>JGI24723J26617_10002008_pt1 | contig 16884 bp, 9 predicted proteins | sample Cruoilmetagenom6_FD_26617 | JGI IMG/M metagenome (IMG submission 26617)
TGATGGACCGCGTGAAGACCCGTCGGCCAATGAGCCACCACTTGCGCTCGAAGGTAGTGCCGCGCGCTACAACCACCGGGACGGCAATGACGATTATGGCCAGGCGGGAGATCTCTTCCGGCTGTTCGATACAGATCAACAAAACAGGTTGATGGGTGCGATTGCGGGCGCCATGACGGGTGTGCCGGTTGATATCCAGCGGGCGCAACTTGTGCACTTTCGCGCCACTGATCCGGCTTATGGTGACGGTATCGCCGAACGATTAGGTCTCGCCTGATTTGAACGGAGGGTGTGAGTGATGTGAAAGGCGGTTCATTTACGTGAACCGCCTTTCTTTTTTCCGACGCATTTTCGAAATACAAAACCGCAAGCACACTATTGCTGACAATGCTTTTAGGTTTTACGGAACGAACCTTTAAGCTCGCTCACTTTCGCAGCACCCGTGGCCAAGGTAGCGACAGCAAACAAGGTCGCGCCCCCGGCGATCAACGCCACTAGGCTAAGTGTGCTGACGAGAAAACCATCCATGAGGAAGGGGGCTGCAAGGTCCGCGCCCACCCAAAGGCCAACGCCCATGATGGCCGATGCGAGTGCCAAGCGCGGCAGTCGTGACTTGAGCCGTGCATCAAATTCAAAATGCCCAAGGCGCACCAGACGCACGCCCAACAGGCCTGCGTTGACCCAGGCGGCGGCGGACGTCGCCAGTGCAATGCCCANATGACCAATCCAGAAAAAAAGCGCGAGNGAGCCCACGATGTTCACCGCGATGCCAATGGCTGCAAAGCGCATGGGNGTNACCGTGTCTTCACGCGCGAAGAAGCNGGGAGACAGGACCTTGGTGAGCACNAACGCCGGAAGGCCAATGGCAAAGCCCGCAAGAGCGAGAGCCGTGCCTTGCGTATCGGCGGCTGAAAACGCTCCACGCTCAAACAACACCTGAATGATGGGCACGGGAATGACAGCCAGCGCGACAGCGGCGGGCAGGGTCAACAACATGGAAAACTCAAATGCGCGGTTCTGCGCATTGTTGGCCCCACCGCCATCGTCGGCCCGCAGGCGGCGCGACAGGTCCGGCAGTAAAACAATGCCAATGGCAATGCCCACCACGCCCAGCGGTAATTGATAAATCCGATCAGCGTAATAAAGCAGTGACACGGCGCCATCCTGCAGACTGGCGATGATCGATCCCACCAGCAAATTGAACTGGGTGATGCCACCCGCAATGACACCGGGAACACCCAGCGCTACGAGGCGCTTGACGCCGGGGGTCAGGCGCGGTCTGCGCAGGTGAAAATTAAATCCCGCCCGTTTCACAGCGATAAGCAGCATGGCAAATTGCGCGGCACCGGCAACGGCAACACCCCACGCGAGCACCAAACCCGGATTGTCAAAATGAGGGGCGGCGAGCAGGAGTGCCCCCACCAAAACAATGTTAAGCAAAATGGGCGCAGCTGCTGCGGCGGTGAAGCGCCCCACAGAGTTCAACACAGCAGACAAGAGCGCCACGAGCGACATGAACATGAGATAGGGAAAGGCAATGCGGGTGAACAAAACACCCATGTCAAACTTGTCTGGCGTGTCCACAAAGCCTGGTGCAATGACATGCATGAGCCAGGGCATGGTGATCTCGGCCACAATGGTGAGCACGATCAATGTAAAAAGCAGGCCGGAAAGGGCTTCTTCAGCAAACTGTTTAGCGGATGCCTTCCCCTCGCCTTCCAACCGTTTGGCAAACAGAGGCACGAAGGCTGAATTAAACGCACCTTCTGCAAAGAGCCTGCGAAACAAGTTGGGAAATTTGAACGCGACAAAAAATGCGTCGGCAATNGGGCCCGTGCCCAATGTGCCTGCGATCAATATGTCGCGCACAAAACCCAACACCCGGCTGATCATGGTCATGCCACCAACTGTGGCCGCGGATCTAACAAGGTTCATGGGATATGGGTTCCATCATCTCAAATAGGCACGGTGAGAATAGACACTTTTAGGCGTTAAGAAAGTGCTCGTAACATGTTCAAGCCACCGCTGCTTCGCGTTTTTTGGGGCGGGCCTTTTTCATCGGGTTCTCAAGCGCTTCCAAAAGTTGGCGCTCCACCGCTTTCAGCTTGTTGGTGTTTGTCACTTTTTGGCCGATCAGGTCTTTCACATAAAACACGTCCACCGCGCGCTCACCAAATGTCGCTACATGTGCAGAGCTGATGGTCAGACCAAGATGGAAAAACGTTCTCGTCAATGCGTGCAGCAGGCCCGGACGGTCCAGCCCGTTGACCTCAATGACGGTAAACTGATCCGAGGCTTCATTGTCAATATAGACATTGGGCGCGATGGTGAAGGCGTGGATGAGGCTCTTGCGCCTGGCGCGCTGTTCAATGGCATCAGGTGGCAAAATATCACCATGGAGCACTTTTCGGATGGTCTCCTCCAAACGCTCAAGGCGACGCGGCTCGTGAAGGGCTGCGTGTTGATCGTCCTGCACCCACAGCGTATCGAGCGCCATGCCGTCACGCGTGGTGAAAATTTTGGCATCAACGATGGTGACGCCAGCCGCCGCACAAGCGCCCGCAAAGCGTGAAAAGAGACCAGCGTGATCTTGAGTGAACAGCGTGATCTCTGTGACCGCGTGGGAACGGTCTGGCATAGCAGAAACAATGAGCGGTTCGTCACGCCCTTCCCAGATAAGCTCCGCATGGCGGCGGTGTGTTTCCCCATCGAAGGCCAGCCAATAGGTTGCTCCGTGGCGACGCATGTAGGTTTCCCGACGTGTCTTTGGCCAATCGCTGAGTTCTGAGATGAGAGCTTCTTTTGCTGCTGCAATGCGACCCGCCCGGTTCACCTGGGTCTCGCCTGACAGAACAGCACTGGTCTCCAGATATAGTTCTTGCAGCAATTGCGCCTTCCAGCCGTTCCATGTACCCGGTCCAACTGCTTTGATGTCGGCAACTGTGAGGATGAGTAAGAGTTTTAACCGTTCAGGACTTTGCACAATTTCCGCAAAGTCACGGATGGTTTTAGCGTCGGACAGATCACGCTTCTGGGCCACATCACTCATGACCAAATGGTTTTCAACCAACCAAGCGACGGTTTCCGTGTCGCCTTTGCTAAGTCCTAAGCGCGGACATAATTTGCGGGCGATCGCTGCGCCTGCAACGGAATGGTCTTCCGGCCTGCCTTTGGCAATGTCATGCAGGAACATGGCGACATAGAGCACATTGCGCCTGCTGGTTTTGGACATAAGCTCGTTGGCCAACTGGTGCTCTTCGTTCAGCTCGCCGCGTTCAATTTCAGACAGGATGCCGATAGCGCGAATGAGATGTTCGTCAGCCGTGTAGTGGTGATACATGTTGAATTGCATCAAGGCCACGATGCGACCAAAGTCCGGCACGAAACGACCAAGCACACCAGCTTCGTTCATTTTTCGCAGAATTGACTCTGGGTCTTTGCGCGATGTGAGCATCTCAAGAAACAGCCGGTTGGCTTCATCGTCTTTGCGCAGTTTTGCGTCAATCAGCTTCAGAGATCGCGTTAACAGTTGCAGGGCGGTTGGGTGAATGCGTAATTCATGCTCATCGGCGACGTGGAAAAGGCGCAGAATGTTGACGGGATCATTCTTGAAAAAACTCTCGGTTTGAACGGAGAGACGACCGCCGGCCACCTGAAACCCTTCAATTTCCTTTTTGCGCCGAAGGGCCGCCATAAAGCGGCCAATGCCCGGTTTTTTCTTGCGCTCCTGCTCTTCCAAGATCGAGCAAAAAATACGCGTCAGATCACCAACATCTTTTGCCACCAGGAAGTAGTGCTTCATGAAGCGCTCGACACCCTTCAGGCCACGATGTTCGTGATAGCCGAGCAGGTCTGACATTTCCGTTTGTACATCAAAGGAGATGCGCTCTTCCGCGCGACCTGTCACAAAATGAAGTTCGCAACGCACGGCCCAGAGAAAATCTTCGGCTTTGCGGAACACGGCATATTCGGCTTTGGTGAAAACACCCGCTTTGACGAGATCGCTCGGTTTTTTGACGCGATACACATATTTAGCGATCCAAAACAGCGTATGCAGGTCACGAAGGCCGCCTTTGCCCTCTTTTACNTTGGGCTCCACCAAATAACGTGACTTGCCTGAGCGATCATGGCGCTCATCGCGCTCAGCCAGTTTGGCGTCTACAAATTCATTGCCGGTGCCTTTGACCACTTCTTCGTCAAAAACTGTCTCCAACTCATCAAACAGGGGCTTATCGCCACACAAGTATCTTACTTCGAGCAAAGCGGTGCGAATGGTCATGTCTTCGCGAGACAGGCGGACACAGTCTGGAATTGAGCGCGTGGCGTGGCCAACCTTCAGCCCCAAGTCCCAAAGCGCATATAGGATAAATTCCGCAAGGCTTTCACCCCAGGGGGTCTGCTTGTAGGGCAGCAAAAAGAGCAAATCGACATCAGAGCCAGGCGCCAGTGCCCCGCGCCCATAACCACCCGTTGCCACAACCGTCAGGCGTTCCGCATCTGTGGGGTTGGTTGCGCGAAATTGCGTGCGCGTTGCAAAGCTGAAGAGTTCTCGAATGATCGTGTCTTGAAGATAAGACAGACTTTCCGCACAAGCGCGGCCCCGATGCGCCCCTTGCTCCAGTCGCTCACGTGCCTTCGTCCGACCATCCGCCTGCGCGGATTTCAAGACTTCCATCATGCCCAGGCGGATATTTATCTCGTTTCCAGCGTGGGTTTGATAGACCTCGTCCAATGCTGTGCGCACGGCGTGAGGATCAACAATTTCGAGCAGGCTTGGCATGCTGCGAGCCATCAAAAGTCCTTTCGAAGTCAACTGGAAACCGAAATGTCTGCAGCTTGTCTTAGCTTGCGATCAACATAGGGGTTAATTCAGCAATCGCACTAGATTTGCCGCATTAACCAAGAAGGTCAACAGTGNTGACTGTAATTTATTCTGTAATTTCAATNCCTTATATATAATTTCAAATATTCGCCTATAGCAAAGGTTAACACTCGTAAACCTTTCGCTCAGGAAGGTGAACTAAACGCCTGACTCCCATAGCGAATCTGCATTTATGTGAAAATGAGATTCTAGCGAATCGTCGCCTCCTAAGCGCTTGATTCAATTATGAGACTCGGAAAGTTTTACCTTGAGCGCATAAAGCGCCTCCAATGCCTGTTTTGGCGAGAGGTCATCAGGGTTCATTTCTGATAGTTCAACCTCAACAGCACTTACTTCCGATTTAAGAACGCCGCCCGGTCGCGGTGCGCTTGAGAACAATGGTAAGTCATCCACCAGCGTTGCAGAGCCGCGCGCTTCCGCGCCACTTTCAAGAGCGGCCAGCACGTCATGGGCACGATCGATCACNGCAGTGGGTAGACCTGCCAGCTTGGCCACCTGGATGCCATANGAGCGATCCGCCGCGCCGGGTGCTACTTCATGCAAAAAGACGACGTCGCCCTTCCACTCTTTGACCTTCATTGTCGCATTGGCAAGATGGTCCAGTTTTTCATTGAGGGCGGTCAGCTCATGATAATGGGTGGCGAAGAGTGAACGGCACCGATTGACCTCNTGCAGATGCTCCACAGCTGCCCAGGCGATGGACAGACCATCAAATGTCGCTGTGCCACGCCCAATTTCGTCCAANATCACCAAGGAATGTGGTCCTGCCTGGTTTAAAATGGCGGCGGTCTCAATCATCTCCACCATGAACGTAGAGCGACCCCGAGCCAAATCATCCGCCGCGCCCACGCGGGAAAACAATCGATCGACGATGCCAATTTTGGCCTCTTCAGCGGGTACAAAACTGCCCATTTGAGCCAAGATCGCCATTAGCGCGTTTTGGCGCAAATAGGTGGATTTACCGGCCATATTGGGCCCGGTGAGCAGCCAAAGACGCCGCGCTTCGGCGGTATCCGCCGACAGATCGCAATCATTGGCGACAAATGGCCCGCCACTGGCTTTTTCCAGCGCGGCTTCCACAACTGGGTGTCGCCCGCCTTGAATGGCGAAAGCCAGTGAGCCATCCACATGTGGTCGCACCCACCGCTTTTCTTCCGCAAGCTCTGCTAAAGCAGCAGAAACATCTAAGTCAGCCAGCGCATCAGCTGCTCGCGCAATAACATTTGTTTCTTCAAGCACTGCTGTGACGAGCTTGTCAAAAACCCCTAGCTCCATTTCAAGCGCTTGCGCGCCTGCGCGCGACAGTTTTTCTGCCAGTTCAGACAGCTCAAGGGTGGTGAAACGAACAGCGTTAGCCATGGTTTGGCGATGAATGTAGCTCTCATTCAAAGGGGCTGCCATCAACGCGTCAGCAAACCGAGGCGATACTTCGATGAAATATCCCAGCACATTATTGTGCTTCACCTTCAAGGCAGTGATTGCGGTTTCATCTGCATATTTGCTTTGAAGCCCCACGATCACCCGCCTGCTTTCATCACGGAAAGTGCGCATTTCGTCCAGAGGCGCATGATAGCCCTTCGCCACGAAACCGCCATCCCGCGCCATGAGCGGTAGATCAGCACCTAAAGAACGGCCAAGCAGATCGTTCAAACTGGCTGCGCAGGCATCTAAGGTTTTCGTGATGGTACCAAGCTCTGCTGGCACGTCACCCTGATCTGCCAGCTTCAAACGCGCCGCCAGCTCATGTGCCTGTGTCAGGCCATCTCTGATGCCTGCGAGATCACGCGGACCGCCACGGCCAACGGACAGGCGTGACAAGGCGCGTGCCATGTCGGGTACGGCATTCAAGTCACTGCGAAGGCAGGCTCGCAACTCACGCGCCTCAAGCAAATAGACAATGGCGTCCTGGCGTGCACCAATTTGGGCGACGTCTGTTAAAGGGGCCGACAGGCGGCTGCCAAGCTCACGGCCGCCAGCACCCGTAACGGTGCGATCAATCGTTGCGAGCAGCGATCCTGATTTTTCCCCGCTTAACGTGCGGGTGAGCTCAAGGTTCGCTCTTGTTGCGGCGTCCATCGCCAGTGCCGCGCCCTGGCTTACATGGACGGGAGGCTTCAGGGCAGGCATTTGGCCCACCTGGGTCAGATCCAAATAGTCTACCAGCGCACCAGATGCGCCAAGCTCGGCCCGCGAGAAGGCACCAAAAGCGTCCAACGCCCCTACTTTCAAGATCTCCTTCAAGCGGCGTTCTGCGCGGGTGGAGTCAAAACGTTCGCCCGGCAATGGGGTCACGGCGTTGTGCATGGACAGTGCCAGCGAAATTGCCTCATCGGCAAACAGCGCTTGCGGCACAATCACTTCACCGGGGTCAAGGCGCGCCAGTTCAGCGCCCAATGTGTCACTGGTCACCTCAGTAACACAAAAATCACCTGTGGAAACATCGGCGTAGGCNAGACCAAGCGCCCCGCCCGCCGCTGTTCGTGCAATGGCCGCCAAATAATTGTGCGAGCGCGCATCCAGCAGCGTTTCTTCTGTCAGGGTGCCGGGCGTTACCAACCGCACGACTTCGCGCCGGACAACAGATTTCGCGCCGCGTTTTTTTGCCTCTGCCGGGTTTTCCGTCTGCTCGCACACAGCGACACGAAAACCTTTGCGAATAAGACGCTCCAGATAGGCATCAGCTGCATGCACAGGCACACCGCACATGGGAATGTCTTCGCCCAGATGCTTGCCACGTTTTGTGAGGGTAATGTCGAGGGCGGCGGACGCTTTTACGGCGTCGTCAAAGAAGAGCTCATAAAAGTCCCCCATCCGATAAAAGAGAACACTGTCTTGTTGATCCGCCTTCAACTCCAGATATTGCGCCATCATCGGCGTCACTTTATCTGCCGCTTTCTTGGCAGTTTCTCGGCTAGGTTCCATAGGAGGCTCAACAGCACTGTTCTTTGACATGTGCGCAATCTAACAGATTTCTTCGCTCATGGTCAGGCAAGTGATGATAAGCCGGTCTACCTGTCATAGCCCTGACTGCCAGTAGTTATATCGATAGAGCTCTTGCCCAAAACCAAGCCGTTTGTACAGAGCGCGTGCGGGCATGTTTTTTCGCACAACCTGCAGGCACGCGGCCTCAGCCCCTGCAGCAAAGCCCCAATCCATCAAGGCTGCGACCGTCGCGTCCGCCAACCGCTGACCGCGATGCGCTTCATCAGTCACAACAGATTCAATGATCAGCAGACCTTGAGAAATAGCCCCATATGCTACCGATGCGCCGCTCCCGGCATTTGCGACCCGGGCAAACGCTGTGGGCACACGCAGATGGTGGAGCATAAAGTGATAGGCTTTTTCTTGGGGAGCAGACATAGGCGTAAGGCGCAATTTGTCAGCAATCCATTCCGGGCATGGCACCATGGTCAGGTCGATCTCATGAGCGCTTGGTCGTTGGCCCCCGTCTAGCGGGGCTTTGAGTGTACACACAGTCTCATCCAAGTCACTGAACCCTGCCCGGATCAGCTCTGCTTCAAATTCCGGTTGAAAAGAGAGTGTTCTGAACAGAAGGGACCGCTCGTGACGGCCATAAAAAACCTCAGCTTCCGGCAAAACGGCTTGAACGGATTTTGCTGAGGGCAGTGCATTCACCGAATTGGTGCGTCTGGTCTCGCCACCGGAAATTCTGAACACCCAGCCTTGGGTCTGCTCTTCTCTCGCCGCAGGCCACGCATCGCGGCAGGCTTGCTCAATGCGCCAATAGTCTTCTACTTGCATTTGATACTCTCAAAACGAGAGTTTAAGGCCAGCCAGACGCCGCGCCAAGTGTCCATTGCCTATAAACAGCAGTTCGGGCCCATAAATCGGCCACATTCCAATGGCAAAACGCACTCATGAAACGCTTTACCTCAACGCTTTTGGCAACTCTTTCGACAACGCTTTCGGCGACATTTCTCATTTTTGGTCTAATACACCCGGTGATGGCGGGGCCAACGATTGAGCAAACCGTCCTACCCGCAATTGACCTGACACCTCTCACTGATGAGGCCCTAGAGCAAGACTCTAGCGCCTATCGCGGATTGAACATGCCCACCGCAGAACCTCGTTCTGGGCCTCAAAGCCAATCCTTGATGGACCGCACGGGACTTGACCCAGAGATTGACGCAAGCGCCACCGGCCTTGGGGCAAGCCAACGCATTGACGTAGGTGGCCAGCACTTGCCGGAAACGCAGACCACCCTCCAGCCCTATCTGGAATTGGGTGCAAATGCGGAAAGACGCGAAAATACTGCGCTTCTTGCGCGAAATGGTCTGGATGCAGATGTCTCCGCTCAGATCGGTGGTGGGGCAAATGTTTCGGTGAATGAGCAGATCGATCTTCGCCTTGGATACACACGCGAGGAACCGCTGGGCAGCGCGTCAATTACGGGCGACGCGGAAGAAAAAGTGGAAACTGGTGTCCGTATTAAGTTTTGAGACGGCATTTCCACGTCATATGGCCCTTTAATGCGTAGATTTCCCCAAAAAGCCACACATGAAGGCTGGCCATGTCGCGCAATATGCGGTACGTCTACGCGCCGTTTAAGAACATTTATTGCGTGAAAGGCCAACAATGGGAAAGAATAAGCACCTGAGTGACGAGGAAGCCCTGAGATTCCACTCAGAAGGGAAGCCCGGTAAGCTCGAAATCATTCCCACAAAATCCATGGCCACGCAGCGCGATCTGTCGCTTGCTTATTCCCCTGGTGTTGCTGTGCCTGTGCGCGCCATCGCCGATAACCCAGACTGTGCCTATGACTACACAACAAAAGGCAACATGGTCGCCGTCATTTCAAATGGTACCGCCATTCTGGGCCTAGGTAATCTTGGTGCCCTTGCTTCCAAGCCTGTGATGGAAGGCAAGTCCGTCCTGTTCAAACGTTTTGCAGATGTGGACAGTATCGATCTGGAAGTTGATACCACGGATGTGGACGAATTCATTGGCGCCGTGCGCTATCTCGGACCCACCTTTGGCGGCATTAATCTGGAAGATATCAAAGCCCCTGAGTGTTTCATCATTGAAGAGCGCTTGCGCGAACTAATGAACATTCCGGTCTTTCATGATGATCAGCACGGCACCGCCATCATCTCCGCCGCCGGACTTATCAACGCGCTTCATCTTACAGGACGCGACATCAAAGACATTAAAGTCGTGGTCAACGGTGCGGGTGCCGCAGGCATTGCGTGCCTTGAGCTCATCAAAGCGATGGGCCTGCCGCATGATCAGGGATTGCTCTGCGATACGAAAGGCGTGATCTACCAGGGTCGCCAAGAAGGCATGAACCAATGGAAGAGTGCGCACGCCGCCGTCACGGATGATCGCACGCTGGAAGAAGCTCTCAAAGGCGCTGACGTTTTCTTGGGCCTCTCTGTCAAAGGTGCCCTGACACCGACGATGCTGAAAGGCATGGCCGACAAGCCGATCATTTTTGCGATGGCCAACCCGGACCCGGAAATTACACCTGAGGAAGTTGCGACCATTCGAGATGACGCCATTGTGGCCACCGGGCGTTCGGACTACCCAAACCAGGTGAATAATGTTCTAGGGTTTCCCTACATTTTCCGCGGTGCGCTGGATGTGCGCGCCACCACGATCAATGACGAAATGAAAATCGCCTGCGCCGAAGCAATTGCTGCGCTCGCCCGCGAAGACGTGCCTGACGAAGTTGCTGCTGCCTATCAAGGTGAGCGTCCGCGCTTTGGTCCATCATATATTATTCCTGTACCATTTGATCCCCGGCTCATTTGTGAGATACCGCCAGCAGTGGCTAAAGCCGCTATGGATTCTGGCGTTGCGCGTAAACCCATCATCGATATGGAAGGCTACAAACACGAGCTTTCCGCACGCCTTGATCCAACTGCTGGATCGTTGCAGGTAATTTACGAACATGTGAAGCGCGATCCAAAACGCATTGTCTTTGCCGAAGGCGAAGAAGAACGCGTGATCCGCGCCGCCATCAGTTTCCGCGACAGCGGTCTTGGCACACCGATTTTGATCGGACGTGAGGAGGTTATTCGCGATACGCTTACCTCCATCGGACTTGATGCGTCTACGGATCTTCAAATTGTTAATTCACGCTTGTCAGATCGCGCACCGGTGTACGGCGAGTTCCTGTATCGCAAGCTGCAACGCAAAGGCTATTTACTGCGCGATTGCACCCGCATGATGAACAATGATCGCAATGTGTTTGGTGCCGCCATGGTCGAACATGGTGAGGCCGATGGCATGGTTACGGGCGTCACGCGTAATTATGCCGTTGCGCTGTCTGAAGTGCGCCGGGTCATCGATCCGCTGCCAGGCAAATGCGTCATGGGTCTTTCCATGATTGTATCGCGCGGTCGCACCGTGCTCATTGGCGATACGAACGTGCACGATATGCCAGAGGCTGAAGAGCTTGCAGACATTGCTGTTCAATCCGCAGAGGTTGCAAAACGCTTAGGCTACGAACCACGGGTCGCACTTCTCGCCTACTCAACATTTGGGCATCCGACCGGTGAACGCTCAACCAAGTGTCGGGACGCCGTTGAAATTCTCGATCAACGCGGTGTCAATTTTGAGTATGACGGTGAGATGGCCGCTGACGTGGCGCTGAACCGTGAAACAATGGCGATGTATCCGTTCTGTCGCCTGACAGAGCCGGCCAATGTGCTCATCATGCCTGCCATCCATTCGGCTTCCATCTCCACCAAAATGTTGCAGGAGCTAGGTGGGGCCGATCTGGTTGGGCCATTGCTCACCGGCCTGTCGCGCCCTGTTCAGATTGTGAACATGGGGGCGACGGTTTCTGACCTTGTGAACATGGCAGCCATCGCCGCCTATGACCTTGATCAGACAGCCCGTATCGTTCGCTAACCACGTTTGACAAAAAGAACTTGTGTCTGCCCTGCGCATAAGATGTCATGGGCTGACACTTGTTTCTTATTGGAGATAATGATGCGCAACTTTCGAGCACTACCCGCCGCCTTGGCGATCACCGCATTTACTTTGTGGGGCGCAGCGTATGCTGGAGAGACACCTGCGCCAGAAGGGGCGAGTGTCTATATCATCTCTCCAAGTGATGGCGCGACGGTTTCTGGACCTGTCACCGTGCGCTTCGGGCTTACCGGCATGGGCGTTGCCCCCGCCGGTGTGGCGAAAGAAAAAACGGGACATCATCACCTGCTGCTCGACACTAGTATGTTGGAAGGTGAGGACCTGGATTTCTCCATTCCGGCAGACGACAACCACATTCATTTTGGCGGTGGACAGACCGAAACCACGCTGGAGCTTGATCCCGGCACACACACGTTACAGTTGCTCGTCGGTGATCAAAACCATGTGCCGCACAATCCACCCATCACATCGGACGTTGTGACCATTACGGTTGAGTGAGACGGGTTTTGTCGAGTGAGGCGGGCGNTTATTTCTTGGCGAACTTNGATGAATANCGTTCATTNAGCTCAGATACCGGGAACAAGATCAGCACATCTGTTGTGCCGAACTGTTCGTCCACCACCGCACCGTCGCCAATGAAACAACCTGCACGAATGTACCCTTTGATCATGGGCGGCATCGCGCGCAGTGCCTTTTTCAGCTCCACGTCTTCTTTCGGCAGGCGCTTCATTTCTACATGAATGTCTGGCAAAGCACGCACATACCAATTTTCAGGTGTCATGTGTTCATAGTGAAGATAGGAAAGCGGCATATCTAGCGTTTCAGGGTCGGTCGTTTCAAAAGATGCACAGCCCAGCATCACATCCATTTTATAGTGCGCCACATAATGCATGATGCCGAGCCATAAAAGCTCGACCGTGCGCTTGTTGCGATAAGGTTCCAAAACACACGAGCGCCCCAGTTCCAAAAACCGAACCTTGGGACCAGCTCTTTTCAACATTGGTCCAATGTCAAACTCATTGGCCGTATAGAAGCCACCGTGGAGATCCGCCACCTCTTGTCGAAGCAAACGATAACAGCCAACAACGGCATCAAGTGGTGTGGGGCCATCATGACCCTCTGGCACCAGGCTATGATCAATCACCAGCAGGTGGTCACAGAAAGTATCAAAACGGTCCGCATCGCGTTTTGAGGCCAGCGTTTCCGGATCCGCCTTTGCAGACATTTCTTCATAGAAGACATGATAACGCAGTGCCTGAGCCGCATCGATTTCTTCAACTGTATGAGCAAGACGCACTTCCAAATCACCACGACGGCCAAAACTCAAAGGACCTTCGGCGAACGAAGGGTGTGACTGCCCCTCACCTGCTGTGACCGCATTGGTGTTTTTTGTTGTTATGTCGCTACCGGTCATGTTTGCTCGTTGATCTGCAGTTGTGAGTTCCTCGGCGCTTGAGGCCCCTTCATCAAGTTGCCTCATCCTTGCCTCTTCGCGGGTTGTTCTGCAAGCCAACAGTACGTTCTTTACCCTTGTGGCCTCTCATTGTGACCGCAGTGTGTCACATTCAACCTATTGATTTTTCTGATTTTTTCCGACAGCTCTCATGGGATTTTTACCGTCCAAAAGATTTTTCTGTCCGAGCCAGAGGAGCAACAAAAGACCAGGCACAGCTGCCACCGTCGTCGCCACAAAAAATGGCACCCAGCCAATTGAGGCCGCCACAAAACCCGCACTTGCCGACAACACTGTGCGCCCGACGGCGGCCAAGGCCGACAGAAGCGCAAATTGGGTTGCCGTAAACTCGCGGGAAGAGCAAAGACTGGAGAGAAACGCGACAAAAATGACAGTGCCCGCACCCCCTGTGAAATTCTCAACGGTCACCGTCACTGCCAGCGCCATTGCATCAGGACCGACCCAGGCCAGCCAACAAAACGCCAGGTTCGATACCATCTGAAATAGACCCGCGACCCACAGGGAAACTTTCATACTGACAAGACGACCGAGCACACCGCCAATAATACCGCCAAAAATGGCAGCAGCGAGCCCTACGCCATTTGACACATAGGCATAGGTCGACTTCTCAAAACCAATGTCGAGCGCAAAGGGCGCCACCATCGCACCCGCAAATGCATCCCCGAATTTGAAAAGGATGACGAAGGCTAGAAGAAGCACCCATCCCGGTTTTGCCATGAAATCAATAAAGGGGCTTATGACAGCGTGGGTGAAACGATCCTTGTAGGAGAGCTTGGCTCGAGCGGCGTCAATTTCTGAGCTGCTGTCTGGCTCGGTCGCAAAGAAGGACGCGAACAGGCCAATGCCCATTAGTGCGGCCATGAGCCCATAGGCATAGGACCAAAGCGTTGCTGTCGGCACACCGGCGGCTTCAAAGAGAGCTAACGAAGCAACAGAGCCTGCGCCTGCCACCAACATGCCGACACGATAGGCGGAAACATAACTGGCCATNCCAGCGGCATATTGGTTTTCATCCAGCGTCTCCACACGAAATGCGTCAATGGCAATGTCTTGAGTGGCAGATAAAAAGGCGACCGCGAGGGCGGCAATGGCCATCAGGCCAGGGGTGCTAACAGGGTCCACCCCACCCATCAGGAGGATCGCCACGAAAAGCGATAATTGCGTTGCGACCAACCAGGCACGACGACGGCCGAGCCATTGAGAGAGAAAAGGCACCGGCACAGCATCCACCAGCGGTGCCCAGAGAAACTTCAGAACATAAGGCAGACCAACAAGAGAGAAGAGGCCAATTGTGCCCAAATCGACACCCTCATCTCTCATCCACAACGACAGAGTGGACCCGGTGAGCGCCAGAGGAAGGCCAGATGAGAAACCCAAAAGCAACACGATAAGGACGCGCCGTTCGGTATAGACCCGCCAGCCTTGCAGTATTTTTGCGGTCATCGTCATTTGATCACCGCCATATGATCTGATCTCGCTCAACTTTGTCCCCCCCTTTCGTTCCCCAACTTGCTAGCCTGAGAATGATATAACTCCCACTAGAACCAGCTGAGACCTTGTTTTGATTAGGCAGCGTTTTGGGAGCGCTTACCGCGCCAGGTTTCCAGCATGGCGGCAAGATCTGCGGGATCTACGGGTTTGGACAGATAGTCGTCCATGCCGGCTTCCATGCAGGCCTTGCGATCTTCTGCCATGACATTGGCTGTCAGAGCGACAATCGGCAACGCCCCTTTGGAAGGATCAAGAGCGCGAATACGCCGCGTCGCTTCATAGCCATCCATCAAAGGCATATGCAGATCCATGAACACGACATCGAATGTTCCCGGCGCCGCTTCCTCTAGCGCTGCGAGAGCTTCAACACCGCTCTCCACCATGGTTGGCACATGGCCCGCACGCTCGACCATCATTCGGGTCAACGTTGCGTTCAACTCATTGTCTTCGGCGACAAGGACCTGAAGCGCTCCTGTTGTTGGCTCACTCTCGGGTTCAGGCGATGTGTCCGTGAATGGATGATCATCGGTATCTTTTGATGCAATCGCTTCTGTTTTGCACGCGTCCTCAAGTTGGCGCGTGCGCCTTTCTTCTGGCGTTGCAGTGAGGTGTCTTACAAATGACGTTGTGCGTACAGGCCGCACAAGATAACCCGCGAACTGATGCTCGGATCGTTCTGGCAATATCGCACCAGGCACGGTGAGCAAAAAGATATCAGCAGAGTGGTTAGCAAATCTTTCAAGGCCTGGCCCAACTTCTGTGACAATGAGGTCGCTACCTGGCAAGCAGTCATGAGAGGTGGTTACAACTGCTCCCATTTCACGAAGCATGGCGGCTACTGCGCGTGCGGTCATCGGCGCCTCGACGGAGACGTGCGCCTTACGACCCTCTAAAGAAATTGGCAGACGTTGCGTATCGTCAGGCCGCGCCGGCAACTGAAGGGTAACGGAAAAACTGGACCCCACACCTTCTTTGCTTGATACAGAAACATCGCCACCCATGGCTTGTGCCAATCGCCGTGTGATGCTGAGGCCAAGGCCCGTGCCACCGAAACGGCGGGCATGGCCTTGTTCGGCTTGGGCAAATTCAGCAAAAATTTCTTCGCAGGCGCTTTCACTCAACCCAATGCCCGTGTCTTCAACTGTGATGACAAGGGTGGAAGAAATATCTGATGATTGATCAGTGTCCAGATCGACGGATACAAATACGCCGCCTCGTTCAGTAAACTTAACCGCGTTGCCAATCAGATTGATGAGGATTTGACGAAGCCTGGATTCGTCTCCGACCAAAACAGTGGGCACCGATGCGCTTACGTGACCGGCGATGTCGATATTTTTTTCAAAGGCAGATGCAGCCATGAGTTCACAGGCTTGTTCGATGAGCGTACCTATATCAAAGGGCGCCGCGGTCAAATTGAATTTGCCCGACTCAATTTTTGAAAAATCGAGAATGTCATTGATGATGGTGAGCAGGGCTTCGCCGGAACGCTGCACGGCGCGTGCATGAGATTTTTGCGCCGGGGTCAATTCTGTGTCGAGCAGAAATCCGATCATGCCCAGAACACCGTTCATGGGGGTTCTGATTTCATGGCTCATGGTTGCCAAAAACTGGCCCTTTGATCGGTTCGCTGCCTGCGCACGTTCAAGTGCATCGCCCAAGCGCTCTTCTGTTTCTTTGCGATCCGTAATGTCACGGCCAACGGTTTGGATTTCGCTCAAGTGACCTTCATCATCTCGAATGGCGAACTCTTCCCATACGAACCAGCGAGGGCCCCGCGCCGTCACAATGCGTTGGTCATATCGCACTCGGTAGGGCGGCAAAGAAAGCCCGGTAAAACTACCCAGCATTCGCGGCGTGTCGCCTTCCGGCAATAGCGGGATGAATGTTTTTCCCAAGGCTTCGTTTCGATTGAGTTCAAACGTGTCGCAAAAAACCTGGTTTACAAAAGTCAGCGCACCTTTCAGGTCTTTGCGCAAAATCACATCGCCCTGATTGGCAACCAGATCCCGGAACCGCTCTTCGCTTTCTTTCAGTTCCCATGTGACATCGTTCAAGCGCTCCACTTCACTGTGGAGATGCTCGATTTCCACCGCATTTTGGCGAGCGCGAAAATAAAGAACCAGGGCAGCGCAAATCGCGG
>JGI24723J26617_10002011_pt1 | contig 16866 bp, 14 predicted proteins | sample Cruoilmetagenom6_FD_26617 | JGI IMG/M metagenome (IMG submission 26617)
TCTTGTGCCGATAAGGATGCTTTGGAAGCTGCGCGATTTTCAAGTTTTTTTACCTTTCCGAAGAAATAATAATTACCCAATAAGGAAATGAGCGCAACTCCCGATGCGAGATAGACCCACCACGGCAATTGATCTTCGGGTAATGAGGCAATGAGATACCGATCTGAATTAAGCTCTGCTTCGTACTGTTTTACGTAATTGCTCTCGGGATATTTAGCTTTTAAACGCACTAGTAGATCGTCGTAATACGAATTCGTTTTTAGGTCTTCTAGGTAATACGCATGCAGATTATTGGAGCGATCACTAAAAAAAGTATAGCTGTACAATTCGGCCAACGGTTCTTGAAGTTGTTCGCCGTATTGCTGAAAAATGCTAAACCACTTTTTGGTATTCANTTTTTTATTGGCTTCACTTCGGTAGGTNCCAAAAGCAAATTTCATGTCGTTTTTAAGNGAGTCGATCTTTAGAAAAGTATGTGCTTTTTCATTTTCAGAGACCACACTACAAAACATTTCATTAGCAAAGGAAAAAGGAAGTTCAATGGTTGTGGTATTATTAGCGACGAACACAATTTCTTTGCTGTTTACACAATGTCCTAAAAAATGTTCGGTGTCTTGGGTGTCTTCGGAACAAAGATCAATATGGATTCGATAGATCCTATTTTCAGCAGGAAGATTATTGCCANTAAAACTGAAAAATCCTGTGGTGTCTGCCGTTGTCTTTTTCAGAATTTGTTCGGGATATACACCAGAAATTTTTCTGTAATCATCAACAACCGAAAGATAAATAGCGCCTTCTTGGTGTTCGGTATCCACCCGACCAGAAAAGTGGTATTGCGCTTCGCAAATGAAAGGCAGTATTAGGATAATTCCGAAGATTAAAAGGAAAGGGGTTTTCATGCTATTCACCCTACGAAGATACTATAATATGCGGCTGTAACAAAAGCAAAATATCTCGACTTATACCCTGAATATTAATTGTAACTTTGTACTATGAGTATCTGGCGTGTATTACTGTCAATCGTTTTTCCTCCTTTGGCGGTTATTGATAAAGGTTGTGGGTCTATTCTAATTGTTTTAATTTTAACGGTCTGTGGCTGGATTCCAGGCGTGATCGCGGCACTCATAATTATTAACAATCCTAACAAATAAGGCGATGAAGTATTTTTTTATGCTGTGTTGTTTCGTATTTGCTATCTCAAGTTGTACGGTACAAGAACGCATCATTTTTGATAGTAATATGGGAGGCACTTATGAAAGTTCCTTTGATCTATCATCGATGTTAGCTATGGCAGCTGCAAACAGTCCGAAATCGGATGAACGCAAACAGGAAAAGGTAGACACTTTGATTGTTTTTAATGACATTTTGGAGCAAATGAAGGATAGTATTGCAACGCTTTCACCCGAAAAGCGAGCTGAACTTGAGAAAATGCGAGATATGACGATCCATATGGTGATGGATGATGCTGAGGAAGTTTTTAGGTTTACGGCAAACAAAACCTTTGAGGAATTTAGCGAAATTGAATATGTATCCTATCAAATGGATGAGGTTTTCAAACAGGTGAAACAACAAAATGCTTCAACTCAGGCGGGCGGACCAGGCGGCGATATGATGAAGACCGATAAGGTGCGTTATACCTTTGAAAATAATATTTTTAGACGTGTTGATCCGAAAGTGCTTGCCAAAGAAGAAAGACTTGAAGAGGATATCATTGACGAAACCGAAGAGGAGGAGGCAGCTGAAGATTCTATGATGAAGGGAATGATGGCCGAATTTGACGATATGTTGGCTGAGTCTCAAATGTCGCTTCAATATACCTTTCCGAAGAAAATAAAATCAGTTTCCAATAAGGACGCCGTGATCTCTGCCGATGGAAAAACGGTAACCTATAAAGTCGATTGGAAAACATTGATGGAAAACAAAGACTTGTTGAAAAATTTTGAAGTCACTTTAGAAGAATAATTTGAATAAGAACATTCACATACAGGACCTAGGATTAAAGGATTATAAAGAAACTTGGGATTACCAAGAAACCCTTTTTAAGGAGATCCTCGACCTAAAGATNAGAAATCGTCGCGAAGAACTCAGTTTAGAAACGCCCAACTATTTTTTATTGGTAGAACATCCTCATGTGTATACTTTAGGAAAAAGTGGTGATTTTGAAAATTTGTTGATTCCAAAAGATAAACTCGCAGAAATTGGCGCTACTTTTTATAAGATCAACCGTGGAGGCGATATCACATATCATGGTCCCGGTCAGATCGTAGGGTATCCTATTTTAGATCTGGAGAATTTCTTTACTGATATTCACAAGTATCTTCGGTTTTTAGAAGAAATGGTGATTCTTACATTAGCTGAATACGGATTGAAAGCCGAACGCTCCAAAGGCGAAACGGGTGTATGGCTAGATGTAGGTACTCCGTTTGCTCGTAAAATATGTGCAATGGGTGTTCGTGCAAGTCGCTGGGTAACCATGCATGGTTTTGCGTTGAATGTCAATTCAGATCTTGGGTATTTTGATCATATGATTCCCTGCGGAATTAAAGACAAAGNGGTTACTTCATTGAATGTTGAATTGGGCAAAGCCGAAATTTCAATGACCGAGGTAAAAGGAAAACTTTTAAAGCACTTTACCGCGCTGTTTGAAGCCACATTAAAAGAAAATTCCGAAGCAGTATAACTCCGGAATTTCTACATTAGTTTGTTCGTTGAACAAAAAAGGGGAGGCTGTTAATCTACGCCCGTAGTATTTGTTGTGTATCTGATGGTTATCTGTCCACTTCGAATGAGACCGTCGGTGCTAACGCCGCCGCTTCCATAATCTTCTGAACGAAATGAAATCATGTGCTGTTCACCAGACGTGTTCGCGTTAAACGTTATTGAGTATGCGGCCCCATCAACTCGGTTAGATGGATTTCCGGTGTATTCAAAAGTTTTTTCAGAAGAAACACCGCCTGAAACATCTACCCATGAAGCTGGTGGATCTTCATCGTCTCGCATGCGCTCTATGACATCCATTGCATTTGGATAAGTGAATCTCGCCTTTTGTATGCCTCCTGGATCTCGGGTCACATAAAAAACATGATATTTTTCTCCCGCTTTCAAGTTCATAATGTTAGAGCTTGAAACTCCTGATTCAAAAGAGCCTACAATTTGACTCTGCGTGTCTATAAAGGTGATCTTGTAGGTAGGTCGTTGCCCATCTTCTTGATCAGCCGTCGTTCTGCATCCTAAGCAGATTAAGCTCAGCATAATACATCCAAAAATTATTTTTTTCATAATTAAACGTTTAAAAAAAGTTAGTATTACGGGTGGTTGCTCTCGCTTTTTAGCTATTTATTGAATGAAGGAAGTAAGTAGGTTTCTACCGAGACCCTTCCGTTTCTATTGTAATCTTCTTGTTTTACAAGGCCAACACCTTTCGCAATCCATTGTTTTGCTTTTCCAGTTCGTGCCATCCCCATTTTTGTCTTAGTCGTATATTCAATAACATAACAATCAAACGTGCCTGCGGGTGTAGTAAGGCTTTCTTCTGCCACGACTTTTCGGTCAATCATGGAAACTTCCATGGTCATGTTGACACCACCCATGTCGATTTTCATTATCATTTCAGCATCGGGGAGTTCGTCGCCCACCGATAGCGTATTGGGCAGCACAATATTAGTTCCAGAAATATCGGTTTCCATCCCTCTAAATTGTTCAAAAAGATCAGGACTCATCATGGATTGAATATCGATCTCTACACCGTCACCTCTACAAGTCACGTTAAATGTTGTTTCCGTGATAAGCTCACCTCTTTTGTCTTTTAAGCGCGCTTGTGCTGTTGCCGTGGTAAGTCCAGCGCTATTTCCTACCTCNAGAATGCTTATTTCTTGACTTGCACTTACATTCCCTCTTTTGTCATACGAAGTAACGGTTGATAGCGTACCTTGAGTAAANGGATAAAAGGTGCTGCAGTCTTGGGCAAATGCCGATAGCTGAAATAATACTACGATTAGGGTCAATTTTAAAATTTTCATTATTGTTCTTTTTTTATAATTAATTTGAAGGGCTCACTAAGATCTCTACTCTTCGGTTTTTTTGTTTATTTTCNTTCGTGTCATTAGGTGCAACAGGCTGTGTTTCGCCATATCCTACTTGATTGAATTTGTATTTGGCAGATAGTTTTTCTGAAATGTAACCACTTACAGCCTCCGCTCTCTGGAGCGATAGCTTTTGATTGCTGNAGGGGCTTCCTACATTGTCTGTATGTCCTTGAATGCTAATAGTGCCCGCAGGAAAAACTTCAATAGACTGTATNAATTCGTTTAGTGCNGCGTTNGCAGATGGTTTCAAACTATATTCTCCCGTGTCAAAAAGAACAGCGCTGTCTATGTTGAGTCGTACGGCTCCACCAATAGCAGCGATAGCATCCACATCTGCACCTGGTAATGCGCTGGGAGACTCTAGATCTGTCAATCTTAAATAAGTGTAGGTTTCGCCAGGTTTTGCAAAACCTTCAATATCTACAAAGGCTGTTCCTCCTTTAATTTCTCCAACATTGATCCAGGTAATTCCGTCTTTTGAGATTTCTAAATTTGTAGGCTCTATTGCACCCAACTCAAAAANATAAAGATCTGGTCCGTTTACATTAACAATTGCGTTATCTAAAAATTCAAGTGTTAATACACCCGCTGTACCTAGATTACAAATGTTTGGATGCGCATCTCTAGATTTATCACCAGACATGTCGGGAATACCTAAAGCACCGTTTTTATTTTTTCCAGTATCTGCTTTTCCTGTATCATGTGAGACGATACGATCTGCAAACGAGAGCGCTCCTAAAGGTAGATATATAAATTTGTTGCGTGAATCGAGATACGTGATTCCTGAAGTTTGGTCTTGACCATACCAGCCCGGATTAAGCTTATAAAATTCTTGGCGGGCTCTCGTAGCTTTGCTCAAAAAGTTTTCGAATTGTTTTGCTCGTTCCTCCGAAAATATTTGAATTTGTGCTTTGAAATTTGCCGTGGCTTTTCCGCTGTTTAAATGATTCCGAATAGCAGCATCCACTTTATAATCACGCATTTCAATTGCGTTGTCTTCGGAAAAAATTCTAGGTGTCACTGGAAGTTTCTTTAACAGTACAGCTTCGGGTTCTGTTATTCCGAAGAACGTAGCCAAAATAGTATCCCCTTCGGCCTTGGAAGCATTTTGAAGCGCGCTTAATGTTCCTTTACGTTTTGCTTCACCAGACATATTAAATTTGGTGAGTTTTTCTTCTACATACGAGGCTTCGCTTAAATCTAATTTATTGCGAACCAGCTCTTGTTGTCTATTGAGAGGCTTTTTCTCAAGGGTGCTTGATGGGTTGTTATGCTGTTTCCCATCTAATAGGGCATACAATTTTTCTACCTGCTTTGAATCCTCGCTAATTTGCTTGAGTATTTCTTTATGTTCGGTCATTATTTGCTCCAATTCTGCCTTGGTAGCGCCTTTCTTTTGGGCAATTATGAGTTGTGCATTTAGGCTGTCTTTCTTTTTAAAAGCATCTAAAAGATCTTTTATTTCTGCTTTGCTGAGGTCATCACTTTGCAGCAGGGCTTTAAAGGTTTCTTCTGTAAGCATCTCATTCATTGAATTTTCAGTGTCTTCTTTTAAAAGATCATTGAAATTACTTTCACTCGTGTCAAACAGGTCTGTTACTTCTACTTTATCGACATTCGACAAACTGGAACCGTTTTCTTCGGAATTCCCAGCGAATTCGGCTCCTGAGCTATCGGTTCCTTCCGCTGTTTTTTCTTCCGAAGTATTTCCGCAGGCAGCAACTAAAAACATTAATAATAATCCAACAATGTGAATGCTTTTCATAGTATTAATCTTTACGGGCGTAATTCATTTTTGTAAATTCAAAATATAAATAGCCAAAACGATCATACCAGTCCTCGATACCATGAGCTGCCTCACACTCGTTGAGTTCCATAAGAATGTTGTGTTGCGATTCAATGAGTTCTGCATATTTCTTATCATAAGCAGTTTTAAGATCATTTACCGATTTTATCACGCCAATTTTTTGCGATTGCCAGGCGAGGCCCGAAACACCGTGATATCCAGAAACATTATCTCCAAAGGCGATCATTCTATCTGTAAAATTTTTAGTACAAGTATAGATTGTTTTTAGGCGCTCAAAGGTGTATCGGTTATCATTAAATCGTCCGCGTGCATCAACAAAGCATTGTTCACATTCATCGGTTTCACAAAAACTCGGGATCTTTGGCATGCCTGGAGGTGCTGCGCTGTTCATACAAGTGTTAAGTCCTGTATATGCATCATACGCGCCTTTAGCGGCGCCGTAGGTGTTTAGAGCTTTGGTCGTGTTGTTTCCTAAAGAATTTAATCGTTTGAGTCCAGTCATTACATCCTGAGCGCCTTGATAACCACCCGGACGTTCTTCAGCGGTTCGGTCTCGTAGCCAATCTTCATATTGTTGTTGACTATTGGGTCCCCAAGTAGTTCCGCCGTGCATTTGCGAATATCCTATTTGGGTAGCTCCCAATAAGAAGAAAATAAGGATCGTAGTAGATTTTTTCTTGTTGAGTACCATGGCTAGTAGAAAACCTATAACTAGTAAGGCAACACCAATTACGATGTATAAAAGCATGTTATTTGAACCTCCGGAACTATTAGAACGATCGTTTGTGGCAGCGCCATTANTACTNTCAGATTCTAATTTAAACTCTCCGGGACGCGCTTTCCTAAAGGCAGATCCGAGAAATTCTTTTACAGGNGGATTTGCGTAAACAATAAGTGTATAATTGATCTCTTCACTTCCGGGTTTTACATGAATTCCGAAGTCACCTTCCGTTCGAATTCTAAAATGAATAATGCCGTTTTCCGAAGTACTTGTTTTTTGTGTTTCCACAATATCTTCCCAGTTGGTATTGGCAATTTCTACTTCAAAATCGGGGTCTCCATAATTACTGAAAAGATACACATCGATGGGTCGAAACATATCGACTTTAGCAAACCAATATTGCGGATCTTTGTCTATAGTTGCGTTGGTAATGACTCCAGAAGCACCTTCAACTTCTTTGTCGTCAATCAATTCAAGCTTGACGGGCTTTATCTCTTTATCCATGGAAAACGGCTGTGCACTTATCTTTGAGCAAAAAAGGAAGGCAAGAGCAAATAAATAATATAGTGGTTTCATAATGTTTACTTTTTATGTTTCTGTAAGAGGTAATTGCTCAACGTAATCGCCAATTGCTTTCGAGCTTCCTGTTGTTCTTTGCTTAATTTTTTACATTCGGTTTGGCAATATTGAATTTGTATGGTTCCATCATAATTAGTATTGAAGATCATTAAAAATTTATTGAACGGATGGATGCATAAGTAGGTGTCTTTGNTATCGCTTATAATTGCCGTTAAAGGACTTCCATCTTTTTTATAATTTTCTATTTCTCGGGTTATATCTTCTTTTGAAAAAGCATGCCATTGAAATGAAACGATCCATTTGGAGTCATCAGCGAGTGTCATTTCATAAGAACAGCGATTATGCGTTNCGACCTCTTTAACGTTGTTTTCTGGAAGATCTAGTGCAGTGGCAATATCGTTCGCGTTTACAAAACTACAGTCGCCTTTCTGTAGCTTAAAGAGTGTGCTGTAATCTCCATGTTGCGATAGCGAGATATCGTCTTTATTAGTATTGCTTTTTGCTTCCGTGGAGATCTCTTTGCTTTCTTTTTTTTCTGAAGGAATATCCTCGCTCTTCTTTTGCGAAGAATCACAGGCTACGAATAATACGACAATACAATAAATGAAAATGTGTTTCATAATAATGGGTTAGGGGTTTTGCTTTTCTTTCTCTTGACCTTCTTGGATCGCCTTTACTAAAAGCTCGTTAAACTGAACTTTTGCTAGTTCTTTTTTTTTGGGATCTAAGCTAGTATCGTAGACTTGGTACTGGCTGGTGAGTTTTGCTTTCATTTCAGGAGTAGCGTCCATTTTATTAATCATACTCGTAAAATCTTCGATTCCTTTAAATTCTTCAATGTTCATCTTGTTTCCGAAGATATCTCCATAAACATTGGCTTGTAAATCCATAAAATTGGTCGTGTCTGCTGTTTTGTTTTCCTTGGAGTTTATATCTGGCAATTGCGCACTCGATATATATGAGATGCTGCAAAGTAGCCATAGGAGGTACATACGATTTTTCATAATTTATTATTTAATGGTTCTTGTGGATAAAATGCTTGAATACTATCTGATTGTTGTTCTGTTTCTGAACCGATCACATTTTTAGATTTTTTGTTGCGTTTTTTCCGACGCTTCTTTTTTTTCGGGGCGTCAATAACCGAGTCTAAAGCGCGATCGGTAGTTTTATGGGTCTCATAGTCAACGCGATGTTCCACGGTGCGTTCTGCGGCCCGCTCTGCTCGCTTTCCTAATTTTTTAAAGAGTTGTGCATTTGCTGAAGAACTCAACATAATGATGGCGACAGTAACGNTGATTTTGATAGGATTCATATGCTTANTTATTTGTTAATCAATTATTTGTGTTTATAAAAGTAGGTTAAGTGGTTTAGTAGTTTTGGAAGTGAATACATGAAAATTAACAGGGGAAAAACCTTAAATTTTAGAGTTCTATTTATTTTCAAGTGCATTAAGGCGTTGCTCCAGCGCATTAATTATCTTTTGTTGTTCTTGAATGGCTTTGGTCAATACGGGAATGATGTCGCTGTAATACACACCTAAATTTTCATTCGCTGTTAAAACACCTGGGCCGTTTTCATCAGGATATACATAATCATAGGTTTTGACCACTTCGGGAATAACTTCAAGAAGTTGTTGTGCTGAAAACCCTAATTTTACTACGGAAGGATTTCTATTATGCTTCCATTGATAGCTAATAGGTTCCAGTTTCATCACTTCCGCCAAACCATAATTCAATTCCTTAATATTCTTCTTTAACCGAATATCGCTGGTATTAACAACCCCTGCAGTTGCATATACATCATCCCAGCGGAAGGTACTTGTTCCTAAATCATAGGTATTGTCAACAATAGGAGCCCATGCGCCAAAGGGTCCACTAATGAGATTGCCAAAATCACTGATATATTCTGTTGAACCAATACCAATAGCGGTACCATTTGTTAGATCATTTCGGTAGAATGACGCCACGTATTCGAGCGTGGTGCCGTTAACAGTTGCACCGTTATTGGTAAGACTAGCGGTACTTGTGCCAGCAAACATAATATCTTCAGCAGCACTGATACCAAAAGCTTCGGAATTATTTTCAGACTCTATTCTAAAATCTACATTAATACCTTGTTCGTTAAAGACGGTGATAAACCCAGCATCTAATCTGTGTTGCGGAGTCCCATTGCGGTATAGGTACAAGGCGCCATCTTGTGCAGCGATGTTAAACATACGCCCTATATTAGCACCAGTGACGTTATTATTTTCGGTTACGATAACTTCACCACCAAAATAGCTGTTACCATTGTCGCGAACTTGAAAATGATTTATCCCGTTATCCTGCACATTGAAATCTCCCGTGCTCGATAAATTGAAATTCATATCGAATATACTTTGAGCAATGGAGGTAGTTTGATTGAGTGTTCCGCCTAGGCGTACAACCGACGCGGCTTCTGTTAATCCATTGACTGCCGTTACTCCCTCCAATGGTTGCCATTGGGAGCCATTAAAAAAATAGTAGCCAATACCTGAGCCGCCCGTGGTTCCGACATTTGAATTCCAGATGAGGAGTCCGTCGGCAGCGGTATTTACACCATCAAGCATGGTGTTGCTAACATTATTTAAAGCTACTCTTGGAATTAGAAGCCCTTGATCTGAAGCGGTAATATCGAGTACAGCCGATGGATCAGGTAAAATAGTACCAATACCAACTTGTGCTATTGTAACAGTGTTACATAGTAGTACAAGACTGAGTGTGAGATTGCGAAAATGTATCATTTTTTAAAGGTTATTTGTTTTATTACTTTATTTTGATGCATAATGTTTAAAGTATATACACCGTTTTTTAAATAGTTTACATTCAGGAAGATACGCTCTGATGGCATCGTAGGCAGATCTCCTGAATGTATAAGTCTTTTTTTCTTCATAAGTGCTGAGGAAATACCCTTGAGTAAAAGTACTTGTGAACCAATNAGTTGGCTATAAACCATGTAACAAAGACTGTGATCTATGTAACAACAGGTATAAAAGGCTGAAATTTCGGGATGCTANTGGTTATTTTTGCCGTAGCTGGTAGGGGAAACGCCAAATTCTTGCTTAAAGCATTTGGTGAAATATGAAGGGTCATTAAATCCAACGCTATATCCAACTTCGGAAATAGAGATCTTTCCTTGTCGAATTAATTGCGCGGCAGATCGCAATCGCTGACTTCGTAAAAATTCGGAGGTTGATTGTCCTGTGAGGGCTTTTAGTTTTCGGTGCAACTGCATCCTACTCATAAGCATTTTCTCACTGAACTGACTCGCCGTGAAATCGGAATTTGTAATATGCTTATCCAATACTTCTTGTAGTTTATTTAAGAACTGTTCTTCCGAAGAAGTAATGGCTATTTCTTTTGTTTTTAAGATTACTTCATTTGAAAAGCGCTCTTGTAACTTTCGTCTTGTTTGTAGTAGACTTGCCACGGTAGCTTGTAAATGGGACGAACTGAAAGGTTTTGAAATAAAGGCATCTGCGCCCAATTCNAGCCCCTTGATTTGATCNCTGTCTTCATCTTTGGCCGTGAGCAAAATGATTGGAATATGTGAAGTTAGTTCGGTAGATTTACAGTTGCTTGTTAATGTGTATCCAGTTGCAACAGGCATTTTTATATCGCTAATAATAAGGTCTGGAACCAGATCTTGCGCCTTTTTGAAACCAATTTCGCCATTTTCTGCGGTATAAATTTTATATTCAGTTTCAAAAATTCCGCTGAGATACGTTCTAATNTCAGGGTTGTCATCGACAANAAGAAGTACGGCGGCATCTAATTCAGATTTTTCATTTTCTNGAAAGGTATTTTCGGAAACTTCCTNAAGATTTGCATTTGAATGAAGTTCGCTGGACAGTTTTTCTTCCTCTGAAAATTCCGAAGCAAGAATAGGAAGGATAATGTTAAACTGAATGGTTCCTTGCGTTGGACTCTCTACCGTAATTGTTCCGTGGTGAAGTTCAACCAATTCTTTGGTCAGCGCCAACCCGATCCCACTGCCATTATTTGAATCGCTACTTTGATAAAAGCGATTAAAAACCTGGTCTAATGCGATGGGTGTTGTTGCTGCGTGTTCATTATTTATACTGAAGTGATATGCGTTTTGAACTACCCTACCAGTGACCTGTATTTTTCCATGCTCAGGAGTGTACTTGATGGCGTTGCCAAGAAGATTTGAAAGAATTTTTTCTAATGCATCACGATCAAACCAAGCGGGGCTATTGGAAGGTTGTAATTCAGAATCAAGAGTAATGTTTTTTTCTGCGGAAATAAAGTGGAAAGCCGCTACTTGCGCTGCTACAAATGCATCTATGGTTCCCGGCTGCACATTTAATTTAAGCTTACCGCTCTCNAGTTTGGCCAGAGCGAGCAGTTGCGCAACAAGTCGCTCCATTCGAGCNGTATTTTGTTGTGCNATTTTCAGATTGCGAATTTCAATTTCAGATTGGTTCTTTTTATGGAGTTGGTCTTCCAACGGACCTTTAATCAATGACAAAGGTGTTCTGAATTCGTGAGAAATATTGGTAAAAAAAGAAGACTTTAACGCACTTACTTCAAGCATGGCCTGCTTTTCATTACGTTCTTTTTCTAAAGCGTATTTTGTCTCAAGTCGTTTTTGTTCATTGGCCTTGTTTCTAATGGTTATTGCTGAAGAGAATACAATAATTTCGGCGATTGCAGTTATGATAAAAAATGAATTGTTATTATAGACAACGGTCAAAATATTCCCGATAACGAGCAACTGACTGCCCACAAGAACAATGATCTCCATCAAACTTGGCTTTTTAAACAATAGCCTTGTAAAGAGATATAAACTGATCACGGTAAAAATTATTTCGAACCCAATGACCAGAAGGTACCTATACGCAAAGTATGGAAAGAATACCATTATGATCAAGGCGAGGATTCCAAATATGATCATGCCGTTTATGGTTGCGCGTGAGAGTTTGTGTAGACGTTCCGACTTCCCTTTGACATCCACAAAACAAACTACGAAATAGAGATATAGTCCCGCAGTTGCAATATGCATGGTTTGTGTAAGATAGAGATACAACTTGGGGTGTAGTTCGTTTAAGACGTTATAAAAGAAAGGTAAACGTCCTATAAAAAGTAAAATAAGGGCAAGTAAATACAGGCTGTAGTTACGATAGTTCTTATCCTTGGTAATAAAAAAAGTGACTAAGAGTAGAATAAATGATATAAAGAAAATACTGAGGAAACTGTAGTATCTAAGCACCTTATTATCCTGAGTCAGTACATCTTTTCCGTATAATTTCTGCATAGAAAAATAGACACTAATAGGATGTTCAAGGTTCTTTTTACCCCAAAAAGATATGGGGTGTTTGTTAACAAAGAAAGGTTTTGAGAAATCAACCGACTCGGTGGCTATGGTAACGGAAGAACGTTCATAGCGATGAAAATTGATATGTTGTTTAGCGAGTCGTCCCGTTTGAAGTTTATAATATCCTTCGTGTGAGGGAACATGAATATCAACCAGATCACTTCCCCAAAAGTAGATGGTTAAATAGGAAGCGTCAAAATGGTGCGCTATTTGAAATCGATACCAATGAATGGCTTGGGTGTTGTCACTTGGTGCTAAAAAAGCATTGAATTGTGCCTGCTGTATCGCTTCGAAATCTTGTTGTCTCGTGGTATCGAGATATTCAGAAATATTGCTTAGATCAGTGAGTGTATCGCTATTAGGGATATTATTTATTTGGCTGTAGGTCGAACAAACAGATCCAAAAAAAACCAACACTAAAATCAGTTGCACTTTAACTTTATACAAAAACGTTTTAGACATAACCAATAACAGTGGCTTTAGGGATGATATTACGATCTAAGTCAACTAATAACTTAAAGATACGCAATAATATGTCATTCCATTATTTAGCCGTAGGACTATTGTAACAAAAGCTAGTTACATTGTCACAACTTACTCCACGCTATAGAGTAAAATCTCATTGCTTGCCCCTTTAACAACGATGCCAACTTTTTTATTATTTTTTACGTCGCCCAAGTGAGCTGCGTCTGTTCCATAGACGGGAAATCCGTTAACGATCTTGCCTGCACGATCTAAAACATACACTTTGTTCTCTTGGGTTTCGGTTATGGCGATGTAGGTGTCTCGATTTATCTGAAACAGCGATGGCGTTGAATAAATTCCAAAAGGCAATTCAACCAAGACACCGTTGATTCGAAGTAAATTATCGTCTAAGGTTACTTTGGTGTTTCCTAAAATATTAAAACTGTAAGACGCTGTGACATCTAGTTTCTGTGTACTCACTTTTCCTTGCTGCGAAATGCTCTTTTTCTCATTGTCCTTGGTGATGATCACGAAGTTATTGCCTTCTTTCATCACGGGCGTGTCAGAGAAATTTATTTTTTCTTTGACGCTCACACGTGATTTCCCCACGCGACTTAGAATATTTAATGTGCCATTACTTTCGGCAATCACGATATAGTCTTTATTGCCCAACCGAAGATGCTCAGGCGCGAGGGTAATGTCAGATTTTGCCGCTTTAAACGTAAATCCTTTAACGATTTTCGCCTCATTGTCATACATATAAACTTCCTTGCCTTGCGTGATAACAAAACGATAGTTTCGTTTATTGTCGTAATCAAATATAGCTAAGGGTTGGGTGATAGGATCTTTGAACTTTAGCGGAAATGGCTTCACCGTTTTTCCTTTACGATCGAGAACATAAAACGTATTCTTGGTTACAAAAGCCAGTTGTTTCCTTCCGTTTTTTAGTAGATCAACTTCTTGTATTTGACCTAAAATAGGACCGTCAAGCTTATTTTTCCAAAGTGTTTTTCCGCTATTTGAAAGCAGATAGAGGGTGTTGGCAATATCTTGAACTGCAATATCTTTTTCGCGTGTTGTATAATTGCTGAAGAATACAGGATTGCCCATCACGGGTTCGTCGAGCTTTACATTAAATTGTTCGCTAACCGTTCCAGCGGTCTGAACTTTTTCCGAAGCAGATTTACAAACCAAATTAACGTGTGCAAAATCGCGATCGTAACTAAACTGAAGGGCCGCCAAAGGATATGAAGCAACTTGAATTCCGGCAATTTCTTTACGTGATCTGTTTCCGAAGAAAGTGGCTAAAGCGGGGGAAATAGCCGATTTCATTTTGAAAATGAGCAAGGAAGAAGCATTACTCATGTCTGAAATAGCACTTTCAAAATAAGGCGTTTTATTGAGGCAGTCATTATTTTTATAGGCCGAAATAATCTGTTGTGCGATTCCTTCAGTTTCTGTAAAAACAAAGAAATTTTCGATCTGAAATACTGTGCTTAGCGATGATTGAGGTAGTAAGGGAGCGAATACTTGATGGCATAATTCAGGTTGATTAAAATCGAATAACACCACTTCTCTAAAGCTTTCTTTTTCTGAAATAAATCGGGCCAAGGCTTCCTTTGTGATGAGCGGATCAATGCTTTTTAAAACCACAGCATTTCCTGTGCTAAGCGCTATATGAGCAATTTCGCTGGCAGAGTCAAATAATCCATTCGTCTCAATTTTTGTTTCTTCCCTTCGGAAGGATTTGAGATTTTTTATCAATTTTTCTGTATCATTGAACGTAAACGAAACAACTTCACTGGCTTCTCTTGGTGTGATGTTTTCAATGTCATTTTGCTGCGGAATTTGCCCTTCAAAAACCGAAAGCAGTTGCGGAATACTATCGCGCGCAAGTGACACGCCAGTAGCGGTAATTCGATCTGGGAGCACTTGCATTTTTAAGGCGGTCCAATTGGCAAAAGCAAGCTGTGTGCTGTCTGAAACAGGGATGGCATTAGCGCGTAAAAGAATACTAAAATCGGCCGTTGTATTCATGCCATAAACCTTCGCGAACGTAGGTTCCTTAAGTGTCTTTTTGTCTAAAATGCCTTCTAAAATTTGCTGGGACGAACTTGCAATAAACACACTGTCTTGGATCGCGGTAAAGGCTGTCTTTTTAGCGATGGTAACGCGCTGTATCGCTTTGTCACCATAGGTTAGTGTTTCAATTGTTTTGTCTTTGATAGAATCACTCACAAACAGGGTTGGGCTTTGTTTTGTAATGTAGGTGTAGACCGTTGTGCTGTCATTGACTTCGGAAATGGCAATGACACTTTCACCAGCGGGATGAAGGTGTTTTAACAGCGAAGCTTCTTCAGAAAAAAAGGAAAACGGACTCGTCTCGTCAAAAGCNGTAATAAAATCGTTGTTTTTTATATCTGATGTGAGTCGGTCGATACTCTGAACTTTGAACACGATCTTTGCATTCTCNGGAATATAATCAATAAGTGATCCCTGCTTTATTGTTGTNCTTTCNCAACCCAAAAAGCATATAGTACTACTGAAAAGGATAAAGATTTTTTGAAACAACTTCATAACACAAAAGTAGTATGATTTGATCGCTTAATTGAAAATACTTTGAAATGTTTATTGACGTGTTTTTAACAATGAAAAAAGGCTTCGGTAATATTCAATGTGTTCTTTTTTACATGGAATTGATCGGTTTTGCCAGCAGGCCAGCTACAGATCAAGCCAAGATCGAAATAGTGTGGTTTTCGAACGACTTACCATTTCTTTTAAACCTGTGGNGAGTTCNATTTCNATNCGACTTTTAGAAAGAAGATTCATTTTTTTGATGNTTGCGATATGGATGATACATCTTCGGTTAATTCGGAAGAAATCCATCGGATTTAAAACGGCTTCCACGGAATCCATACTTTGGGTCAATACAAATCGTTGTTTTGTGTTGGTTGCCATCATGGTGACGTGATCCTCAAATAGAAAGTAACTAATCTCTTCCGTACTTATGGAATATACGGTGTGATTGATCTTGGTAAAGAATCGCGATTTATAATGCGGCTGAGTATGAATTTGATTTTGAATGGTGGACATCATAAGGAAGGCGCTACATGAAGTACGTTTTAACAACCTAAATGTAGCGCTAACTCGAACGCAATAAAACTATCTCTACCCAAGCATAATTATTGTTTAATAAGTTTAATGGTTTTGGAGGTTCCATTACCAAAATGGAGAACGGCTAATGCAGTTGCATCTACGTGTAGTGGAATTTCATTTAAACCACTGTCAATGCTGAGGTCAGTATATTTCTGTAGTAATTTTCCATTCATTGAATATACAAAAATGTCAAGTGTCATTGCCTGCTTTGAATCAATGGATAAACCGCGGTTTTTGTACGGATTCTGATAGGTAATATTAATTATCTTTTCTTTTAAATCATGCTCAAGAATAGACAGAAGCGATGCAGTACCTTGTCCACCATAAGCACCCATGTCGTTTCTAAGGGTTCCGAAAGCTGGATAAAGGGCATTTCCTGGTGATNCAGGATCTTCAATNTCGTTGTATGTCATATTCGCATCGCCCGAATCAACGCAAGGCGAAGAAGGGTTTAGGNTAAAGGTTCTATCACTTGCAAAATCGGGATTGCTGTCAATAACACCTTCTTCATCACCAATCCCGTCAAATCCACCTTCAATGTTTGTGTAGGTCATGGTTGCATTTCCACNAAAACGTTTATAAATTTGAGGAAAACCNTTGTCGGAGGTATTTCCGTAGATGATCGAGTTGATAATAATGGTAGATGTTCCCGTTGATATGATGGCGCCACCACGATCTCCCGAGTGGTTATTTACAAT
>JGI24723J26617_10002022_pt1 | contig 16772 bp, 11 predicted proteins | sample Cruoilmetagenom6_FD_26617 | JGI IMG/M metagenome (IMG submission 26617)
GCCGACTGGCCGACTGGCCGACTGGCCGACTGGCCGACTGGCCGAGGGATTCAAATGTTTCGGTCGATCCACTAGCGCCTTTTTGCCGCCTGTCGAAACTCGGACACACGGACCGCGCCGATCCATTGTCCAACGCCGAAAAAGACCGCGAGGCCGATCACGACAAGCACCGCCAGGGCGAGATAGCGCCAACCGGATAAGTTGAGAAACGGGGCAAGCGCGTAAGACGCGAGCCAAAGTGAAATGCCCATCACCGCAGCCGCCAGACAAATGCGCCAGATCCGCGACCAGAACCGTGCGTCAAACCGGGCGACGTCACCAAAGCGCCGCGCTCCAAATGCCAACTGGGCAACCATGGTCCAGCCAGCCAGCGTGGTGGCCAGTGCCGGAGCCAGCCAGCCAAGCAGAGGGATCAGCCCGACCGCCAAAACCGCGTTAACCACCATCGCCACCAGCGCATAGTGAAACGGTGACTTGGTATCTCCACGGGCAAAGAACAAAGGTTGCAGGATTTTCTGAAGTACAAAAGCCGGCAGGCCAAGCCCATAAATCGCCACAGCTTGGGCAATGGCTCCGCTGTCGGCAGCGGTCAAAGCCCCGCGTTGAAACAGAACCGACACCAACGGCAGTGGGATCACCACCAATGCCACTGCCGACGGGATGGTCAGCGCCAGCGACACCTCGCCGGCCCGGCTAAGCGCGTGGCGGGCACCGGCGTCATCGTTTGCCGCCAGACGGCGCGACAAATCGGGCAGCAATACCACGCCGATGGCAATGCCGACCACGCCCAAAGGCAGTTGATAAAGCCGATCGGCGGCAAAAAGCCACCCCACGGCCCGGTCGAAATAACTGGCGACCTGCTGGCCCACCAACAGGTTGACCTGCACCACCCCACCCGCAAGGGCCGCCGGTATCGCGATCTTCACCAATCGGGCCAGTTCCGGGGTCCAGCGCGGGCGGCGCAGGTGCAGGGTAAACCCGGCGCGGGTGGCGGCGATCCAGACCAGCGCCAGTTGCGCGACACCGGCGACCGGGATCATCCAGATCAGGGCGCGGGCGACATCGCCGCCGATTACCGCGGCAATTGCCATGGCCGACACCAGCAGGACGTTCAGCAGAACCGGGGCCGCGGCAGCGGCGGCAAAGCGGCCCATGGCGTTCAGCACCCCTGACAGCAGCGCCGCCAGAGAGATGAACAGGATATAGGGAAAGGCGATCCTGCCAAAATCCACAGACAGGTCGAACTGTTCCTGCCCGGCAAAGCCGGATGCCAGCCCGTAGATCAGCCACGGCATGGCCGCCTGCGCCAGCAGGGTCAGCACGATCAGCACCGAAGTCAGCCCGGCAAAGGCATCCTCTGCAAACCCGCGCGCATCCGCGTCTTGTTCCAGCTTTTTCGAAAACATTGGCACGAAGGCCATGTTGAAGGCACCTTCGGCAAAGAAGCGGCGAAACATGTTGGGCAAACGGAAGGCCACCACATAGGCCTCGTACAGGGAGCCAGTGCCAAGGTAGGCCAGGATCATCGCGTCGCGCACGAACCCCAGCACCCGGCTGGCCATGGTCCACATGCCGACGGTTAGGAACCCGGACATCAGGCGAATGGGATTCATGGGGTGACCGTTGGTGGGGAGATCGACACTGCTCGGCGGCCTTTTGTTCTTGTCCTGCCCCAAGTGCTTAGCGATTTCCCGGTCGGGGGGGAAGGTGTGTGATGGCGCAGATTATCCGAGCCGTCCACCATTGACCCGCACAGCGCTTCCAATAGCCCCCCTGTTCCGGTTTTTGCGAACGGGTGTTTCTGAGCCGGGGCTCAACGAAGATTCCCGGCCACTCAGGCCAGATCAGCCCATCAGATCAGCCCTGCGCCTCTCTGGCCCGCTCGACCCCCTCCGCAATCGCCGCACGCAGCTTTTTCTCAAGCGTTTTCTGTTTCGCAACAGAATGGTACTTCAGCCCGAACATGTCCTTGACGTAAAACGTATCGACCACCTGTTCGCCGTACGTAGCGATCACCGCATTGGCGATATAGACATTGGTCGCCGCCAGGCTCCGGGCCAGATCATAGAGCAGGCCGGGGCGGTCGCGGGTATCTACCTCAATGATGGTGTAAATCTCGGACCCTTCGTTGTCGAAAGAGATATGGGTCGGCACGTTGAACGCCTTTTCCCGCTTCTTGATCTTGTCGCGAGATTTCAACGCATCGCCGGCCCGCACTTCGCCCTTCAGCGTTTTGTCGATCATTTTGGTTAGCCGGGCCAGGCGGGAAGCCTCGTAAGGGTGGCCTTCGCTGTCCTGNATCCAGAACGCGTCCGTTACATAACCGTCCTTGGTGGTAAANCTGCGCGCATCGACGATATTGGCCCCGACCAGCGCCAGCGCNCCGACGACACGGGTAAATATGCCCGGATGATCGACCATCGCGAAACAGGCGCGCGTGGCATCCCGGTCTTCGTCAGGATGCATGTGGATGACGATTTTGGCCGGATCGCCGTTCTTTTCCAACTTGGCCAGCAAACGCGCGAATTCCACATGCGCCGTGACGTGCAGGCCCTGCCAGTAGGGATCGTAGTGCCGTGTCGTCGCCCGTTTGAGCGCGGCCTTGCTCCAGTCGGGAAGCGCCGCACGCAAGGCCTTTTTAGCCTCGGCCCCGCGATTTTCGCGGTTCAGATCCTCCATGCCGGTTTCTAGGGCCCGCTTTGTCTGATTGTACAATCCGCGGATCAGGACGGCCTTCCAGTTGTTCCACACATTCGGCCCAACACCGCGAATGTCGCAGACCGTCAGCACGGTCAGCAGGTCGAGCCGTCGTACATCCTTGACCGCCTTGGCAAAGCCACGCACCGTGCGCGGGTCGGCAATGTCGCGTTTCTGCGCCATGTCGGACATCAGCAGGTGATAGCGCACCAGCCATTCGGCCGTTTCGCTCTCTTGCTTGTTCAACCCCAGGCGCGGCGCGACCTTGCGGGCAATCTGCGCGCCCAGGATAGAATGATCCACCGGCCGGCCCTTGCCGATATCATGCAGCAACAGCGCCACATAAAGCACTTTGCGGTTCAGCCCCTCCTTGAGGATGCCCGAGACGATCGGCAGTTCCTCAACCAGTTCACCCTTTTCGATCTGCGCCAGGTTGACGATGCACTGGATGATGTGTTCGTCCACCGTATAGCTGTGGTACATGTTGAATTGCATCATCGCGACGATCGGTTCAAATTCGGGCACAAAGGCNGCCAGCACCCCCAGTTCGTTCATCCGCCGNAGGGCACGTTCCGGATTGCCGTGCTTCAGCAACAGGTCAAGAAACAGCTTTCGCGCCTCTTTGCTGTTGCGCATGTCGTCGTCGATCAGCGCCAGATTGGCAGTGACCAGTCGCATGGCGTCGGGATGGATCAGCATGCCGGTGCGCAGGGCTTCCTCGAACAGGCGCAACAGGTTCAGCTTGTCGGCCAGAAAGGCCTCCGGGTCGGCAATGCCCAGCCGGTTGTGGATCACCACATAGCCCGTTTTCACCTTGGGTTTGCGTCGGAAAATCCGTTCCAGAAGCGGTTCGTTCTTGGCGTGGATCGCTTCCAGTTTGGTCAGGAAAATGCGGGTCAGGTCGCCAACGGCGGTGGCGTGGCGGAAATAATCCTGCATGAAGACCTCGACCCCACGACGCCCGGCCTGGTCGCGATACCCCATCCGCTCGGCCACCTCGACCTGCATGTCAAAGCTGAGATGTTCGGTGGCACGGCCGCTGATCAGATGCAGGTGCGAACGAACCGCCCAGAGGAAATCTTCGGCCTGCTTGAAGCGGTCAAACTCTTCCGCGCGGAACACNTTCAGCGTCACCAACTCGGCCGCGTCCTGCACCCCATGCACATATTTGGCGATCCAGAACATTGATTGCAGGTCGCGCAATCCACCCTTGCCTTCCTTGACGTTGGGTTCGACCATATAGCGCTGGCCCTGTTTGAGGTGGCGGGCGTCGCGTTCGTCCAGCTTGGCCTCGATGAATTCGCGGCCGGTTTTGGCGAACAGATCGTGCTTCAGTGTCCTGTCAAGTTCGGCGGCCAGGTCGGCGTCGCCGGCAAGAAAGTGCTGCTCCAGCAGGGCCGTGCGAATTGTGAAATCCTCGGTTCCCAGGCGAANACAATCCTGCACCGTACGGCTGGCATGGCCNACCTTCAGCTTGAGATCCCACAGGATATAAAGCATCGATTCAATCACGCTCTCGGCCCAGGCGGTGATCTTGTAAGGGGTGAGGAACAGCAGATCGACATCGGAAAACGGGGCCATTTCGCGNCGGCCATAACCGCCAACGGCGATCACGGCGATACGTTCACCAGCAGTCGGATTGGCCAGAGGGTGCAGCAATGTGTCAGCCACGTAAAGCGCCGTGGTGACCAGCCCGTCGGTCAGAAAAGTATAGGACCGGGTCAGCGGTCGCGCGGTAAAGGGGGCGGCGGCGAAGGCCTCGGCGATGACCGCGCGGCCTGTCGTGTTGGCGGCGCTCAGGATGCGCACTGTTTCGGCGCGCAACGCGGTATTGTCCGCGGCGTCCTGTGCCGCAGCGTCAATCTGGCGGCGTATTGCAACGGCATCGAATATCGCCTCGGGGGCGCAGATCAGCGGGGCCAGATCTGTCAGGCCCGGGCTGTCGGATTGCACCAGATCAGGATCCGGCACCAGCAAAACTCTTTGGAGCGGGATCAATCACAAGCACCTGCCTGTCCTGGATCGTGGCAACAGCCAGACCACGTTGATTTGTGCCGTCGGGCAGCAGGCGGAAAATGCCGCTNACCCCCTGAAAACCGGCGCTTTGGGTCAGGGCAGTGCCGGTCAGGGCATCCGGCTTACCGGCACCGACAAGCGCGCCGATGGCCGCGATCCCGTCATAGGCAAGCCCGCCAATCGGGTGCGGAGCACCGCCAAAAGTTGCCTGATACCGGGCGCGAAACTGACCTGACACGGTTGGGTCAGGCAAGGCAAACCAGCCGCCCTGAACCCCCGGCAACGCCAGTGTCTGCGCCGGGATGTCCCAACGGGTCAAGCCAATGTATTGTACGGCTTTCGGGTCCACCCCCGCCTCGGGCAGCAATTGCGAGAATAGCGGCAAGGCCCCGGCGGTTGTCGCCGTCAGGAACAACGCATCGGCACCATTGCCCTGCACCTGATCGCGCACTTGCGGGATGGACGAGATCACACCTTGCTGGGACCGTTCGTAGATTACGGTTCCGGCAACACCAACCGACGACGAATTGGCCGCTTGCTGGATCGCGTCCCGCCCCAGCCCTCCGGACAGGTCGTTGCTGTGTACGATCAACATGTTGCTTTTGCCCTGCGCGGCGGCATAACGCACCAGCCGGCTTGCCGTGTTGTTGAAGGTCGGCCCAAGCACAAAGACATTGCCACCCGCGATGGTCGCGTTGTTAGAGAATGACAGAACGTTGATTCCACGCCCCCGCACGGCAAGGCCAACGGCGTTTGCCGCTTCGCCATAGACCGGCCCCAGAATGATCCGCGCGCCTTCATTGACCGCCTCGGTCGCCCTGGCTGCCGCCGTCGACGGGTCACCGGCCGTGTCGTACACCCTTAGGTCGATCTGCACACCTTGCAGGTCGCCGATGGCCATTCTTGCTGCATTTTCAAGGCTTTGCGCCAGAACCGCATCGCCGGACTGGGCAGATCCACGTGGTACCAAAAGGGCTACGGCCACTGGCTTCGAGGGGTTGATTGTCGGTCCTCCTGCGCCAATACCAGTGTCACAAGCGGACAAAAGANCGGCAGCGGCCAGGGCAAGAAATGCCAGGGCTGCCTTGCGGGTTGGTTTAAATACGCCGATCATGTAATCAGAAACTCCCTCGTCCGGCTCTGAAAAGCCGTGTTCTTGATGAGTCACGATAATAAACGACCACAAAGGCGGGTCCAGCGTTGAATCACCAAAAGGTCAGATTGGCTGCGGGGCTCTACTTTGTCGCGACCCCGATCGGCACGGCGCGCGACATTACTTTGCGGGCGCTGGATATTCTGGCATCCGCCGACATGATTGCCGCTGAAGACACCCGGTCCCTGCGCCGTCTGATGGATATTCACGGCGTGCCGCTGGATGGTCGCCGTCTTGTCTCTTACCACGATCACAGCGGTGCCGGGGTGCGTGAAAAGCTGTTGGCCGCCCTGTCGGAAGGGCAATCGGTGGCCTATGCGTCCGAGGCTGGCATGCCCTTGATTGCCGATCCCGGTTACGATCTGAGCCGCGCCGCCGCAGGGGCCGGTTATCTGGTCACCGTTGCCCCTGGTCCGTCAGCTGTTTTGTCGGCGCTTACATTGGCGGGCTTGCCCACGGACGCGTTCTTTTTTGCCGGGTTTCTTCCCAATGTGCGTTCGGCCCGCAAGACGCGGCTTGAGGCATTGAGCAATGTGCCCGGCACTCTGGTGTTTTACGAATCCCCCAAGCGCGTGGCGGCTTGCCTGGCGGACATGGCAGAAGTTCTGGGGCCACAAAGGCCGGCGGCCATGTGCCGGGAACTAACCAAGAAATTCGAGGAAGTCAGACGCGATACGTTGGAAAACCTGGCGCAAAACCTGGCGGCGGCCCCCGTCAAAGGGGAAATCGTGCTGGTGGTGGATCGGGCACGTTCGCAGAAAATTAGGGAAATCGACATAGAGTCGGACCTGATTGCTGCGCTGGATCAGATGTCGGTCAGGGACGCGGCGGACATGGTGTCCGACATACATGGGATAAAACGCCGCATAGTCTATCAGATGGCGCTGAAACTGAGGACAGGTAAAACATGATCGGAACAACCGCGACGCGCCAGATGTGTTATCAGGCTGGCCTCTCGGCCGAACTACGGATCGCACAGGATTATGAACGCCGCGGTTTTGTCGTGGCCCGCCACCGCTGGCGCGGTGCGGCGGGTGAGATTGATTTGATTACAAGGGATGGGGATGGTCTGGTTTTTGTCGAAGTCAAGAAAAGCCGCAGCATTGCCCACGCGGCAGAGCGGCTGAACCGGCGGCAGATGGCCCGAATTTATGCTTCTGCCGAACAGTTTCTTGCCGGTGAGCCGGACGGGCAATTGACCAANGTACGTTTTGACGTGGCCTTGGTGGATAACACCGGGGCCTTTGAAATCATCGAAAACGCCTTTGGGCACGATTGACCGCCATTGAACCCAGGCCTTGCCTGCGCCATGTAGTTGGCAGTCAGACAGGAGCACTTAGATGAAAATCGCCTTTCAGATGGACCCGATCGGGGACGTGGACATCAATGCCGACAGCAGCTTTCGGCTGGCCGAAGAGGCGCAGGCGCGCGGGCATGAGCTGTTTTTTTACGGCCCGGATCAGTTGGCCTATCAGGAAGGACGGATAACAGCGCGCGGGCAGGATATGAAAGTGCAGCGGGTCGTCGGGGATCCGGCGGTGCTGGGGGCGTTGCGCGAAGTTGATCTGGCCACGTTTGACGTGGTCTGGCTGCGCCAGGATCCGCCGTTTGACATGCATTATATCACCGCAACCCATTTGCTGGACCGGTTGGCGGGGCAGGTTTTGGTGGTGAATGATCCGTTCTGGGTACGCAATTACCCCGAAAAGCTATTGGTGTTGGATTTTCCGGACCTGACTCCACCCACCACCATTGCCCGCGATCTGGATACCATCAAGGCCTTCAAGGCCAGGCACGGCGATGTCATTCTGAAACCGCTGTATGGAAACGGCGGTGCCGGGGTGTTCCGGCTGGATCGCAATGACCGCAACCTGACATCTCTGCACGAGCTATTCACCGGGTTCTCGCGAGAGCCGCTGATCGTGCAGAAATTTCTGCCGGATGTGTCGGCAGGCGATAAACGGGTCATCCTGGTTGACGGGGTCGCGGTGGGCGCAATCAACCGCGTGCCTGCCAAGGGTGAAGTCCGCTCGAACATGCANGTGGGCGGGCGACCGGANAAGATTGGGCTGAGCAAACGCGACCATGAGATTTGCGAGNCGATTGGCCCGCTCCTGCGTGAAAAAGGCCAGGTATTTGTGGGAATCGATGTCATTGGCGACTATCTGACCGAAATAAACGTGACGTCGCCCACCGGCATTCAAGAATTGGAAAGGTTCGACGGGACCAATGTCGCTGGCAGTATCTGGGACGCGATCGAGGCGCGGCTTTCGTAGCTAACGCACTACTAACCGCAAAGGCCCAGCGTTTCAGGTGGCCGTTGTCAACCGAAAGCTAAGCGCCTCGGCGATATGTGGGCGTTGCACGTCTGCGGCCTGGTCGAGGTCCGCAATGGTCCGCGCCACCCGCAGCACCCGGTGATAGCCGCGCGCGGTCAGACCGAACCTCTCCGCGGCCCGGATCAACAGCTCGCGGCCCTGAGCATCCGGGGTTGCTATTTCCTCAAGCTGGGTTCCTTCTGCATCGGCGTTCTGGCGCAGACCGGGGGCCGCATCAAAGCGGTTCGCCTGCACATTGCGCGCGGCCGCAACACGCGCTGCCACGGTTTGCGAGCAATCGCCACTGGCCGGCAGATCAAGATCGGCAAACCCCACCGGCGGCACTTCCAGCCGCAGATCAAAACGGTCCATCAGCGGCCCGGATATGCGCCCGAGATAGTCTTCGCCACACAAGGGCACCCGGGCACAGGCCCGGGCCGGGTCCGACAGGTAACCACATTTGCAGGGGTTGGCCGCCGCCAGGAGTAAGAAGCGGCAGGGGTATTTTACATGCGCATTGGCCCTGGCGACCATGATTTCGCCGGCTTCGATCGGCTGACGCAGGGTTTCCAGCACGGTGCGCGGGAACTCAGGGAACTCATCCATGAACAGAACCCCATTGTGGGCCAGGCTGATTTCTCCTGGTTTGGCCCCACGCCCTCCGCCGACAATGGCGGCCATGGATGCGGTATGGTGCGGTTCACGAAACGGGCGGGAACGATTGATGCCACCTTCATCCAACAACCCGCAAAGCGAGTGAACCATCGAGGTTTCCAACGCTTCTGTCGGGGTCAGGGGCGGCAGAATGCCGGGGATGCGCGCGGCTAGCATGGATTTTCCGGAACCGGGCGTGCCCACAAGCATCAGGTGATGTCGCCCCGCCGCGGCAATTTCCAGGGCGCGCTTGGCACGTTCCTGCCCTTTGACATCGCGCAGATCGCGCGATGAAGGCACCGCTGTCACTTCGCCGGGTTTGGCCGGCGAGATAAGCGACTGCCCGGTAAAATGGCGGACCACATCTCCCAGGCCAGAGGCTCCGATCACCTCGCAGTTCCCGACCCAGGCCGCTTCGGCACCCGAGCTGTCCGGGCAAAGCAGGGTTCGTTCATGCTCGGCGGCGGTCATGGCGGCGGGCAAAGCCCCAAGGACCGGCACAAGGGTGCCGTCGAGCGACAGCTCGCCCAGGGCCAGCGTGTTCATTGCGGTTTCGCCGGGGATAATATCCAGCGCCGCCAAAAGCGCGAGAGCAATCGGCAGGTCGAAATGGCTGCCTTCCTTGGGCAGGTCAGCCGGCGACAGATTGACGGTGATGCGTTTGGAAGGCAGGGCGATGGCCATGGAGTTAAACGCCGAACGAACCCGGTCGCGGGCCTCGGATACCGCCTTGTCCGGCAAGCCGACGACGCTGAAGGCAGGCAGGCCGGGTGTCACGGCACATTGCACCTCGACCAGGCGGGCGTCGACCCCCTGAAACGCCACAGTGTAGGTGCGCGTGACCATGTCATCCCCAGCAGATGGTTTGCGATTTGTTAATGGCTAGCCGGTCAGCGGTTTAAGAATGGTTAAAATTGCGAGAATTGATCGCCTGGAAGGTCCGTCAATCTACCGACGGAGCAATCTCACCCCGCGTCGGGGCACCTTATTCAGATTGTTCGCCCTGACAGGTGGTGACCGCCTTGATCGCATTCGATGTACCACTCAGACTCACCTCGATTTTCCGGCCAAGTTCGCCGACAACGGTCATGTCGTTGTTCCGGGCAAATTCCCGCGTAACGTTCGGGTTATCGAAGAAGGCATAACCGCCGAAACGGCCTTCGGTGGCAACGCCGACAACGTCTCCGGCAAAGCGAATTTTGGGAAACTCGAGTTTCAACATGCCCGTGGCACCGTCTTTGATGTCGGCCCAGTCAGGGTTGTAGATCGCCAAGAACCCGCCGCTACGGTCGGGAACGTTACCGAATTGTACAAGCGTTCCCTCATCAAATTGCTTTTCCATCAGGCAGCCATTTCCGACACTTGGATCAATAAGGATCGCCCATTCGCCGGCCTCGCCCCATTTCAATTGCTCCTGGGCACGCGCGACCGTCGCGGCTGAAACGGCAAGGAAAATGATGGCCATCCCTGGTTTTAACATCGTCTGGTCTCCTTTGGCTGCACCTGCTCGCAAGGCTAGCCGGTTCCCCCGGTGATGTCTTTAGTTTACTCTGGCTAAGGTCAGCGACCAGTGCCGGTCAGGTGGTTCCGGCCAAAAGGTCTGCGTTGCCGCCCGAGGCGGTGGTATCGACACAGATATGGGTTTCGGTCATGACCTGCGCGATGCCGGGATTGCCGGGGATCAGCGGCAAAATCGGCCCCGTGCGACGCGACAGAGCTTGTTCGATCGACCGCGCGGTTTCTATATCACCCCACCAGATAACCCCCGATATTCCTTGCAGGTTTTCCAGTTGCTGCGGCTTGATCATTCCGCTTGCAAGCAACGTTGTGCCGCCAAGCTCATGTACTGCCCGCGATTGGGATTCGACGGCTTCAGGGCCGGGGCCAAGACACAGCAAAGGCGCGCGGGGTGCCAGGCTAAGCCGGTTGGATTCGCCGGTGGGGCCGGGCAACGTGTGGGATTGCGGCACGGCGGGGGTGCCGGTTGGTTTGGTTGCGGGCGCGCTGGTTTCACTGTTCCAGACCCGTGTCGCCGATTGCCGGTCCGGGGCGCAGAAGCGGGACATGTAATGCGGCCCGCCTGCCTTGGGGCCGGTGCCCGAAAGGCCTGATCCACCAAAGGGCTGGCTGCCGACGATGGCCCCGATCTGGTTGCGGTTGACATAGATGTTGCCCGCCTGAATCCGGTCGGTGACATGCTGGACCCGGTCGTCGATGCGGGTTTGCAAGCCGAAGGTCAGCCCATACCCGGTGGCGTTGATGGCGTCGATCACCGCGTCAAGTTCGGGAACCTCAAAGGTGGCCACATGCAGGACCGGACCGAAAATCTCGCGCTTCAGTGAGGCGATGCCGGGCAGTTCGATCAGGGTCGGCCCGATAAAGGTGCCGGCAGAGGGAACGTCAAGCTCCTTGAGCACCCGGCCTTCGCGTCGTGCGAAGTCAATATGACCGGCAATGCCACGATGCGCGGCGGCGTCAATCACCGGGCCGCAATCGGTGCCGAGATGCCAGGGATCGCCCAGGGTTAGCGTATCCATTGCGCCCCTGAGCATGGTCAGGACATCCCGGGCAATGTCGGATTGCAGGTACAGGCAGCGCAAGGCGGAACAGCGTTGGCCCGCCGACTGAAAGGCACTTTCGATGATGGCCTGAACCGCCTGTTCCGGCAACGCGGTACTGTCGACAATCATCGCGTTCAGCCCGCCGGTTTCGGCGATCAGCGGCGCGCCGGGCGTCAGGTTGTCGGCCATTGCCGCGCGGATTTTCATCGCGGTTTGCGTTGAACCGGTNAAGGCCACCCCGTCGACCCGCGCGTCCGAGGTGAGTGCCGCNCCAACCGCCCCNCCACCCGGCAGGAGTTGCAGCGCCGAGCGCGGCACTCCAGCCCGGTGCAACAATGTGACGGCCAGATGGGCGATCAGAGGCGTCTGTTCCGCCGGTTTGGCCAGCACGGCGTTGCCGGTGGCCAGTGCGGCGGCGATCTGACCCGAGAAGATGGCCAACGGGAAGTTCCAGGGCGAGATGCAGGTGAAAGTGCCGGCCGGGTCGCCTTTGGGGATGTTGGCGCTGTAGTAGCGCAGGAAATCGACAGCCTCGCGCAGTTCGGCCACCGCGTCGGGCAGGGTTTTGCCTGCTTCGCGCGCGAGCAGGGCAAATATCTGNCCGTATTCTGCCTCAAACANGTCAGCGGCGGCGTTCAGGATTCTCGCGCGGTTNTGCCGGGCGGCGGACCAGGGGCGGGCCCATGAAAGCGCGGTTTCGATATCTGCGGCGCTGGCCGGGGCGAATGTGCCGGGGCTGTCAGAGGGCTGCGCGGGATTGACCAGCGCCTCTTCGGCCTCTGATGACGCCTCTTCGGATAACACAGGGGCGGCGTGCCAACGGTGGGTTTTCCAGGGTAAACGGGCCGCGTCGATGGTCATCAATGTTGGCTGGTGAGCGAGGTCGAAGCCTTTGGAATTCGGGCGCTCGGGGGCAAACAGATTGGCCCCGGTGGGCAGGGTTGGAATAGGGGTGCCCAGGGCCATAAACGGGTCGGCGGCGACCTGTTCGGGGGGGATTGTTTCGTCGACGATCTGGCTGACGAACGAACTGTTGGCCCCGTTCTCCAGCAGGCGGCGCACCAGATAGGCCAGAAGGTCACGATGGGCCCCTACCGGCGCATAGATCCGACACCGGGTGTTGGCGCGCCCCCTTACCAGTGAATGCAAGGTTTCACCCATGCCGTGCAGGCGTTGAAATTCAAACGGTTGCCCGTCGGCCATATGCAATACCGCCGCCACCGTATGCGCATTATGGGTGGCAAATTGTGGATAGATGCGATCCGTCAGCCCCAGCAGTTTGCGGGCATTGGCAATATACGAAACATCGCTGACAGGTTTGCGGGTGAAAACCGGGAAACCATCTATCCCGGCGACTTGCGCGCGCTTGATCTCGGTATCCCAATAGGCCCCTTTGACCAGCCGGACCATGATCCTGCGGTCATGTCGGCGTGCCATGTCGTAAAGCGCGTCGATCACCGGCCCTGCACGCGGCCCATAGGCCTGCACAACCACGCCAAAACCGTCCCATCCGGCCAAAGCCGGCTCGCTCAGCACCTGATCAATCACCGCCAGTGAGAGCGACAGGCGGTCGGCCTCTTCCGCATCCACGTTCAGCCCCATGCCGGCCGATTTGGCCAGCAGCGCCAGCGAGCGCAGGCGTGGCACCAGGTCGGTAATGACCCGCGCCGTCTGCGCAACTTCAAAGCGCGGGTGTAAAGCCGAGAGCTTGACGGAAATACCGGGATTGTCGCGGATATCGTCCGAGGAACACGCTTGTGTATTGGCGGCAATGGCGGCGATGGCGCGGGAATAGGCAAGGTGGTACTGCGCCGCGTCGGCTTGGGTTCGCGCGGCTTCGCCCAACATGTCATAGGAGTAGGTATAGCCCTTTGCCTCCATCCCGGCGGCACGTTCCATGGCGGACGTGATATTTTCGCCCAGCACGAATTGACGGCCCATTTCCTTCATGGCGCGGGTGGTGGCGCTGCGGATCATCGGTTCACCCAGCCGCTTGATGGCGCTGCGCAGGGCATGGGCGGGACCGGGGGCCTCGTCGTCCAACACCTTGCCGGTCAGCATCAATGCCCAGGTCGAAGCGTTGACCAGAGAGGATGACGACCGCCCAAGGTGGCGGCCCCAGTCGGACGGGGCGATCTTGTCCTCAATCAGCGCGTCGATGGTTGCAGCGTCTGGCACCCGAAGCAACGCCTCGGCCAGACACATCAGCGCCACGCCTTCGTCGGTCGAAAGGCCGTATTCGGCCAGAAACACCTCCATCAGGCCGGGCGAGGCATGGGCACGAATGGCCCGCACAAGGTCGGCCCCTTCGCGACAGATGGCGGCCCGGTCTGCATCGCTGAGCGCGGCGGTGGCGATCAGTTGGCCGATCACGGCATTCTGGTCGGCGTAGGTTTCACTATCAATGTTGTCGCGTAGATCTATCACCACGATGGCCTCCAGTCCTAAAGNGCAATATAGCGTAAGAATATCGGTCTTATCGCCTGAATTTTGCGAGATCATGGGCGATTGGATCTGAATTGGAGGAACCTGCAATGCAAAACGACTGGACCGGGCTGGACCGGATTGACCAGGCCATTCTGCTGGCCTTGGCTGGGGAAGGCCGCATTTCCATTGCCGATCTGGCACGCCGGATCGGGCTTTCGAAATCGCCCACGCAAACCAGATTGCGCCGCCTTGAGGCGGATGGGGTGATAACCGGATACCGCGCGCTGATTGATCCGATCCGAATGGGCCTGGATCATGTGGCGTTTGTCGAGGTGCGCCTGAATGACACGCGCGAGGCGGCCCTGGCGGCGTTCAACGCGGCGGTAACCAGGATCGGAGAAATTGAACAGGCGCATATGATTGCCGGGAATTTCGACTATCTGATGAAAATCCGCACCAGGTCTATGACCGATTACCGCATTGTTCTGGCAGAGAAAATATCAACCTTGCCGCATGTGGCAAGCACCTCGACCTATGTGGCGATGCAGGCCGTGAAAGAGGACGGGCCATTGGGCTCGCTCGAAATCGTGACTTGACCGGGAACAGATACCGGGCAGCATTGAGCCATGCGACGTATCCTATTCCCAATTGTTCTGGCCATTCTTGCTTCTGGTGAAGTAAGCGGCGATACCTGCCCGGAACCGCAGGACCATACGGCTGACCTTGATGGGTTGATCGGGGAAATCCGGGCGGCCCAAGGCGAACGCGAGGCCCGCCAGATTGCCGAACGCATGTGGGCATTGTGGGCAACGGCCCCCAACGATCAGGCGCAGGCCATTCTGGACCGTGGCATGACGCGCCGGGCGGCTTTCGATTATGTCGGGGCACTTAGCGATTTTGACGCGCTGGTGTCTTATTGCCCAGACTATGCAGAGGGTTACAATCAACGCGCTTTTGTCAATTTCCTACGTCAGGATTTTGCATTGGCCCTTGGCGATCTTGACCGTGCCATTGCCTTATCCCCCAATCACATCGCCGCCATTAGCGGGCGAGCACTAACGCTGATGGGGCTTGGCCGGGCTGACGAGGCGCGCGTTGCCCTGCAAACCGCCATGGCCCTGAATCCCTGGCTGCCAGAGCGCGGGCTGGCTGCACCCGGCGGTCCTTTGGCACCGCTGGGCCAGGATTTGTAAGCCGGGTCGCCGATTTGAACGAATACAGATCAGAAAGCCAATTGTGATCGGCAAAATGGCGGGCTAGACACTTGGTCCAGAGCAAGTGTGTCCAGAGCAAGTGTTCTGTGTGCGGGCGTGATGGAATGGTAGACATACCAGACTTAAAATCTGGAGGCCGTAAGGCCGTGTGGGTTCGAGTCCCACCGCCCGCACCAAATTTTCAGCCTATGATCAACCAATGAAATTCGGGGGTCTTTTGACCTCGGATCACGCTCTTGCCAGCTCTATCAACAAGCGGTTTGCTGTTTTTTGACTGAACGCGAAAAATCGCAACACAACCGCGACAGTGGTGTTTTGTGCAGGCAGCCTATACGCCTTGGCCGGCGCTGAATGTCATGGTCGTTGGCTTGTCATGCGTATTTTTTCCGCCTAGGGATCCGCCCAGAGACCGGAATTTTGAAAAACCCGAGTGTGCCGACAATGGCCGCGCGTCTGGATTCGCCGCCTGGCGGGTCAAAACATCGGGTTCGAGCCAGTGCGACACACCCCATGCCCGCCCCTTTTGTACCTGACATGCCCCTGCCGAGTCTGACGCGCACATATGTGATATTTAGAGTCAAAGCCCATGTTCCGAATATACATCCCACCTCTTTTTCTGTCTGCTAGGAAAACCAACAATCAACAATACGGTCAACTAGGCAACGGTCTCATGTCATTGCGCCCCGTTGAGCTGACAAAATGGGAGGACTATAAAAATGTTCAATTTTCATGGAAACTTAAAGTCGCTGATGTCGGGCGCTGTAATGGCGGGCAGCTTGCTGATCCCAAGCGTAGCTGCATCCGAGATCGTGCTGAAGGTCGCCGATACCTTTCCACCAGGCCACTACATCGTCAAAGAGGGTGTTGAATTCTGGATCAAGCGGATCGAGGAACTGACCGATGGCGAGGTGAAAATCCAGTACTTCGGTGCCGGCCAGCTTGGTAAATTGCGCGACATGTTCAGCCTGACGCAGCAAGGTGTGACCGATATCGGTTATGTTCCACCCGCATTCAACGGAGGCACGATGCCTTTGTCGGGGGTGCATTCCCTGCCATCGCTGTTCTCGTCCAGCAGTGTCGGATCGCCGGCGTTTCTTGATACCGTCAACAACACCGCCATCCTGCAAAACGATTACCTGGACAACGGGATTCGCCCGCTCTGGGGTATCATGACATCGACCTATAACCTGTTCACCCGTGGCGTCGAGGTGAACGGCATCGAGGATATGAAGGGTCTCAAGCTGAAAGCTGTTGCCGGCAACATGTCGCAGGCGATCGAGCTGCTGGGCGGTTCCCCGGTCGATATTCCCAGCCCGGAAACCTACCAGTCGATCCGCACAGGCACGGTGGATGGCGCGATTTTCCCCGCTACCAGTGTCTATTCCTATAAGCTGAATGAAGTGGTCGATACGGCGGTTCTGGGGATTGATATGTTCGTGTATTACGCCCCCTTCGTGATCAACGAAGATAAATGGCAATCCCTGCCGCCCAATGTCCAGGAAGCCCTGGTTCAGGCCGGTCAGGAAGCAATGGAGCGGGTTGCAGCCTATACCGATGTCAAAGTGGTCGAACTGGAGCAAACGCTGGCCGATGATGGCATCAAGGTAATCAAACTGACCCCGGAACAGCAGACCGAATTGCGCGCCACCATCAGCGTTGTGGCCGACAATTGGGTTGCCGACATGGAATCAAAAGGCCTGCCCGGTGGCGAGGTTCTGGAAGCGTTCAAGGC
>JGI24723J26617_10002027_pt1 | contig 16756 bp, 17 predicted proteins | sample Cruoilmetagenom6_FD_26617 | JGI IMG/M metagenome (IMG submission 26617)
GCTCCTTTGTTTGATGACCCGATTGAGCAGCGTCGCCTCAAAATTATCAGCGCGCTATTTACGGCTACCGAGCAGAACGGCTTCAAGCCATACATATCCGGAAAGGAAGCACGGTCGCTCGGCATTAAAGTCCATGACCAAGAAATGCCCTTTTCTCTTGATGCGACATCTCAGTCTCCTAATCATTGGGGTGAGATTTCTATTCGCACGCGCGGTGACTCATCAAAATTAATACTTAGCCTGGGTAGTCAGCATCAAACAATCGAACCCAAAGTAACTTGGGAAGATCACGGCCAGAGTTTGGTTGAAAACAAGCTTCGTGAAATCCTAATCGAAATTATTGTTCTCGCTGAGCAGCATTATCGCGACCGGTGCCAGCATAGATATGAGTGGGCAGTTGAATCCAAGGCTGAGGCGATCGAAAGTCTTCGTAAAAAGAAGGAAGAGGAAGAGCGGCTGGAGCGGGAGCGGATCATCCAACTCGAGCAGGCGAGAGTGGATCGTCTATTGCACGGTGCCGCCGCCCTGAAGCAGGCCAATGAAATTCGGGAATACGTCAGATCTGTTTCCGAACGATATGCAGCTGACCCACAAATCGCCAGCCTCAAGCACTTCGAAGCGTGGGCGAGCTGGGCCCATGCCCAAGCCGACCGGATTGACCCTGTCGTGGGTGGGCAGTTTCTCGATGCGATGGGTGAGGGGGCATCGCCGTGAGGTGGAAACTGCAGTGCAGAAGTTCTGGAAAACTAGGGGCTATTCAATCTGCATGCACAAGCGGTATCCCTGAACCAAGTCATGCGCTTCATGCAATTCGCCTTTCTGGTGAAGAGGCTGAAGAATCTCTTCGTGTGAGTTTTGGCCGATACCCAGATGAACATCGGGTATCCGATATTGTTGATGTTCTGATAGATGCTCTAACTCAGTGCCGTAACCTGTAGGGGCTGCTATGGGCCCAGAGGTTGGATGATTGTTTGCAGCCATCATCTTTTGGCGGCTAAAAAAGGCCCGTATGTTACTAATCTCCACACGACAAGAATTCTATGATTTTATTTGCTCGTAGCCGATGCAAATCTTAGTTGCACAGTTCGGGCTCGCCATAATCATTGCCGACGTTTTTCTAAAACCTTTGCTAACCCAGCGAGTGTTTCAAGGTCTTCTTCGGGCAGGCATTCAATAGCATTTCTGATTGTTTGGGCTGCCTCTGACAGTTCTGGCTCTGCCTGCACGGCGTCTGTTTCTTCGAAAAAATCCTTCATTGGGACATGAAGCCGTTCGGCCAAGCGGTCCAATGTGAGCAGACTGGGAATCGTCTTACCTCGTTCAAAGTTTGAAATCGTTTCAACTGATTTCTGCATTAAATCGGCGAGCTGTAATTGTGTGAGCCCGCGCGCTTTGCGCAGTGCTTTTAGGCGTGGTCCGAGCCGATTCCCAAGGGTCTGTGTCATGCCACTACATTGCGGTGAACTTGCGGGCTTGACTATTGACCTAATATTCCGTCTTATTCCCCCGGCTTTATCTTCCGGCACACTGTGCCAGCCGATATTTTCGTGTGCTGCTCGGCCTCAATGGAGGGGAATGCCATCCATCTGATTGAGGCATGTGCAGTCTTTCGGTCTGTGCAGGTATCGCTATGGGCCATATCAGAAACAAATGGGAATGCCACATGAAGCGCTTAATCGTGAAATCACTTGAACTTATTCTGTACGGCGTGGCCGTACTCGTTGTTATCGCCGGGGCCACAATGGGCGGCGGTGCGGCAGGCGTCGGTGGAGCCATTGGCGGCGCTCTCGGCGGCTTTATTTTCAGCGTGTTGTTGCTCGGGTTCTTCTTCCTCTTTCTTGAAATGAACCAAAGCCTTCGCGAAATTCGCGATAGCCTTGCCGAACGCTCAAACAGCTGATTGGACCTGGCGACAGCTTCAGCTGTCTTCGGCCACAACTCTTCATTCTTAAAACTCTCAAGAAATTTTTGCGCTCAAGACAATGCGTCAAGGTGCGGGTGGATACGGTGATTTCATGACAATACGTAAAATATGGCTGATCGCAGCGATGATCGGCATGAGCACACAACCGGCCATGGCCGAGGGGTTTAATTTTCAGAATCTTTTGGGCGCGGTGGTACAGGGCGTTAAGAACGCTCAGCAGCAACAGCAACAGCAGAACCGGAACCAGCCCGTAGGAGCATCCTCCTCACAACCTTCAGCCAATGGCGGGGCTCACGCTGCGGGAAGTGATTGCGCTATTATCAATAATTGGGCCGCTAGTGATTTTGTTCATACACAGCAGGTTTTCAGAAAAAACCTCCGTGATTGGTCTGATACTGACTTTGCACAGGCTAGTGCGCGGGTATCTGCATGTCGCGGGCCTGTCGATGGGAATTGGCGGGGGCGTACCGACAAGTCATTAAAGTATCTCAGCGAAGCGAAACGGTCGTTCGATCACTATCGCGCAGAGGTGGCAAACGTAGCCTCTCAAAAAAAACAAGTCGAAACGTGGAAAGTGCCTGCGGATGCCGAGAATTTCTTCAATCGTATGGTTGGTTTAAACACATCGGATACCCACAAGGGCATGACCCTTTCGTCATATCAGGTGACGCCGCCACTTCCTGTACATAGCCAACTGCAATGGAAAATTGACCCCTCCAGTTACGATAAGGCGGTTGCAGGTTACCGCAAACGTCTCACTGCAGAATTTCAACGTCATGTGCCCGCTTTGATGGCTCACATCCAGTCCGCCGCGGTTGGGAAAGCCCCCAAGGAGAGTGTGAAAATGAAAGGCCGAAATGGTCAGGACTTGTCGTGGTCAGCACCAAAAGAGCTCGTACTTGGAGAGCTTATGCGTAATGTATGTAAGGTGCCCCCAGCAGAATGGTCCTTGCGCCAGGACCAAAGGGCTGTTTTTGTTCAGGGGTGTAATGATTTCATCGCCAAACTGCAGCCGGATATGACTGCGGCTATCAAACGCGACTTGGCAGGTGTCCCCGCCACCATTGAAGACTTACTCGCGCTTGAATCCATGTGCGGTCGGTCAAGCGGATCAAAAGCAGTTCAAGATATTTGCATGGGGCGTAGCGCAGAATTGCGCCGGGAACTCAGTGGTGCAGATGTGCAAATGCTTAATGCTCTTCTCGGCAAACCGTTGTCATGTGATGTCTCCGTTGCAAACAGCGGCATGGATGCGGAAGACTTGAAGTCGCATTACATTGCCGATAGCAAAAACCTCGCCTTTGTCCCCCTCAGTTTCTTTGACGTTGTTTGTCAGGCTGCCAAGTTTGGTCGGCAAGTTGCGTTTGACGGGCAAGGCATGTTCTCGGGTCCAGATGAATTGGTGATCCGTACCAATGAGCGCATGCGTAGCAACAGAAGCGAGGTGCGTGTTGCCTTGGAAACTGTGGAAAGTAATGACGGCGTTGATCTTTATTTCGGCACCACCGTCGAAGCCGATGTCTGGAACCCAGTCGCAGGCCTGCTTCGGATGGAAAAGCGGCCATTGAAGATGATGCAGGATTATCCACTGGAATGGAGCTCCTTACAAAAGTGCCTTCGCGCCAAAGCTAAATCTTGCAAAAAGCAGGCGAGGCTTATTTTGTATCCGTCTGGTCGCCAATAACATTGAGCGTTATCAATGTAAAAAGGGTCGGTGGGCACGCGTGCACCGACCCTTTTCTTATTTCTGATTAAAATATAGGGTATTTTTCCGCCCCAGCGCATTCGCGCCATTCTTCCATTCTTCTCTGTAGGACCCAACAACAGAAGGAGAAGCTGCAATGCCTAACGAGGGAACGTTCACTCATCAAGAATTGTTTACACTGAAAAACCTCATTACAATTGGTCGTGATGATTTTGAGTTTCGATATAGCACGTTAGCTGACGTCGAGCGTTTTGACGAGCCGCGTGACGCAAACTTCATCAAAGCCGAATTAAGGGAGTGGTGCTTCATCACCATTGAAGACAAACGCGATCATGGTCGTGCGGCGGTCTTCTTAACGGGCATACGCACGGATACGTAGTAGGGGGGTCGTGAGCAGTGCGCAGGGGAAGACAGCCCTATTTCATCTGACCAATTAAATGAATGGAGCCACTGGGCTCTTAAGCAAGCAGATAAAATTGACCCAATTAAAGCAATGAGTTTTCTCAAACATACACACGAAGAATCTGAAATTTAAAATCGTTGGGGAAAATTATTTTGACCAGACACTATCCCAATGCATTCCGGTTTGTAGATGAGGAACCAATCTTCTGGATATGAATGGTCGGCAGGATGCCAGCTAATCCACATCCAAAGATAGGAATTACCTCAATGAATAACGTGTTAACTCGTACCACTGCTCAGGAAAATACCAACACCTCTACATCACAGGCACGTGAGCCCTCGGGGCGCGGTGTCATCGTTGAATTCAAAATTTATCTCCTCAATGTTCAGGTTACATTCCCAGACGGGTCTAAGGGGCGGCCCTTTATCATGGTCGCCACAAACCATCGAACCGGCAAGGTCCTAAGCCAGTCTGTACATTGCTCTCATGTTGATGCGCGCGATTCCGCCGAGCTTCTGGACCGCACAAGGTGGGCTCTTATGAAATCAGGAAAGCACATCTCTGATGTGTTGGTGGATGTAGCCCCTGCGTTTAGAAATCAGACGTTTGCAAAGGCATGCCGCAGGCATGAAATCATTGTCCGTGTTGCAACGCCGTTCGCGATGTCCAGAACGGATCGGTACGTTTCTTCCCTTTCACGATTTTTGAGTGATGCTGGGAACCATTACTCTCCAGACGTATGCACCCTGGGTGATGTTGTTCATACGTATGCCGATGAAATCTACAACTTATAGATAGACACCTGACAGAAGGTGAAAGCATCTGATTTTAAAAGGACCGGTCATTTGGCTGGTCTTTTTTTTATTATTTTTTCCGGTGTAAGAAATTTGACCCAATCTTCTTCATATAACGATAACGCGTGAAAGAGAAAAAATATGGCTGACAATCAGGTGTTTAATTTGAAAGACGCTTTCAGGCTTGAAAATCTAATCACAATTCATCGTGAGAGGTTTGAGCTGCGCTATAGCCGCGATCAAGATTTAGACGCGGTTCTAGGAAAAATAGACGAGGGAATTTTAAAATCAGAATTACTTGATTGGGCATTCATTACATTGATCGAACAACATCAAAAAAAGACGGAAGTTGTATTTTTAACGGGGCGTCATGAGAGTGGCATGCCGACGATGACGAGTCCCGCGAAGATCATTGATTTTAACAGAATGCTCGTGCGTACAAATTCGGGATCATTATATAGACTGGTTGGCGATCAGGCTGAAACGCCATTAAACGTGGAACGCGTCGCAACAATTGCAGCAACGTTCAACACGTGGGGGATCGGGCAGACGCTCGGCATGCCTCCTGCTTTTTTTTAATATTTCTTCCGCCTTTGATTGGGCGGTCCAATATTCATAATAGAAGGCGACGTAAGAATAATAATAACAAACGTCGGCCTTCCCAAAATTTGCGTCCTTGGAACCTTTTCCTTAACTAAACGGGAGATTACCCATGTACGCGCTCGAAACCATCCCAACCACTGTCTCTGTTCCCCTCCGTGAATCCGGAACCTTTCGGCTCAAACTCCTCATGTACAAAAGCTGGTGGCATGTTGATGTCGGCTATCGCATCGTCGGCACCTGCTCGTTCTGGGAGGCCGATGCCCTTGAGTACGCCTTGAAAGGGCTTAAGGGCATTGCTCGCCTTCAGCATGAAGAAATTGATAGAGAGCGTCTGTGGCAGAAAACGCTGCTGATCCTGCATCGCCTTATGGAGGCGGGCTGGAAGGTTTATAGCGGCATTAGCAATGGCGTGCTTTCCATCGTTCTGACCAATGGGACCCAGCCAGGAAAGGACGGTGCATTCCGTGCAGTCCAAATTCCGCCTCCAGCGCATGTGGCTCTGGAGGCGATCAATGCCTGTGTCGACGGGCTCGCACTGATTTGAAAAACGCAGGAGGGCTATCCCCTCCTGCGTCCCCATCCGAATTCGATCCAATCTATATGGAAGAAGGAAGCCCTTGATGGGTTCTCGAGGATGAGGGGCATCGCCCTGATTTTTAAAAATTGTCAAATGGAGAGAAAATGACACATCAACCGGTACGAGACCCAGCCAGGGTCAAAGGTAAAAAGGGCAGCTACGTCGGCTATTTTCCAAGTCGGAAAATGAAACGTTCCATGGCCTTTGAATCTACGGGCGAGCTTTATTCTGCAATTCTGAATGAGATTGACCCTCGGGTTGCAGAATACATGGAGCAGCCTTATCGCTTCGAATTTCAATATGAGGGGAAGGCTTCAAGTTATACACCCGATTTTCTCGTAATTCGAAATGGTGAGAAATGGATTGAGGAAGTGAAGCCATACGAAAGGGTGTGTGAGCCAAAAACGCACAAACGCCTTTTGGCTCAAAAGGAACTTGTTGAATCAAAAGGTTTCAAATACCGGGTCGTGACAGAGAAAACTTCCATGCGTCAACCGCGCTTAAAAAATGCCGAAATCATCTTGCGCCATGCCTACCCCGATTGGCGTGAAGATGATCAGAAAAAGCTGCTTTGTGCTTTTAGCGATGGTCAGGACCAACCACTTAAATCTGTGATTGAGAAGATCGGCACCGATGATGCCCTCTCGATTATTTGCACCGGAACTTGTGTTGGGTTGTTGGAACTCGACATGTCTCAACCCTTTAGCCAGGACACCTCGGTCAAGCTTTTCAATCAGGAGAAACATCATGTTTGCTAATGTTACAACAAGCTCCCCCATGCTTGACCTCGCCATGGGCGAACGGATAAAAATCAGTGGGGCCTTACTCGAAGTTGAAGAGACCAACAGAGAAAATGTGGTGTTGCGTTACACCGTGACTAAGGTTCCCCACATTATTGCGAACGGTGATTTCGTCGCCGAGTACGAAAACGGCAAGTTCACCTTCGTATTGAGCGAAAAGAAGGAAAAAGATTTAGCGGCTTCAAATGATAATTTGAATTTGTCCTTCGAAGCACTGCCCGAACATCTTCAAGATGCCGCAGATTATCGTCTGCAGTATGTGAAACTTGTTTTGCAGGAATACCCAAACACAAAACCAGACAAAAAACTCAAAGAGTTGGTAGACAAAAATTTCGAAGAATTTCGGGCCGACTACGTGAAGCATTATAGCTTCTGTGAAAAGAAACCGAGTCCTAAAACTTTGCGTCGGTGGTGTGACCGGTGGGAGGCCGGAGGACGCCGCAGCATTGCGCTCGTGCCTTGTGATTATAATAAGGGGCCCCAAAAGAAAAAGCTTACCACTGTGCTTGAGATAATGATCGAAGAATGCATCTCAGAACATTACTTGCGTCGCGAGAAGGTCACAGTCGATACAGTCCATGCCATGTTGTTTGATGTGATTGAGGCGTGGAATAATGCACATAAGGTTAAATCTGAAAAGATAACGTTTCCGCACAAATCAACACTCAAGCGCCGGATTCGTGAGCTCGACCCATATGATGTTGCTGTTAAGAAGCACGGTAAGGAAGAAGCTGATAAGCGGTTTAAGCCTGTATTTTCTATGCTGAAACTCGAAAGGCCGATGCAGGTTGTCCAACTGGATCATACCAAGATGGACATCATGGTGCTTGTACCAGGCATGGCAAAACCGATGCGGCCATATTTAACCATCCTGCTGGATCAGTACAGCAGAATGGTAGTGGGGATGCATATCGGGTTTGATCCATATGGATACACGGCCGTCATGCTCGCCGTTCAAAACATGGTGTTGTCCAAAGGCTGGGTAAATCGGAAATATCCAGATATCGTGAATGCCAACCCTGCCTTCGGACCTGCAGAGTTAATTCTTACGGACAACGGTGGAGAGCATCATTCAATTAGCATGAAACGATCATGCCAAGAACTCGGCATGCTCCTGAAGTTTTGCGAAAGCAAGACGCCGTATCAAAAGGCGCATGTGGAGCGTTTTTTCAGGACACTTAACACGAAGCTCCTGCATCAAATGCCTGGCACCACATTTTCAAATACACATGAAAAAGGTGACTATGAGTCTGAAGAAAATGCCTTCTTAAAGTTTGATCAGTTGGTGGAGCTGGTCCATGAGTTCATCTATGACGAATACCACGTTGGTTACCACCGTGGTATTCGGTGCTCCCCCCTGGAAAAAATGGAAGATGCACTAAAGGTATGGGGCTTGCCACCAATGCGTATGGGTATGGAAGAGATGAAATTTGTTACTGCTGCCCTATCGTCAAAAAAGCCAAAGGTGCAGCCTTATGGAGTGGATTGGGAACATCTGACTTTCAACAGCCATGAGCTATCTGAATTAAGGAAAAATACTCATGGGACTCTGCAAGTGGAGGTTAAGTACGACCCTCTCGATTTGTCCTATATCTGGGTTGTTGATAAAGCAACAATGACGCGTATGAAGGTTCCTGCGGTGGACCGGGAATACACAAAGGGACTGGAGAAGTTCCATCATGATGTCTTCATCAAGGCGACCAAGCGTGGTGCAAATGGCAAGTACAAGCATGAAGACTTGATGCGTTCCAAGGCAAATATCTGGAATAAAATTAGAGAGCAGTCTCAGAAACAAGAGGCAAACTCGCCTCGTGTTGCACGCTTCACAAGCCAGCGCATGACACCTACGCCAATTCAAATGGAACAAACGCAGAATGAGATACCGGCATCTGGCCAAGGGTTTGATGATATGGCGGAATGCGCCCTTGATGGCCTGAGTTCAGGTGTCGAGGAGCAGTATGAAAGCTCCAACGATAACTCCGATGAAGTCTACGGCGATAGTTCGGAAAGGATCGATTTCGAGGACGAGGATGAAGAGGATGACATCAGAGAAATTGCAGCACTATCCTCCATCGGGTCATCTTAAAAAATCGGTCCAACATCCAGTTTAGAGGGAGGGCGATAGGCGCTCTCCAAAAACTGGAAAGGAACTTCCAATGAAATATGAAATCCTCAACACCACCCCTGTGGACCAAGATGTTCGTGCAGCCCTTGCTAGTGTTCGCAATCTGCAAACACATACACCACAAACAAAGGAGATCCGCCGCGAGTTAATCGACTTTAGTGATGGCGAGGCGCAAGCGGTTAAACGGGCAAAGGGCTGCTTGTTTTTGCATGGTGAATCTGGAACCGGGAAGACGACAATCTTGCACCAGTTTATGACGATTGATATGGAAAAAGCTGAGAAAGACGGGAGAGGGAAAGCCCTTTATGTTGAAGTGCCCGCGATTTGTGATGAAAGGTCCTTCGCGGATGAAATTCTTCAGGCGTTGGGAGACCCTGCAGCTCATTTTGGGAATCCGGCCAATAAAATGCGCAGGGTTGGTAAGTGCTTAACGGAGAACAATTACACCTTACTTGTGCTCGACGAGGCTCAACACCTGATTTTAACCAGTGACAACAAAACCATCCATACGGTGGCCGACTGGCTTAAGAATGGACTTAACACTTGGAACGTATCCATCGTTTTTTGCGGCAAGGACGATATCCTCATGATCCCAAAAGTGAATGAGCAAATTAAAAGCCGAGCAGCAGGGAACTATCATTCTTTGCGCGCGTGTGAGTGGGGAAACAAGAAGAGCCGTCAGTCTTACAAAGTTATCTTGATGGCGTTGGATAAGTTGCTGCCATTCGAAACTTCCGCAGGGCTTGAACAGCTAGAATTAGCAAAAATTATTTATGACGCGACAGGAGGGCTGTTGCGTCCAACGGCTCGCCTCATTGAGCGAGCCGGCTTACTTGCCGTCCGTGCCGGATTGGATCGTCTGACTACCGAAACCTTGAATATGGCAATTGCTAAGGTGCACGGCGGAGCTGACAATGATAACGGCTCGAACAAGAACGTCGAGGTCGTCCGTAGTCGTTCACTCAACAAAGTGAAAAAGCCCAGCATGAAGCTCAACAAAGAGCTCCATCGTATGCTTGCGACCAAGGGTGGGGAGTGACCTGTTATGAAATTATCACTTCCAATCCAGCGCCCAATGATTCATGGCGAGAGCCCCCAAGGCTATGCCTTGAGATTGGCTGAGATCAATTTGTATGGGAGCGCGCATTGGATTTCATCTCTAATGGATGTCGACACAACGTCGGCTTCCGGCCTAGTCAGCATGGGGAAAGCGCTGAAAAAATTAGCTGAACTTTCCGGCGCAGAGTATAGCCAACTTAAGAGTGCGAGTTATCAGCGCCATAAGGGCTCTCCGCATGTGATTTCAGCGTTTGGCGGACAGCTGTTCAGTCGCTCACTGCTGGACTTTAGGAACGCAAAGATTTGCCCAAAGTGTTTGGAAGAATCACGACATGCTCGTCAGGTGTGGGACCTGTCCATGGCGACGGTATGCCCATATCATCAGGTCAAACTGATTCATCGCTGCCCCGAATCAGAAGCCCTTTTGACTTGGGGGCGTCCCTCAATATCGTTCAGTTCAGGTGAAGCAGACCTGGTGAATGTGGAAATTACACCAGTGCGTGATCAAGATGCCGCTCTTGCGAGGCTCCTGTATAAAGCAGCCCGGGTCAACGTTCCAAAGTGTGCTAATGACGGTTTTGTGCCCGATGCGGTCAAGGCAATGTCGCTTGCTGAGCTCCATGAACTGATCTGCTTTATTGGATGGGCTGCCGGCATGATGAAAGAACCGTCCGCACGTGCAGTTCCCATCCTATCTCATCGCCGACGTGCAGAGGTTATGGCGTTAGTAGCGGACGTTATTTTTGATTGGCCTGGCCGCTGGTTCGAGGTCATTGAGAAGAGACGGACATCAGAGCATGCCGTCGGTTTTCATAAATTGTTCGGCGGATTTTATCAGCGCCTTTACGAGAAGGGAAAAGGCAGCCCCCTCGCCATTCTGCAAGATGGATTTAAACAATATTGCGAGGCAAATGATCTGGGCGCGGTTGTAAGCAATCGTGGAGCCCCTGCCGTGTCATTAGGCGGATACGTTTCGGCGGAGCAGGCGCGGAAAGAATTGAAAGTCGGCAAGGATATTTTCGCGTGGTTGATCTCGATTGGAAAAATAGCGGTTACGACGAATGATCTTGAAGGGCAGGTTTCCCACCGGGTTCAGGTAGGATCCATTGCCGTAGCCAGGGAGTATTATGACGGCCTCATCGGTACAGATCAGGTTCGTCAAATTCTGGGTGTGTCAAAGCCGCTGACAATTAAGATTCTGGAACAAGGTCTGGTCAAGGCGGTTCGCGGGCCTACCATTGATAAATATAGGAACTGGGTTGTCGAAAGAAATGCCGTTGATGGCTTCATCAAAAACGTAGTGACTGGAGCTTCTACAATATCTGATGATGTAAAGAATGACTTAGTGTCGGTGTCATCCGCAATTGCTTGGTTGCGCAGTGAGGGCATTCCGGCCATTCAGATTATCGCTGCAATTATGAATGGTCGGTTGGAATATCACTTGGGTGGAGGCGAGTTCACTTCTCTGAACGATTTGCAGCTCGATAAGTATCAGCTGATTAGCTGGACAGATGAGTTGCTTGTTAAGAGAAAACTTACGGCCTGATTGATTGCCGGAGGGTCAATTTAGCACTGAGATGTCTGCGTGTTTTATTCATATTACAGGGGGCTGTTTAATTTGTAATGCCTCGTCACAGATATACCTTCAAGAGTTGAATTTGTTTATGTGTTATACTACCTTTGATTAAGCACCCATTTAGCAGGTTCTCCGAATGTTACGCTATTTATGTAAGGCGTATTAACGAGTTGTTTTTTTAAGGAGTATTAAGCAATGGCAACGGATACGGCCCCAGGTCCTGCGCCTACTGGTGAGGGCCCTAACTGGAAACCCGTCACGGATTTCTTTAGCCGCATTAAAGAATTTCTCAAAAGAATATTTGGTATCTTCGACCAGTACCATGCATTGAGGGTCATTAGGTCTCACAACAGCCAGCTTTCTGTCTTGTTGACCAAAGAGGGGAGGCGCGAGATGGATAGGCTTGTCTTACTGGAGGCGGGCGTCATGGCGCATATGAGTGATACGATGGATCAGATCGCAGAGGGTAAAATAGATGAAGTTATGGCCCGCGCGAACTTTAAGCCGCAAGTAATTACGGGCGATGGAAAGAAGCAAATTGTAGAAAAAGCTAAGGAAAAGGGTTGGAAAGAAAGGGCAGTTGATAAGTGCAAGCTTGTCGCCAACAATGCTATCAAAAGCACCGTTAAGAAAGTCGGCAATATAACCGGCGATGAAGATAGCGACGAGGGTGATAGTGGAGATGATGGTTAAGAGAGGTCCCTGCCAGCCTTGCGGCCTGATCGATAACCGAAATTAGCAAAAAAACAGTCCAGCGTTGCCGCTGGGCTGTTTTTTTGTGCTTAAATAGGCTGGGGACAGTTTTTAACGCGAATTTTTCGTCTAGGGACAACTTTGAACCAATATACGGACAAGATATGAGTTTTTGAGGTCGCGGAACTCTGCTATTTATCGCATTCGTCGGGGACAGTTTTCGTGCCTCCCTATAATTCCTATAGGATGTGTAGACTGACGCATAAAATGTCAGCCTGCTTCCTTTGATATCAATGAGTTAAGTTGGTGGTATGCAGCATAAGCTGTCAATTTACGGAAATTGAGCTGAAAGACATGCATCTCTGTATGAAAAGCTGAACTGATGTCTGCTTTCCGCCGGTGACCTCAATTGATCGACGCAACACTTTACTCTTAAAAAAAGAGATGGAGTGTTGGAATGAGTTACAGACGTCGGATTTATTTTACGAACGAGCAGAAGTCTGAGATATGGGATCGCTGGCAGCGCGGCGAGTCCATGAGTTCAATTGGTCGTGGGTTTGATCGGGAATCATCATCGATCTATCCGTTGCTATCTCGCACGGGCGGCATTCGGCCCCCGGATCGCAAGCGATCAAGATTAGCGCTGACGCTTGGTGAACGTGAAATCATCTCGCGTGGCGTAGCAGCGTGCCAGTCTGTCCGCGCGATTGCCAGAAAGCTGTGCCGCCCAGCTTCGACAGTCAGCCGTGAGATTGGCCGCAATGGCGGCTATGACAAATACAGTGCCGTTGACGCGGAAAGCCAAGCCTGGGTTCGAGCCCTGAGACCAAAACCTTGCAAGCTGGCAGGGAACACATTTTTACAATGTGTGATCTCAAACAAGCTTACACTTCATTGGTCGCCAGAGCAGATTGCGGGCTGGCTGAAACGAACGTATCCAAACGAAGAGCGGTATCAGGTGTCACACGAGACGATCTATCGCAGCCTGTTTGTTCAGGCGCGCGGCGTGTTGAAAAAGGAATTGCTTCAACATCTGCGTTCAAGGCGCACGATGCGACGGCCCAAACATTCTAGCCTGAAGCATGCCGGGCTTGGCCAAATTAAGGATGCCATATCCATCAGCGAAAGACCCGCCTGCGTGGAGGATAGGGCCGTTCCCGGTCACTGGGAAGGAGACCTTATTGCGGGCTCAAAGAACAGTTACATTGCAACACTGGTTGAACGCCATTCACGCCATTCACGCTATGTGATGCTGGTCAAGGTTGCGAACAAGAGATACNNAAGAGTGTTGTATCGGCCTTGATAAAACATTCACACAAACTGCCGAGGGAACTCTACAAGTCCCTCACATGGGATCGTGGCAAAGAGCTTGCGGACCACAAGCGTTTCACGCTGGCAACTGATATTGATGTCTACTTCTGTGATCCACAAAGTCCGTGGCAACGCGGTTCCAACGAGAATACGAATCGTCTGCTCAGACAATATTTTCCAAAAGGAACCGACCTGTCCATGCATGCGCAGACTCATCTAAACAAAATCGCCCGCCAGCTCAACGAACGACCGAGAAAGACATTGCAATTTGAAACGCCAGCAGAGAGATTTAACGCCTGTGTTGCATCGACCGGTTGAGGTCACCGCCTGAAAGCGGACGCAGCGCTGCTCCCTCATGAAGGCCCGCTTATAGCAAAGATCGGACCTATAGGTAGTTGAAAAACAAGCCGCTAGTCACTGCGAATTTTATTTATAAACTTGCCGGAAACGCCATACGGCAAAGCTGAACATGGCGGTGCCGATTGCCAATATTCCGACGATGTCGGGCCACACCTCGGCGATCCCGTTACCCTTGAAGAGAACCTGATAGCCGAAATCCATGTAGTAACGCAGGGGCGAGATCAGACTAGCGTATTGCATCCATGGCGCCATGCTTTCCGGTGGCGTAAAAGCGCCCGACAGGAACATCATGGGGAAAAGAATCAGGAGCAACATCATCGTTGCCTGGGCGATGTTCCGCGCCAGCACGGCGATGGCGAGGCCAAGGCTCGCCGCGGCGAACACGTAGACCACCGAAACCGAATAAAACAACAAGATGCTGCCCCGTATCGGGGTATCGAACACGCCCTTGATGACACCAAAGAGTGCCAGCAACGAGAACAACAGCACCATCACCACGGTCGGCACAATTTTGGCGACGAACAATTCGGCTGGACGCAAGGGACTGACCATCAGTTGTTCCAGCGTGCCGTATTCTTTCTCCCTCACCATGGCCGCGGCAGTGAGCAACGCTGCCACCATTGTCGCCATGTTGAGCATTTCCAGCATGCTCGTAAACCACGCATGGGTTAGGTTTTCGTTATAGGCGATCCGAATGCGCGCGTCCGCTTGCGGCAGGCGCTCAAACTCAGCGCGCGTCACGCCCGCTTGTTTAAGCAGAATATCCCGGCTGAACGTGTTGGCGATTTCTGCAATATGACCGCCCGCAATGGTCGCCGATACAGAGAGCGTGCCGTCGGAGATCACCTGGAAGCGGGCGTTCCCTTCGTTAACCCGGTGCTCAAAATCGGGGGGGATGATAACGGCTAGGCTGGCCTTGCCGCCATCGAGATTGGCGGTCACTTCACTGTCGCTGTACACGTAATCGACGACCTTGAAATACGGCTTTTGAAGCCGTGAAACCAGCTCCCGGCTGTGGCTGCCTTGCGAGAGATCGTAAACCACCACCGGGTAATCACGGATCTCCATGGAAATGGCGTGGCCCGCCATGTAAATAATGCCGGTAAAGGCCCAGGTCAGGATAAACAGGATCGGTACATCCCTAAACAATTGCAGGAATTCCTTACCGATCATGGCATTGAGCCGACGCCACATCATCCAACCCTCTTTCTTAGCGCAAGCCAGGACAAAATATAGATAACGGCAGTGTAGGCGGCGAGCGCCGACAAAGCCCCGGTATAGTGCTCAAATCCGAGCCCCTTGAGATAACATCCCCGGACAATGTCCATGAAATAGGTGGCGGGAACGAGGCTGGCCGCGAATTGGCCCACGGCATCCTGGCTTGCTACGGGCGCGAGAAAACCGGAATAGTTAAACGCCGGCGTCACGGTGATGAGGAAAGTGACGAGCATCGCAGCGAGTTGGCTGCGGGTGAGCACCGAGACCAAAAGCCCTATACCGATGGTGCAAAATGAATACAGTAAGGCGCCGGCTGAGAGCACCCAAAAACTGCCAATAAAGCGCACCTCGAATAACCACACGCTCATGGTGAAGAGGATGAGATATTCGAGAAAGGTGACTAAGGAGTACGGGACAGCCTTTCCAAACAAAATCTCCCAACGCCGCGCGGGTGAGGCAAACAGGTTGAAGATGGTCCCTACCTCTCGTTCCCGCACAATGAGCAGCGCCCCCAAAAGGGCCGGGAACAGCATCAAGATGATCACAATTATTCCGGGAACGATGAAGTTCTTGCTTTCAAGAGAGGGGTTGTACCAAACCGAAAGATCGATACTGACCGGCAATATCGCATCAGGATTTATGCCTTGGCGCTGGATGAACTGGGTGAGAAGCTCTTGAGAGTAAAGCCCGTTGATGACCATGACATAACCGTAAGTCACCTGGCCCCTCGTTGGGAAGGAGCCATCAACGGTCACACCAAGCGAGACTGGTTCTTCACCCGTAACGCTGCGGGCGAAGCCGGAGGGAATGTCGATGATGATCCGCGCCCGCCCGGTTTTGAGCAATTGCGTTGCTTCCCCTTCCTCGCTTGTGACGGTGATCAGGTCGAAGTATTCGGAGTGGACATAGCGGTCGATATAGTCACGGCTGATGGCGGTACGGTCATGGTCCACGAAGGCGATAGGTAGATGCTTAACATCCATCGTGAGGCCATAGCCGAACAACAGCATGATGCACACCGGCACAAGAAAGGTGAGGCTCAGATAAACGGGGTCGCGCATAAACTCGCGGGTCTCTTTTTTGGCAATGGCCAAGCTGCGCTCAAACATTTTCGCAGCCCCCCGCTTCGACGTAATAGATGAAGGTCTCTTCGATGGTCAGGGGCTGCTCTGTCAGTTCACCGGCAAGCTTCGCGCTTACTAGAATTTCCTTGGCCGTTGCAATGTCCCCTTGGGGGTCTAACGACTGCCATTGAATACGTCGACCATAAAGCATGGCCGTAGGGAAGGCCCGACGCAGCACTTCATAGGCAGATGCAAAATCGTCTGTACGCACAACGACGAGTGGCCCGCCATGCTCTTGCGCGCGCTGTTTAAGCTCGTCCGGGCTGGCGAGCGCAACCAGATGGCCCCGCCGCATAAGACCAAGGCGGTCGCAATGCTCAGCCTCGTCCATGTAATGGGTAGAGACCAGCACCGTCGTGCGCTCGCGCTGGGCGAGAAGGTGGACGATATCCCAGAATTGCCGCCGGGCGATGGGGTCCACACCCGACGTCGGCTCATCAAGGAATAAGATCGGCGGGGCATGGATCATGGCGGCTGCAAGGGC
>JGI24723J26617_10002033_pt1 | contig 16731 bp, 18 predicted proteins | sample Cruoilmetagenom6_FD_26617 | JGI IMG/M metagenome (IMG submission 26617)
TTGGTAATCGCCGCTGTCAACGTCGTCTTACCATGGTCAACGTGACCAATCGTCCCGATGTTACAGTGCGGCTTCGTACGCTCGAATTTCTCTTTGGCCATGGCCTCGTAAACCTTCATCAAATATGGGGGCATGGACAAATGCCGCCCCCGGCCTAACTACTTTCGGACATTGGTCAACCAATCTGACCGTCCGTCTCTTATCGTTTCGCTCTCAGGTTCCACAGTGAACCCAGGAAAGCTGGAGCGGGTGGAGGGAATCGAACCCTCATCTTCAGCTTGGAAGGCTATTGCTCTACCTTTGAGCTACACCCGCCTTCTTATTATTCACTTCAGCGCTCATTCTGCCTCAAGTCCTGCCTCAAAGGTCAGATCAAAAAGCACTTTCGATAAACGCGTTCCTGCAATCGCGGCAATTGCTGGAAATCGTCTCTTCTCACGGCGAAATTCTTAACGCCATGTAATCAATGGTGGAGGGAGTTGGATTTGAACCAACGTAGGCATAGCCAACGGATTTACAGTCCGTCCCCTTTAACCGCTCGGGCATCCCTCCAAAACCGATTACAAATTCCTTAATCAAACGCAGTGGTTTCGTGTCCCAGGGACGCGAGTGAAATTGTGATCGGGTTATGTCCGTCAGCTCTCGGCGTGTCAACAAAAAATCGTACTGAAAAACAAGCAAACCCCCGCAGCGCCACTGTAAATTCGTTTCCGAAGCATTTAGCAGCGCTGTGATGGCTAATGATTGCGTAAGCCTACAAAGCAGGAATATAAGGCTCACTATGACCAAGCGCAAGCAAGCTAGTGCCAAAGGCACCCAAAAACCCGGCCAAAACCGGCATAATTCTCAAGATCNTTCAAAATCGGGGGAAAGACGCCCTGCTGGCCGCAGCCCCGCCCCACGCGCCCGCTCTAGCCCCAAAGGGGGATCGGCGGAACAAAANTCTTTTCTGTATGGCCATCACGCAGTTACTGAAGCACTGGCAAACCCGAAACGTCGCCTGGATGCGCTCATTTGTACGNCGCAAGTCGCCAAAGACATTGAGAAAGCTGGGCTGACGACACGAATCAAACCCGAAATTGCGTCAGGCGGCGAAATTGGCGAACTCCTTCCTCCCGGCGCAGTCCACCAAGGCATCGCACTCAAGACGACACCCTTGCATGAGCCAGACCTGGATAGCCTCGCCGACAGTGCCACCAGGATTGCGATCCTCGACCAAGTAACCGACCCCCACAATGTCGGTGCCATACTACGATCAGCCGCCGTCTTTGGTGTATCAGCCATCGTTATGACTGAGCGCAACAGCCCGCCGCAGTCAGGTGTGTTGGCAAAATCCGCCTCCGGCGCCTTAGAACACGTCAGCATTTGCAGAGTAAGCAACCTTGCCAGAGCAATGGAAAGACTTGGAAAACAAGGGTTTACGACAATCGGCTTAGATGGTGATTCAAATGACGAACTGAGCGCATTGGATTTAACTGGCTCCATTGCCCTCGTGCTTGGCGCTGAAGGTGCCGGCCTACGGCGTCTCACGCGTGAGTATTGCGACTGGCTTGCCAAACTGCCTGCCAGCGGCCCCATGCGCAGCCTCAATGTCTCCAACGCCGCCGCCGTCGCCTTCTATGAATTATCTCGCGGGTCAGTCAATTGACTTTAATTAAGNGATAACTTAATTAAAGCTGCAAGGTNATTTGGGTATTTTGGGGAGACATCGTCATGACAATCGAATTGGATACCATAAACTGGCTGGCAGTCTTGGGTGCCATCATCGCCAACATGGCTGTTGGCGCAATCTGGTATTCCCCCATCGCCATGGGCAATGCCTGGATCGCGTCAACCGGGCGCACGCAAGAAGAACTTGCAGGTGGTGGCAAAGCGATGGCAACCGTCATCGTTCCGGCAACGCTTAATGCACTTGTCTTGGCAGTCCTAACAGCCTCGATTGGAATCAGTTCGCCAACTCATGGTGCCCTGCTCGGTTTGCTTGTCTGGCTCGGGTTCGTCATGCCAACAAATTGGATCGAAATCATCTTTGATCGCAAATCTTACCGCACGGCGCTCATCAATAATGGAAACTTCATCATCACCTTTCCGCTCATGGGCACCATTCTGGGTAATTGGGCATAAAAACTAAAAAAAACGCCGAAAGCCGCTTGAGCAAATCAATAAGTGTCAGTATGTTCCGCCGCACCAAAGAGGCCGGCTTAGCTCAGTTGGTAGAGCACCTGATTTGTAATCAGGGGGTCGGGAGTTCGAGTCTCTCAGCCGGCACCATAGATTTCACTATGCAATCCGCATTAAAGAACGTGAGTTAGGCCGCCTTCACATCAGCAAAACTGCGCTGCGCACAAAGCGTCGATTTTCAGCTCGCCATCGCGAATGATCCCCTCAAGATTTATTGCACACGCTCTTGATATACGACCGTGTCGGTTTCTTCCATATCTGCAGTTGCCACTTCCACCTCCTCCACATCGATCCTCTCTGCACTATTATGTGCCTTGTCAGCATTCCCTTGGTTAGATTGCGACAATGGCATCCCGACTGAAAGCCTCAACACGCGTAGAACGACGTTAGCCCAGAGATCCAACAATCGAGGCTCGTTGCGAAAGTTCGATCCAGTTCCCATCGGGATCCCGCACCATCGAAATGCGCGCTGTCTGACCCAAAGTTACGGGGGCCAGAGCTTCGCGCCCACCAGCGTGCAGAACGCGGGCATGTTCTTCATCCACTTTGAAAACCTGAAATGTGATGTAGCGCCACCCTCTACCTTCATAGGCTGCGTTCCCTGGAGCATCTTCTCCCTCTTCTAGAAGGATCATGCTTTCACCTGCCTGAAAGGCTGCACCCTTGGCATACGGCTTTTCAGGAAACCCAAAAGCTTCGCGATAAAACCGTCTATGAGCTTCCAGCTTCCGCACAACCACGCACANACCGATTTGCGTCACACCAAATGTGCCAGGCTTAACCAGCAAAACGGCATTGCCATCTGGATCCAGAAATTGCTGGGGCTTGTCTCCACGTGCGATGATCAGCTCGCGGTATCCACTGGGATCTGCATCTGGAAGCGGTTCAAGAAACGAGTTGATCTTCAAGACAGAGCCAAGAACGTTATGTCGATGTTGTTGCTGCCCCCGTTTGATTTTTAACAAGTGATCGTAGGGCACACCAATGTCATGCTGCCAATAAGGCAAAAGCGCCTCAGCATTATTGCTCGACAGGCCAACATCCATTCGCGGTTTCGCGAGCTGCATCAACTTACTCATCTGCATTCTCAATCATTTTTGGTCTAAAATAGTTTAGACATCACGCGTCAAATTTTCGACCATTGAACGCAAAAAACCGGCCCCAAAAAGGGACCGGTTTTCGTGATCGGCAATATTTGTGCCTTATGCAGGGGCCCCCACCCCTATGGCATTCAACACCTGCCGATCTCTTGTCAGCAATGTCTTGGCGAGATCACCAAGAAAAACTCCAATACCAGCTGTAATCGCTAGATCCACCACTATCGCCAGAACAAGCGTATGCTGGNNCACTTGAAAGAAACAAAGCACCCGTACCTGTCGCAATTGCGAACATCGCACCAAAAACCATCATGCGTGTCTGTGTCATTTCGAGACTCCTTACTCTTCTAATTCGCCTTTTTGGCGTATTTCGCAAAGTTCAATCTCATCACTGCATTCTGTGTGCCAATACTCACAAGCGCACAAATCGAAGCCTCAATCGGTCGTGCATCTCACATCACAATGATCGACACCATCCACAACCTCGCAAACGCCTACATTCAAACGCACAGTCGCAAAAGCGACACCCGCATCAAAAGGTCCTGTAATTTCCTCAAAAATAGGGTTCTCGTCACGCAAGTCCCTATTCACAGGTGCATTGCGCATGTATCCACTCTCGCGAAACACATCTTCAAGGTCGACAGCACACTGACCGGCCATTTCTATTTTTTGTGTTTCGCAGGTGCCGGACACTGTGATTTGAGCCCATTTAGGTCGCACACCGGGACGCAAGCTCACCTGTTTGCTCTCATGGGGCGCGATATCAAGACTACAGCCACCATATCCAAAACAGGCATTATTGCCTTCAGCCTCAAGGTGGACCGAAACACAGGAGTCATTTTGAAAAGCAATGACATTCCCTGCGGCTTGGGCGCTGTTGGTCAAAGCTGCCACCGACAACAGGCCAACAGCCAGCCACGCAAATTTTCTTCTCATCAGACCACCTCCTTTGTAAAACTCAGGCAGGTGACATGTTAAAGGCCGCAAACGTTGCGGCCTTTGATACGTATCAATTTAGGGCTTTTAGCTATCCAGAGCTGATTATCATTGGCCTACAGAACTAAAGTCCTCGGGAGATTCATGTCCCGATCCCGCCAGCGCTTCACTGGCCGCAGCCTTATCAAACCCTTCCATAATGCCTGCAAACCGCGCTTCGACGGCAGAGCGCATATCAGGGTGGGTGAAAACATAAAGCTCGTTATTGCGAATTGCTTCCACAACACGCTCTCCCACGCGGTCTGGGTCCAAGCCGTTCAGAATAAACGCCGCGGCGCCAGAACGGTCGCCTTCATCAACCGGAGCCGCCTCACCATATTCATCCTGTCGGGTACGCCCGGATTCATGAATACGTGTTCTCACAAAGCCAGGGCATAAAACAGATACGCCAATATCAAGTGGCTCTAGCTGCCCCCGCCAGCCTTCAGACATCGCAACCACCGCAAATTTCGTTGCGTTGTAAGGTTCCATTCCCGGAGGCGACACCATGCCAGCCATAGAGGCCGTATTCACAAAGTGACCGCCTTCACCTTGCTCACGGATGATGGGTGCAAAAACCTCAGTGCCGTAGACCACGCCTTTCAGGTTAACGTCAATGATCCAATCCCAATCTTTGGGGTTCAGCTCTTCAATTGGTCCACCAACACCGACCCCGGCATTGTTGCAGACCACATGGACCTTCCCAAATTCCTTGACTGCTTCAGCAGCTGCATTTTCGACAGACGCGCGCGATGCAACATCACATTTCACAGAAATTGCCTTTATCTGCCTTGCGTGCAGATCAGCAAGCGCGATTTCCAATGCACTCTCATCAATATCTGCCAAGACAACATTCATGCCTGCTCGGCCAAATGACCGCGCCATAGACAACCCAATACCGCTACCGCCACCCGTGACAAAGGCGGTGCGCCCTTCCAGCTTTTCCATTACTCAAGCAGCTTTCTGTTTGTAAGTGTCTAAAGCATTAAATTCAGCGAGCAATTTTTCCCCGCCGTCTTTCGCCAACAGACGCTCGCTGATGGTGTCATAACTTTGGTCACGCGACAGGTCGAACTGCTTTTCGCCATGCCAAATCACCATGTTCGCCCACACCGGGTCGATCAGGTCTTTCCCTGCAATCGTGCCACCATCGACCGTCTTGAATGTGAAGCTTCGCATCTCGGAGATGACGGCCTGCAAATAGCCAACGTGAATGGCCTCATCAGTGCGAATGCGCTCCACCATGGTCGCTGCCAAATCAGCATCAGCCTTATTATCACCAAAAATCTCTCCGTCACGCATTAGCTCGACGCTATGCGCAAAGAACGCTTCTGCCCGCACTTCGATCATCAGCACGTTCATCAAAAGTGAAATAAGCTGCTCAAACCCTTCGGGAAGCTGTGGCATCAAGCGTCCCTCTTCTGGACGGCCGATAGATTCAGGAGGCTCAACGAGCGGGTATGCATCCTTTCCAAAAACCAGATCGCGCGAGGCAAACCACATTGCGTCATGCGCGCCATACTCTGGTTTTGCAGGATCACCACCCTCATCTGCGCCGTGGGCATACAGCAAGCCTTTGTGCAGATGGCCGGTTGCCGTTTCAGAAATATCGTCAACGATGATCTGCTGAAAATCAGGAGCGTCCAGCGTGCAAAGAATTTGCCCACGGGCTTCAATAATGCCTGTAACGGTCAACGCGTTCCAAAAGGACTCGCCGTATCCGTTATTGATCAGGAATTTCTGCTGTTGTAGGTTTGGAAAATTGCCGCGCTTCAGCAAATCGCCTGTTGCTTCAACCAAATCCCAGCCCTTGCCCTTCAGTGCATTTTGCCACGCATGAACTGCAGGCCAACGATNAAGCGTTTTTGGTGAGTGATACTCGCCTTCTGCATCAAATCCACCATGCAGCAAATANCCCACTTCCTTTTGCGGTTGCGCATAATCATGATCCGCCAGTAATTCCTCGCGGCTGTAAACCAGTCTATCCATCAGTTATTCCTCCAGAGCCCGCCTTCATTTTTCTTTTTGTTTTGGCAGTTGTCCAAGTTTAGGTCGTTGGCATCAAAGTTCTCAAAATCACGCGCGCCAGGTCACGTGTCATTGCATTTTGGTCGGCATTTGTCCGATAGGCATAAACACCCGATTGTCGAATAATGCCAAGGATCACATAACCCGCAAAAAGCGGATCAAGATCGGTTTTCATTACGCCTTCATCCTGCCAGCCACACACGGTGTCGCGCCATTGCTCAGCCCAACGGTCAGTGGGAAGTTTTACCTCGCCATCCGTGGTTGCTAGAACTGAAATGTCTGTGAGGGCCGCTGCCAACACACCTGGGTTGGCGTCTGAATATTCAAAGATTGCTTTAAGCGACTCACACAAAGCATCTTCGGGATCATCTTGTTCGGCCGTGTGCTCTGCAATGAAGACAGATAGCTCTGCTGAAGCTTCCTCCGCAAAAGCAAGGAAGCACTCAAGCTTGTCAGCAAAGTGAAGATAGAACGTACCATGGCCGACACTCGCCGCTTTGGAAATATCCTGCGGCCGCGTACCGTGATAGCCCTTCTCGACAAACAGCGCGCGCGCGGCAGCTAGAATACGCCGCCTGCTTTCCATTCGTCTTTTCGAAGGAGCTGGAGTTATTTCTTCAACATCAGCAACATCTATTAGTGTTGCATTGTCCCCACTGTCGGATGCATGATTATTTGTCATTTCGGGAGTGTTCGTTGGAACTGACATTTTGTCAACACCATCACCGAATATTTATGTCATTTTCAGTCTAACAGACGTGTGAAGACATAAGTTGAACTGTCCGACAATGCAGGACGAAAAACATATCCCACTTCATTGAACTCTTTTAGTCCTTCGGGCTGATTTATCCGATTTTGCACCATGTAGCGGGCCATCATCCCTCGTGCACGTTTTGCATAGAATGAGATTACTTTTGCTACGCCCGCCTTCTCTTCTTTGAAAACAACATCCAACACTCCCGGCTTAAGGGTTGCTCTGTCTACAGATTTAAAATATTCAACCGACGCGCAATTGACAATGACGCTTGCGCCACCACCCTTCTCGCAATCTTCATTCAACAGCGTTGCGATCCGGTCACCCCAAAAAGCATAAAGGTCACGCCCCTGCTCGTTAGCCAGACGGGTCCCCATTTCCAGGCGATGAGCCTTGATTAGATCGAGAGGTTTTAGCAGACCATATAGACCCGACAGAATGCGAAAGTGATCCTGCGCATAAGCAAGGTCAGCCTCATCCAATTGCGCTACATCGAATCCCTGATAAGTGTCGCCCGCATAAGCAAAGACACCTGGCTTTGCATCTGCCTTCGGATCACTCGCATCAAAGGCTTGAAACCGTTCATAAGTAAGATCCGCCAACGCATCTGACAGGTGCATGAGTTTCTTGAATTCTGCCCGTGTACGTTTTTTCGCAACAGCGCCAATGTCCGATGCCCCATCCAACAGGCGTGGAACAGTTGCGGTAATCGGCCTCTCCAAAGGGGAGAAATCAAGCGCTTTAGCAGGTGACACAACAGCTAACATAGTTAGGGCTCACTACTCATGTTCGAAAAGACGAGAGACGCACAGTCTCTCTGTACGCCGCAAACCGTCAACGATTTGGTGGAAATTCAGGCGTCTTTATTCAGCCGCCTGTTGTTGTGCATCCTGCATAACCCGCCACAGTCGTTGCGGCGTCACAGGCATATCAACAGACGTCACACCCAGCGGCTTCAATGCATCAATGACAGCTGAGATGAAGGCAGCTGGCGCACCAACGGTTCCAGCCTCTCCGGCTCCCTTAACACCCAGCGCATTTGAGATCGCCGGGATCTCATTATATTTGAAGTCAAAGAACGGCATATCGTCAGCTCGTGGCATCCAATAATCCTGGAAGGACCCCGTNAGCAGCTGCCCGCTTTCATNATCATAGACAGTGTGCTCCCCCATTGCCTGACCAAGCCCCTGGACAATCCCGCCATGCACCTGCCCAGCCACAATCAACGGATTAAGCACTGTGCCAAAGTCATCAACGACCGTATACTTTTTGATCTCCAGCGTACCCGTGTCAGGATCAACTTCGACTTCACACACATGAGCACCATTGGGGAACGTGTTGCCCTTCTGGTCATATTCACCATCGGCGCTCAACTCACCCAGATCNGCTTGCGTTTCCGCGATTTTTGCCACGCTGAACAAATCAATGCGCTTGTCAGTACCAACAACGGCAAAGACAGGATCGCCATCAGCACCACGAAACTCAACATCAATGACCGCGGCTTCCAATTCATTGGCCGCTACTTCGCGACCTTTTTGGATCAATGTTTCCGACGCAACACCAAGCGCACCCGTTGCCATGTAAACAGCTTTTGATCCACCTGTACCAGCACCACCGGCCAGCACTTCGCTATCGCCCGCATGTACTTTGATCTTTTCAACATCAACGCCCAGACGGCTAGACACATATTGTGTCCACACAGTCTCGTGGCCTTGGCCATTCGACTGTTGGCCCGTATAGACATGAACCATGCCACCGTCGCCATCCACTTCGAGACGGGCAAACTCTGTCATGCCAGCGGCGGTGCGCTCGACATAATAAGAAATCCCAATACCTGCAAGCTTGCCAGCCGATGCCGAAGCGGTTCGTCTTGTTTCAAACGTATCGAAATCAGATCCGGCGAGCGCATCCGTCAAATTGCGATCAAAATCACCACTGTCGAATGGAAGAGAGGGCTTGTTGTCATAAGGCATGTCTGCCGCTGGAACAAAATTCCGGCGTCGCAATTCATCTGGACCAATGCCCAGCTCACGCGCCGCTGCATCCATCAAGCGTTCAATAACGTAGGATGCTTCAGGTCGCCCTGCCCCACGATATGCATCCACAGGCACCGTATTCGTCATCACCGCGCGCACGCGGTTGTAGAGCACTGGGACTTTATACACGCCCACATGCATGCCACGTGGCGCGAGAGTCGGAATGAAGGCTGCGAATTGACTTTGATAGGCGCCCAGGTTGGCGATCGTCCGTACATCAACACCCAGAATGTGCCCATCCGCGTCAAATGCGATTTCGGCTTCCGTCACATGGTCCCGCCCCTGTGTGTCAGACAGGAAGGACTCGCTTCTATCCCCGGTCCACTTCACAGGTCGGCCAAGTTGCTTCGCTGCAAACAGAACAATCGGATATTCATTGTAGGCAAAAGTCTTCATGCCGAACCCGCCGCCGACATCATCAGAAACAACGCGTAATTTCTCAACGGGGATCTTCAGGCATATTTCAGCTATGCGCGCTCGCATGCCATGCACACCCTGACTGCCAGCATGGAGCGTATATTTGTCTGCTTCTCATCATATTGCCAATGGCCGAACGTGGTTCCATCGCAGCCACGACAATGCGATTATTGATCAGTTCAACGCGGGTTACATGTGCAGCTTTTGCTTTGGCTTCAGCAAGAGCGGCCTCATCACCCAGCTCCCAGTCATAGACAATATTGGAGCCATTTTCGTCCCAGATAACAGGTGCATCTGGTGAGGCCGCAGCTTGTGTATCCACAATGACAGGCAGTTCGTCATAGTCGGCCATCACAAGTTCGCCGGCATCGCGCGCCAACGCCTCTGATGTGGCTATAACAACCGCGATGGGATCGCCTGCATAACGCACCCTGTCCCGCGCCAAAATTGGGCGTGTGGTCTTGAACATCGGTGAACCATCTCGGTTCTTCACCATGGCGTAGGCAACATTTGGCACTTCGCCATATCCCGCAGCATCAAAATCAGCGGCGGTATAGACGGCTAACACACCTTCGGCAGCCAATGCATCCGCAATATCGATGGCACCCAGTTTGGCGTGTGCATAGGGAGAGCGAACCAAATGCGCATAGACTTGACCTGGAAAAGAGATGTCATCTGTGTAACGGCCATGGCCNGTTATCAGACGGTCATCCTCGACCCGTGTCATTGGCTGTCCAACACCAAACTTTACCATTGGCGATCTCTCCCGCTTAAATTCAATATGAAACGACAATACGTAAAGCCGCGACAATATTTTCGCCGCGGCTCTAGTATCTATGCATAGATATTAATCCCGGTAGGACGGATCAACCCTGTCAATCGTCCTAAGAAGTGCTGGCCAGGCAAGATTGCCAATACCGTTGGCGTCCTGGAATCGTGCTTGACTGGCGACTTTCTCAACAACCCCAGGTGCAGGGAATTGAATTTTGGTGCCACCGCTCAATGCACGGATTTGCATTGTGCAAGCCCGTTCCAAAAAGAACAGCCGCAGGAATGCATCCGCACAACTGGCACCACATGTAAGAAGGCCGTGATTGCGAAGGATCATCGCATGCTTGTCGCCAAGATCGGCAATCAACCGTTCACGCTCATCATGATCAAGCGCGATGCCCTCATAATCGTGATAGGCAAGGTCAGCCATCACCACCATTGACGTTTGCGACAGAGGCAGAAGACCATTAGCGTGGGTTGAGACGGCAACACCATCATCCGAATGCGTGTGGATCACAGCATGTGCATCTTTGCCAGCGGCATGAACCGCGCTATGGATCGTGAACCCAGCCGGATTGATCATGTAAGGCGTATCCATGACGATATTGCCTTCAAGATCAACTTTGACGAGGCTTGATGCCGTAATTTCATCAAACGTCATACCGTATGGGTTAATGAGAAAGTGATTTTCCNCATCTGGAACACGCGCTGAAATGTGCGTGTAGATCAGGTCAGACCAGCCATAATGTGCGACCAACCGATAGGTCGCAGCCAGGTCAACGCGGGCTTGCCATTCAGCGTCAGAAACATGTTCGCGAACAGATGTGATAGTCATGTCTTCAGCAACGGACATGGGCTCTCCTCCAGAGAATTTATTTGGTTGCCATTAGAGTGGGGCACAGCGCCCTTCTCTGTCAAACCAGTTTCCGCTCTCCTGCGGCCCATTGCCTCAATCGCCCCAAAACACCTCCAATGAGGCCATTTCTCAACTATGGTGAAGACACGGAAGTCCTTTTAGGTGGTCAAAAATGTCTTGGATCTCAGTCGTTCTCAGTGTCTGTCTCATTGCCATTTCGGCGCTCCATGCACTTTGGGCATTGGGCAGTCCTTGGCCCATGAAAAGCGATCAAGAATTAGTGAAAGCGGTGGTTGGCGACGAAAAGATAATCGAAATGCCGGCAAAATGGCAGTCAGCCCTTGTTGCCATTCTTCTGCTCGCTGGCGCGATTTGGCCTCACGTCATGGAACAAACTTTGGTCATCCCTTTTCTGCCACCCATGCTGATTGCACTGGGCGGATGGACATTGACGGCTGTCTTCATTGGCCGCGGGCTGGTTGGTCTCACGCCCTGGTTTCGCAGATTGCTACCGGAAGAGCCGTTCCGCAGTTACAACCGCACCTACTACTCACCCCTGTGCATTGTGATCGGCCTTGGCTTTCTGCTCCTTCAAACACTCTGACGGATTACTCAGCAGCAGCACGCAACCGCCAAACCAACCACAGCACTCTCGAATAAAAATATCCCCTTCTTCATCCTGTCAAACGCAGATGGGTGCTGCCGGCCCGCTGGCAATGGCAATTGTTACGTCAGTCATTTCGGGCATTTTTCCATTAAAAGGCCCGCATCAAGGGCGGGTTGTTAACTAATTCCCAACGCGGGAACTATATGCTTGATCCCACTACGGGAACTTTCTATAGTGTCTTCATGAGAGTAATTTCACGAAAAGCCCTGATCAAATTCTATTCCGTCAAAGGAAACGCAGACGCCAAAGGGCCTTGTGAAGCGTGGTTTTCCGAGGCAAAGAAAGCTGATTGGACAAAACCACAGGACATCAAAGACCGCTACGCAACAGCAAGTTTTCTTGGAGACGAAAGAGTGGTTTTTAATATAGGTGGGAACAAGTACCGTCTTGTGGTGGTTGTTCTCTATGACGCGAAGCAAGTACTAATTCGGTTTATCGGCACTCATGCGAACTACGACAGAATCAACGCCGAAAAGGTTTAGGACAATGGACATCAAAGTTATCAAAACAGCCCGTGATCATGATCGAGCCCTTAATCGGGTGAACGCCCTTATTGCTGGGAAGCGCACTAAGACCGACAATAATGAACTCGAAGTCCTGGGCATTCTCATTGACGTTTACGAGGACGAACACTTTCCCATTGCTAAACCCTCGCCCATTGAAGCGATCAAATTTCGCATGGAACAAATGGGCATGAAGCAAGTAGATGTAGGCCGCATTATCGGGAGCAAGAGCAGAGCCTCGGAAGTTCTTTCTGGGAAAAGGCCTCTCACACTCCCTATGATCCGAAACCTCTCTGGCGAGCTCAACATCCCTGCTGAAGTTCTTATTCAGGAAGTAGCTTAACCACAATCGACTGAACCGTTATTCCGATTGAATTTCTTCCACCTCTTAAAGACAGGGTATACCCATCATTTCACAATAGGCCTTGATTTCGGTGATTGAGATTGGACCTTGGCAACCCCTGTGCATTGTGATCGGCCTTGGCTTTCTGCTCCTTCAAACACTCTGACGGATTACTCAGCAGCAGCACGCAACCCCGGTTCCAGCACTTTTCCCGGATTGAGAATGCCTTTTGGATCGAGTGTGTTTTTCAACATATGCATCAGTGNAATCTCTTCCGCGCTCCGCGACAATTCCAGGTACGGGCGTTTCTCCAACCCAATACCGTGCTCCGCTGAGACAGATCCCCCAATATCGCGAAGCGGCAAATAGACAATCTCCTCCACACGTCGACGGGCTGCCAATTCGGCGTCACCTACCCCGACAATCAAATGCAGATTGCCATCTCCCAAATGACCAAAAACCATCAGCGTGGGATTGTCCCACCCTGCTATCAGCTTTTCTTTCACTGAAGCCACATAGCTTTCCATATGCGGAATCCCCAGACTGACGTCATAGGTGAAAATCGGCCAGTTTTGCGCAACCTGTGACACATCATCCCGCAATGCCCACATGGCATCGCGCTCGCTCTGGTTTTTGGCGATCACCGCATCGGAAATAAAACCGGCCTCTAGCGTTTTCATCAAGGCAGATTCAAACCGCGCACTGTCTTCTTCCTGATGACCGCCCAAAGCTTCCACAAGCACATAATAAGGATGCCCATCTGGAAGAGGCGGTTTTCCATCCGCTGGCGCCCGTGTAACGAGTTTGTAGAAGTCTTCCCACATCACTTCAAAAGCTGAGAGCGTGCCACCCATCTCTGCTTCCATGTGGCGTAGGAGTTTCGGCAGCGCGTCAAAATCATCTATTGCGACAAACGCCGTATCTTGGCTGATTGCCGCAGGACGCAAGCGCAAAACCGCACGTGTCACAATGCCAAGTGTGCCTTCGGTTCCTATGAAAAGTTGTTTCAGATCGTAACCAGCATTGTTTTTGAGCATATGGTTCATGGCAGACAAAATGGTTCCGTCCGCCAGAACAACTTCGAGCCCCAACACCATTTCGCGCATCATGCCATAGCGCAGCACGCGGTTGCCGCCTGCATTGGTTGATATATTTCCGCCAATGGTCGCTGACCCTCGTGAGCCAAGATCAAGAGGAAAGAAAAACCCTTTCGCCTCCGCGGCCTCACAGGCGGCTTGAAGGGGAATGCCTGCTTGCACGGTCATCGTGCCACCCACCATGTCGATCTCTTCGACTTTGGTCATGCGTTCCATGGAAAGCGCAACCATACCTTCCGCATGTCCGCCTTCTACAAGTCCGGTCTTACCGCCCCAGGCAACAACGCCTTGCCCTACCTCGTAGCAGAGTTTCAAAGCACGTGATGTTTCTTCCGTTGACGCAGGCCGCACAACCGCCAATGGCACCCCAAGCGGGCTCCAGCCACCTTGCGCTTTTTCTTCCGCATCCGCACCTGTCAGAACGCCCGCCGACCCCAACTCCGCTGTCAGCTTTTCAATCAGGTCTGTCACATTGCTTCTCCCTCAAGGCAGCTACTTTCTAAACAGTTAGAACCCTAGCGACAGCCGCTTTCCAGCGGCCATATCGGCCAGTCCGTTCTGGTTCTTGCATTTGTGCTTCAAAGCGTGCCTCTTCTTGCCATTGTTTGGCAACATCTTCCGTTCCACCAAAGAACCCAACATGCATTCCCGCTAGATAAGCAGCCCCTAGCGCCGTTGTCTCTTGGACTTTTGGACGCACAACGGGGCGCCCCAACAGATCGCTTAGATTTTGCGCAAACCAATTGTTGGCGACCATACCGCCGTCAACACGCAACTCGTTCGGCGCAGACAGACCTGCCGCCTGCATGTCAGCGCCCATCGCCTCCATCAGGTCGCGGGTTTGAGAAGAAACAGATTCAAGCGCCGCACGCACAATTTCNGCAACACCGGAATCGCGNGTCATGCCAACAATTGCCCCCCTTGCGTGTGGGTCCCAATAAGGAGCCCCAAGTCCAGTAAATGCCGGCACAACCACAATTTGCGATGCTGGATCAGCCTCTTGCGCCAGCTTTTCGCTTTCTTCGGCTGATGAAATAAATTTCATTTCATCGCGAAGCCATTGAATGGTGGCGCCTGCCATAAAAATGGAGCCCTCCAACGCATAGGTCACTTTCCCGTTCAGGCGGTAAGCAACCGTCGACAAAAGTCGGTTCTTGGAATGTACATGCGCATGCCCAGTGTTCACCAGCGCAAAACACCCTGTGCCATAAGTGGACTTCATCATGCCTGGTGCAAAACAAGCCTGACCGACACTCGCCGCCTGTTGGTCGCCTGCAATGCCCGCAATCGGCAATACGCCGTCGAACAGGTCTGAAGCTGTTTCCCCAAAGTCCGCACAACAGTCTTTTACCTCTGGCAAAAGCGCGCGGGGAATGTTCAGCCACCCAAGAATTTCATTATCCCAGTCCTGAGTATCAATGTTGAAAAGCAAGGTTCGAGACGCGTTAGTTGCATCAGTCACATGGGATTTGCCACCCGTCAACTTGAAGACAAGCCAGCTATCAATAGTGCCAAAACAAAGTTCACCTTTTTCAGCCCGCGCACGGGCGCCCTCTACATGATTTAACAACCACGCGAGTTTCGTGCCTGAAAAATAGGGATCCAGCAACAAGCCTGTCTTTGCCTGAACGGTGCTTTCCTTGCCTTCATCTTTGAGTTTCGCACACAGGTCGGCGGTTCGCCGATCTTGCCAAACGATGGCGTTATGAAGCGGCTCTCCCGTTTCTCGGTCCCAGATCAGACTTGTCTCGCGTTGGTTGGTAATGCCAATGGCGGCGATGGCATCTGCCCCACCCGCAAAATCCAGAACATCCCGGCACACCTCCAGCGTATCTGCCCAAATTTTCTGGCCATCATGCTCCACCCACCCATCAGCGGGAAATATCTGGGGCAATTCCTTTTGCGCGGTTTTAATCGCCTGCCCAATGTCATCAAACAGCAGCGCACGTGTGCTCGTGGTGCCCTGATCGATACTTAAAATGTACTTTTTACCGCTGCTTTTTGGCATTGCCGCCCCCCGTGACCTTTTATTTAACTCTAACGCCCTCTCTTGCCCTAGCAAAGCAGTCGTTTTTTCCCATATGTTCGCCTATAAATTTAACTCTCAAAGTGACACCTGGACGTCTTCTCGTCTTTTAGGACAATGGCATGAGTAAAACAGTCATAACCCCGCCCGTTCCCAACATGGTTGATCCCTTTGGGCGCGCCGTNACNTANCTACGTGTGTCGGTGACGGATCGTTGCGATTTCAGATGTGCCTATTGCATGTCCGAACACATGACCTTCCTGCCAAAGAATGAAGTCTTATCTCTCGAAGAGCTCGAAACCATGTGCAATGCCTTCATCGACAAGGGCGTTCGCAAGATCAGGCTTACGGGCGGTGAACCGCTGGTCCGCAAGGGCATTATGACGCTGATTGAGCGTCTCGGCGCGCGCGTCAAAGCCGGAGATTTGGAAGAGCTTACACTCACCACAAATGGGTCTCAGCTGCGAAAGTACGCAAAAGAACTCTATGCCGCCGGAATACGCCGGATCAATGTTTCGGTCGACACACTCGATGCTGACAAATTTGCGGAAATCACCCGCTGGGGTCGGTTGCCTCAAGTCCTGGATGGTATTGAGGCGGCAGTTGAAGCCGGGCTAAAAGTGAAAATCAATGCCGTTGCCCTCAAAGGCACCAACGAGCTTGAAATCGCATCAATGATTGAATGGGCGCACACGCGCGGCCATGAACTAACGTTGATTGAGACCATGCCACTTGGCGAAATTGATGGCGATCGCAATGAACAATACCTCCCCCTTTCACAAGTCCGTGAAACGCTGGAAGAAAAATGGACACTGAGCGACCTACCTGATCGAACGGGTGGACCAGCNCGTTACGTGAAAATTTTGGAAACTGGTGGACGATTGGGCTTCATTACCCCCCTCACCCATAATTTTTGTGAGAGCTGCAACAGAGTTCGACTAACGTGCACCGGCCAACTCTTCATGTGCTTAGGCCAAGAT
>JGI24723J26617_10002043_pt1 | contig 16697 bp, 16 predicted proteins | sample Cruoilmetagenom6_FD_26617 | JGI IMG/M metagenome (IMG submission 26617)
GGGATCGCGCTGATGCCGTACTTGACGGATATCTCGCGGTTCTCGTCCGTGTCCACCTTGCCCACCTTGAGCTTGTCGGTGTTCGCATCAGCGACATCGTCGATCGTCGGGGCGAGGATCTTGCAAGGCATGCACCACTCGGCCCAGAAATCAACCAGCACGGGCTTGTCAGCACCCAAGACCTCAGCCTCGAAGTTGCCGTCGGTAAACTCCATCACATTTGCGCTTGCCATAGATCTAAATCCTTCCGGGTGGACATCATGTTCAATCAACGCAGACGCATCCTCACGACACGCCGACGAGTACGCCCCCGAAGAACGAGGGCCACGGAAGATAGTAGCTCCGCGCACCCACCAAGCCCGGAGCGTTTCCCCACAAATCACGCGATCTATAGCAGTTTTTCAACCCCCACACGCCCCGATCATCAACCGCTTCAGCCGTCAGTTTTCATCGTCGACCACGCCGCATCAAGCGCCTGACGATGCGCCCCCACATCGTGCACCCGGAACAGCCGCGCCCCATGCATCATGTGCACGACCGAGAGCCCAACCGTCCCCATCAGCCGCTCGCCCGGGTCAGAATCCCGCCCCAGGCTCACCCGCCCCACAAAGCTCTTTCGGCTCAGCGCACTCATCACCACATGCCCGAGCCCAACAATCGCCCCCGTCCCCCAGATCAGCTCCATGTTCTGCCCCACATCCTTCCCAAAGCCCAGCCCCGGATCGAGCACGATCAGCCGCCCATCAACCCCACCGGCAATCGCCCGATCCCGCGCATCACGCAGCGCCCCAATAACCGTCTCCAACACCCCATCCCCAATCGGGCGCTGGTCATACGCATCCGAATATTGATCCTGTGCAGGAGCACGCATCCGGTGCATCAGCACCAACCCGCACCCACGCTCGCTCGCCAGCCCAAGCATCCCCGCGTCTTCGTTACCCGCGGCATCCCCCCCAGACACATCGTTGATCACATCCGCCCCCGCATCGAGCGCCGCCATCGCCACCGCCGCCCGCGTCGTATCGATCGAGATCGGCACCTCGATCCCCGCCTTGCGGATCGCTGCGATCACCGGCTCCACCCGCCGAATCTGCTCTTGAGCCCCCACACGCTGCGCACCCGGGCGCGTCGACTCCCCACCGATATCAAGCCCATCGGCCCCCTCGTCCACCATCGCCCTCGCCCGATCAACCGCCTTGCCCACCGAATCAAGCTCGCCCCCATCGCTGAACGAATCGGGCGTCACATTGAGAATACCAACGCAAAGCGGGCGATCCAAAGGGATCGCCCGCCGCGCAGTAATCTGCCATGCCTGAAGAGTCTGCTGATTATCCCGCGATTGATCCATCAACAGATTGATGGCACCCCAGCAGGTTCAATCAACACCAGACCGGATCAGAAGTCCATATCTTCGTCGTCATCCTCGAACATCTCAGCGGGCACCATCTCCATGGCTGCCTGGATCGTCTCCATCGGCAGCGCCGCACGGAAGAGCACACCGCCGCCATTGGCGCTCATGCCAAGGCCGATCGGCGCAAGCGCCTCAACAGGCTCAAACTCAGGGATCACGCCGAACATCATCATCATCGGGCCAGCCGTGTTCATCAGGTGGTCAGCCGCGATATAAGTCTGCATGATGCTGTTCTTGGGGAGCATCGCCGCGGTCTTGGCGATCGACTTGTCACCCTTCATGGTGTTCTTGCCGGCCGCCGCGTTCGACGCCTTGGTGAAGAACTCCGCGTCCTTGGTCATCGTCGAGACAATGCCGTTGCCCACCTTGGCCATGTACCCGCTCGGGCCGCTGTCGGCACCAAAGAGCATGCCCATGATCATCGCGGGGTTCATCCCGCCCATCGCCGCGCCCATATCCATGTCCATCTCGGACATGTCCATCGCGAACTTATAGCCGTACGCATCAACGCCATTGATCTGTGTTGGCTCGGACTCAATCGCCGCATCAAACTTCATGCCCAGCTCAGCAAGCTCGCCGAGCTGCTCGTTCATCCCCGCGTACATTGCACGCGAAGCCTCAAGATACGCATCCGCGTCCTTGACCTCCATGTACTGGATCATATTGGTGAACAAGCCGCCCATGACATTGTCCGACGCGCCCATGACCTGGATCCCGCCCTGGACCTCGCCCATGATCATGTCCATCTTGCCATCGAGCATCCCGGTGGTGTCGATCTCTTCGAGCATGTCGATGTAGTCTGTCGCCAGCTTCTGGATCCCGCTGCCCGACATGTCGAACGCCGAGGCGAAGAAGTAATCCATCGAAGGCACCCGATCAAAGTACTTGCCCGCGTTGCCCGCGTTCTGCAGGTACGAAGCCGAGGTCGAGCCTTCCTTGAACTGCACGCCCATGTCGTACGAGATCCCCGCTTCGGGATCGAAGCTCATGCCAAACGCCATCGAGCTGCCGTCGTTGGCGATCGTCTGGAACACATGGAGCATCATGTCATAACCGGCCACGGCTTCCGCCCCGCCCATCATTTCAACCATCTCCGCCTGCGATTCCATCTCTTCCATCGCCATATCAATCTGGCCCTGGAAAGCGCTGAAGTTCACATACGCGAACATATCGTTGCCCCCAGCGACCTGAGCCCCGGTGCCCCCGAGCCGCTTGGTGTGCGCTGCAAGGTTCCCGCCCTTGGCATCAAAGTCATGCACGAGCCCGCTGTCATCGCCCATCACGATGTACCCATCGCCGGCCTGACGGAAGTAGAGCATCTCACCGCCCATGTCCATCCCGTACATACCGTCCTCGAAGCTGTGCCCCTCGGAGAATGCCTTAAAATCAGACACTGGCAGGATGGCCACCATCTCTGGCTCGCCTTCCATATCCTCGTCGAAGGTCAGCACACCAGCGATCGAACCATCGAGGTTGATCCCGGGCATCCCGCGGACCATCGAGGTGATCATCATCACCATCGGCTCGCCCTGATCACCGAGCATCGTGTTGGCAGCATTAATATCGTTGAGCAACCCCCCGAAGTGTGGGACCACGACCACGGCCTGCGCATCGCTGGGCACATGATCGAGCGCACCGGGCGTGCCGGCGAGCGCTGGGAGCGAGAGCAAACCCGCGGAAAGCGAGAAGACCAATTTATGAGAAGTACGGTTCGTGCGTGCGAGAAGCTGCATGTGCTGTGTCCTTTCGGTGTTCTGTCAGACCCGCCCACGCCATTTCCAAGCGTTGCGGGTGATCCCCTCCTGAGATCCTATAGACCGGCCTGTAAAAACCAGAGCCCTATAATAGGTTGTTTGGATTCTCCGAGCCAAAGTTTCACAAGACCTTTGAGCCGATCATCCAAATCCCTGTTTCATCACGGTTGTTTCGTCACGCTGGACGACTCCCCGAGGGGCCCTCTATATCGCCATACCATACAAAAACCCCAGTCAATGACCGGGGTTTCTGAAAATTGACTCAGTTAGACGACGCCGCGACCGGCTCAGACCACCGATTCCTTATCCTCGTACTCGTCCTCCTCATACTCGGCGGCCTCGTCCTCTTCATACTCCTCCTCGTCGTCCTCTTCTTCCTCCTCATCCGCCTCGTCCTCGACCTCAAACTCATCCTCATCAATGTCCTCAGGATCGATCGGGTTCCCGTCCTCGTCCACATACTCGTACTCAACCTCTTCTTCGTCCTCGTCTTCCTCAGCTTCGCCCTCAGCCTCGATCTCTTCGTCCTCTTCCTCTTCATCCTCGTCGAGCTCATCTTCGAGCTCGGCATCCTCTTCCTCTTCCTCATCCTCCTCGAGCTCGTCATCGACCTCATATTCGTCTTCGTCTTCTTCCCCACCCTCATACTCGGCCTCAGCCTCGGTATCCTCATCGTCGAGCGTGCCCAGCACCGTCACCGCCGCCGTCGGCTCATCATCGAACGGGGCCTCTTCTTCATACTCGTCCGCTGAGTCATCATGCTCCACAACCTCATCCTCGACCCCCGTCTCGAACATCATCTCCTGGCTCGGATCTTCCGGATCAGTCAGCTGCGCCCGCCGCGCATCCTCGGCCACCAGGTCCTTCATCGCGTCCCACTCCTCGATCGTGATCAGCACATCGCGCGCCACCGAACCCTTATGGTCCGACAGAATCCCCGCGATCCCCATCAGATCAATCAATCGGCTCGCCCGCGTGTACCCAATCGCCAATCGGCGCTGGAGCAGCGACACCGACCCACGCTTGGTCTCGAGCACAATCTCCACCGCCCGATCGAACATCGGATCTTCCTCGGCCGCCTGCAACGAAGCCGACGAGTTGTTCTCCGACAAGAACACCCGCTCCTCATCCGCGTCCATCCCGCCCTTGACCTGCATCAACGAACGCTCGAAGCTCGGAGCCGCGATGTCCTTGAGGAACTTAACCACCTTGCGGATCTCTTTATCGTCCACCAGCGTCCCCTGCGCCCGGCTCAGCTCATGGCTGCTCGGCGACAAGTGCAGCATATCGCCCTGACCAAGCAGCAGTTCGCCGCCCTTCTGGTCGAGCACAATCCGCGAGTCCATCCCCGAAGCCACCTTAAACGCGATCCGGCAAGGCATGTTCGACTTGATCAGACCCGTCACCACATTGGCCTGCGGGCGCTGCGTCGCCAGGATCAAATGAATCCCCACCGCACGCGCCTTCTGGGCAATACGAATAATCGCGCCCTCGACCTCCTTGGCCGTCATCATCAGGTCCGCCAGCTCATCAATAATGAATACCATATACGGCAGCTGCTTGGGCACCCGCGCCGCATGCTCCTCGGTCTGGATATCAAGCCGATCCTTGAGCTCGTCCCACTCCAGCTCGTTGTACCCGCCAATATCGCGACACCCTGCCTTAGCGAGCAGCTCGTACCGCTCGTCCATCTTGGTCACCGCCCACTCCAAAATAGCCGCGGCCTTGCTCATCTCCGTCACCACCGGGCACATCAGATGCGGGATGTCCTTGAACTGGCTCATCTCCACCATCTTCGGATCCACCAGCACCAGCTTGAGCTCATTGGGCTTCTTCGTATACAAGAAGCTCATGATGATCGTGTTCATACACACCGACTTACCCGACCCCGTCGTGCCCGCGATCAACATGTGCGGCATCTTCGTCAGGTCGGAAATCAACGGCTCGCCCGACGCATCCTTCCCAAGGAACATCGGCAGCTTCATATCCTCAAACAACGCACGGTTCGACATCAACTCCTTGAGACGCACCCGCTCCTTGGTCGGGTTGGGCACCTCGATGCCGATCGTGTCACGACCGATCATGTTCGCCACCACCCGGATATTCACGGCCTTGAGCGCCCGCGCCAGGTCACTCTCGATCGCATTGATCTGCGAGACCTTCGTCCCCGGCGCTAAACGAATGTGGTACAGTGTGATCGCCGGTCCAGACTCGATATCAACAACCTCGCCGTTGATCTTGTACTGCTGGAGCGCATGCTCAAGCGACTCGGCCTGCGTCCGGACCAGCTCCTCGAGCTTCTCGTTAAACCCAACCTCAGGCTCCTCGAGCAGATCCATCCGCGGGAACTTATACCCCTCGAGCGACTGTGCATTCTGGAACTCAGCCAGATCCTCGTCGGTCGCCATCTCCTTGTTCTGCTGGGCAAAGCGCACGGGCAGCTTGGCGATCTTCTCGCGCAGATCATCCTGCGAGAACACCTGCGGCGCCCCCGGGCCCGCGTCTTCTTCGTACTCGTCCTCGATATCTTCTTCCACCACCTGAGGCACCGGCTTGACCGATCGCCGGGGCTTGGCCTTCCGCCGCGCCTCGACATCCTCTTCCTGCGCCGCAGCGGCCTGGGCGATCGGCTTGACCTCCACCATCTCCTCGTCAATGTCATTGAGCCGCACCATCACCGGCCCCGGACGCTTATGCAGCATCGCCTTGAGCCCCGCGAGCACCCCGCCGCTGGCCTTGCGCCCAACAAGCCGACCCGTCTCGCTCGCACGATCCGCGCTAGCGTTGGCGCGAACAGCCGTCGAGCCCGCGATCGCGCCCGCCTTGGCGCCCGTCGAACCAACCACCGGCAGCACCCGCTCAGCAACCACACCCCAGATCGCCATCGGCACCTGCCATAGATACTTATCGCAGGACACAATCAGCCCCACCACCGTCGCCAGCACCACCCACACCAACGACCCCGTCATCGCAAACGCCGGCTCCAGCATCCCCGCCCCCACAAGCCCGATCGTCCCGCCCGACAACCCCGGCATCGGCCCAGCTTCCGTCATCAACAGTCCGAGCAGCACACACAGCGAACTCGTCAAGACCACAACACCCATCGACCGCACGATCGGCTGCGTCATCGGACGACGCAACACCCGCAGCGTCAGCATCAAGCCCGTAAACACCATCGGGATCACAATCCCGAACCCAAAGACCCGCAGCAACCCATACGACATGTACGCACCGATCGGGCCCGTCCAGTTCGCCGTCTTGGCATTGCTCGGCCACACCGCATGCGAAGGCGCATCGCCCGCGTCAAAGCTCACCAGCCCCACAAGCACAAACACCCACAGCGCACCGAGCACCAACCACCCCACCCGCGCCAGCAGCACCTGCTGCTCGCTGGGCTCGAACGACCCATCGCGCATGCGATAGGGCTTCGATGATTTTTTGCTCCGTGACCCGCTTCTCGATGACTTTGATGACTTAGACATATCTCCTCCCCATCGGCTTATCGGCCCCTCCCCGGACACTTTTGCGCTCCCTCAATCTCCGATTTTCTCCCAGCCAACCCCGTTTTTGGTCAAAAACACCCCATTCCAGCCCCGCCTCACCCCCCGCCCGCACAATCCGCACAATTTCACTGATCCGATCAATCCATACTTCAGTGCCCATGCTTATCTGGACGATGCAGTACCAAGCCAAGGATGGCACCGTCGGCAGGACGCCCAACACAACCAAGCACTGACCACACCGGGCAATCAAAAGACTCGTACGCGCTGTGTTTGCGCACGATCAGCAACGCCCACACCGAGCCAACGCTCGGCATCACATCGGGATCGGGAAGGATTTCCACATGTCACAACTGCCAAACACCCCCACCACCAACCCAGCCAGCACCCCAGCCAGCACCACCCCAGAGATGACCATCATCGGGGCCGACACCACCATCAAGGGCGAGATGTTCTTCGAAAAATCCGCCCGCATCCTGGGCAACTTCGAAGGCAAGATCACCGCCCAGGGCGAGGTCCACATCGGCAACGGCGCCAACTGCAACGCCGCCGTCGAAGCCGAGAAGATCATCGTCGACGGCTCCGTCCAAGGCCCACTCTTCGCTCGCGATCGCCTCACCCTCACCACCAACGCACAGGTCCAGGGCGACCTCACCGCCGGCACCCTCGTCGTCGCCGAAGGCGCGACCTTCGTCGGCCACTGCAATGTCGGCCCACACGCCAACGAGATGACCGGTACGACCCAAGGCCAAAGCCAACCCCAAAGCCAGCAGCAAAATCAAACCCAGCAAACACCCCAGCCCATCACCACCGAGCCCAAGCCAAGCCTCGCCACCCCGCTTGATCTCACCCCGCCATGGGCCAATCAGAACGCCGGCTCGAGCGTCGCCTAAAACCGACCTCACCCATTCAGACCACCCATCCCAGGCCGAGATCGGTTAACGCCGGACCGGCCATTTTCATGGCCTCATTCTTCAAACCACCACGATTCCTCATGCGAGACCGCGCCTCCGCCCGCGTCGTGACGCCCGAATCGCGAACGGTCACCTGCTACCACTGCGCCAAACCCTCCACCGTCTCCGGCTTCGCCGAATCCGCATCCTGCCCGCACTGCGCGCGCAACCTCCGACTGCTGCCCATCGAGATCACGCAAGGCCACTGGGGCTCGTCGATCATGACGACCGAGTCCGTCCATGTCCACCCACAGGCCAAAGCCATCGCCAACCTCGTCATCGCCTCACACGACATCCTCATCGAGGGCTGCGTCCACGCCATGTGCGTTTGCGGCGGCACCGCCACCATCACCGCCACCGCCGAGATCAAAGGCGGCATCCGCGCATCCAAACTCATCATCGAACCCGGAGCCACCATCGAAGGCTCCATCGTCGAATCCCCCTCCAAAGCCCTCGGCATCCTCGATGTCCAAGCCGCCACCCGCGCCCGCCCAGGCACCGGCCCCGCCGCCCAGATCGAAATGAAAACATTCGACCTCGACGAAGTCCTGGGCCGAGCAGATCGGACGCAAAACCAGCCCCTGCCGATCCGCCCAACATCGCGATACCACCTCCGCGTCGCCCGCTAAAACCTGCTTATTGCGCGATAACGACTGTTTACTTTGCACAAACTAAGGCAAAACCCCTAGCTCGGTGAAATAGTGCCTCCGCGGATGCCGTTGTGTGTGCATGACCAACGCACTCACACACACGACCAATCACAAGCACATCGCCATCCTCCGCATCCTCGCCGGCGCCCCCCTACTCATGTTCGGGCTCATGCACCTCACCGGGGCCTCCCCAATGCAACCCCTCGTCGAAGCCGCCGGGCTCCCGATGCCCGGGCTCACCGCCATCGCCGCCCCCATCGCCCAGGTCATCGCAGGGCTCATCCTGCTCTCGGGCGCGTTCGCCCGCATCGGTGCCCTCCTCGCGATCCCTGTCATGATCGGCGGGCTCGTCACCAACTTCAAAATCCCCAACGACCAATGGCCCACCCCCTCCGAGCTCGACCCCAACATCATCGAACTCGGCAAAGAGCCCGCGATGCTCACCCCCATCGCCATCGTCGTCATCCTCCTCTCCATCTACATCGTCATCAAGGGCGCGGGCCCCTGGTCGATCGACGCCCGATCAGCCGACGCAAGCCCCGACGCCTAAACCAGACACCTCAATCAGCATTTCAATACTCGGACCGACCAAGCCTTCTCGGACGCGCCCAATCCGACAATCCTGTAGGCAAATAGCCCCCATCGCACAACGCCCACCCAGCAGGGCCGAATCCGCCGCTCGTGTGTGTCGATAAAGACACCATGCGACCGCCGCTGCACCATCACGCCTTCTCCCTCATCGAGCTGATCATCGTCGTGGTCATCATCGGGATCATCGGCGCCATCGCCGTCCCCCGCATGTCCAACGCCGCCGACGGAGCCGCCCGCAACGCCGTCATCGGCGACCTGAACGCCCTCCAAAAAGCACTCGACCTCTACGAGATCGAACACGAGGGCGTGATGATCCATATCGGGGCCGCCGACGCAAAGACCATGTACTACCGCCTGCTCAAACGCACCGACCTCGACGGTACCATCAACGACGCCACCGGCATCTACGGCCCCTACATCAACGGCATCCCCGCCAACAAAATCAACGGCATCGCCAAGATCCGCAAGGACGGCGCAGCCGCCGGTGCCAACACCCACGGCTGGCGCTACGACTCCACCACCGGTCAAATCGAACCCGACCACCTCGCCGACGCTACCGGACGCAAGGGGGCCGTCGAAACCGTCAAACAAGCCACCGAAGCCCTCGTCAAAGAGATTGACCCATAGACTCAAGATGAACATTATCTTGCTCTTTCATCAACTCAATCAGCCTCGACTCTATGAATATTCGAAGCGTGTTTCCGGCCCCCCCAAGCGATACTGATTCTTCTTTGCTACCATCGTCCAACATATGGAACACACGATGACTCGCAAACCAAGTCGCTTTCAACTCAACACCTGGCTCGCAATCCCCCTCGGCGGCACTGCATTGTTTGTACTCGGCGGATTGTTCTCGCTACTCACAAGCACACATCATTATGGAATCGCAGCCTTCCTGATCATGATCCCCCACATCTTTCTCATCACATACACCGGCATCATGATCGGCCGATGGGGCAGAGTCAAAGATAAAACCACGGGCGCTCTCCTCGCCGTCATCTTTTCGATAGCGTACATCGCCGGCGAACTCACACTCGCCACCATGATCGAACACCACAGCCTGGGAGGATTGTTCTCCTCGCGCTGGACCGACGGATACGAACTCTTCGGCTCAGGTTCCTTTGTACTCAAAGGCTGGCTCTGGGCACTCGCCTACGCGCTTCGAGTTCTGCTTGTTATCTCAGTGTTTCTGATCACCCTGCTCACCGAAGGCGAGCGACAGTTCTGCGAACTCTGCAACTCCTCAACCACGAAGACCCAATGCAAAGCCGTGATCAAGTCATTTGATCCCTTTGACATCGAGCACCTCTCGAGCCTCAAGGAAATGCTCACACTCAAGCCCACGCCCAACGCACCCCAAGGGCTCTGGATAAGAATTAGAACATGCAAATGCAAACGACTCGGCGAGATCAAAGTCGAGACTTACAAAATCGAAGAGGATGTAAAAGGTACAACAAGAATCGACTCCANCCCACTGTCCCAGCGGATGTTCACCCAAGTTTGNGAATGGGCCAACGCTTTCGACCCCGCAGCCGCCAATGANCTCTCGGCCATCTCCCTCGACGAAGCCAGCGCCACAGGCCCAGCCTTTGACCCAACCGTCAAACCAGATGGCGAGCACTGGGAATCCGTCTTCCGATGGGAAGGCGCCGGCACCGCGATGGAGTGGCGATGCGACACACTCTACACCAGAAGACTCAGAGAAGTCTTAAAGTACGGCCACTACGAGGTCATCGACCAAGCACTCGCCCACGCCCAGAACATCAACGATACCGCTTGCATCTACGAAGCAGCCGCCGATTGGCCAAAGCCACAAGACTGGATCGACCTCTGGTGCCAAGATCACCCAGAGAGCACCGCCGCCCACACCGTCGCCGGGATCAATCTCGTCAAACAAGCCTGGATCAAACGCGGAAGCGGCTATACCCCCAAGAATGTAGACCAGTTCCTTGAACTCCTCGATGCCGCCATGGTCGAACTCAACATCGCCACCGAACTCGAGGCATCGAATGCCGTCGCGTGGGCTTGGAAAATTTACGCAGGCAAAGGCCTCCAACACGAGCACGAACTCGTCCGATCCTACTTCGACGCCGCCCTACAAATCGCCCCCGATCTCCACGCAGCCCACTGGATGCACTTCGACTACCTCACCCCAAAGTGGTTCGGCTCAGAAACCCAATGCGTCGCCTTCGCCAAAGAAGTGCTCAACAGCCGCTCCAAGGGCTCGCCCGCATTCGCCGCCGTGGCCTACACATACTTCGAACTCGCATGGGAAAACCGGAAAAAACCAAAGAAAACCGGATTCAAAGACTACATCAATCGCCCCGATATCCGATCCGACATCATCAAAGCCAACCAGCTCGCCTTTACCGATCACCAAGAAAGCATGGTCACCCCCCGCGTCCGTGCATTCTTCGCCTACATGCTCTGGCAACTCGGCGAATACACAGAAGCCCGCAAGCACATGGAAGTCCTCGGCAAAAGCACACCCTGGGACCCCTTCACCCCGTCCGTGTTCTTCCTCTCCAAGGACACCTACGCCAAAGCCCGAAAAGCCTGCGGCCTCTAATCTCTCTCCCTATCATCAACCATGCCCAATGCGCCCACACCAGACGCGCCAACAACCACACCAACGCTCGTCTACTACGACGGCTGGTGCAGCGCCTGCATCCGCACCGCCAAGCTCCTCACCAAGCTCGACCGAGACCGCGGCCGCCTCGCCTGCGTCGATCTCCGCTCCGATGACCCACGCCTGACCCTCGTCGAGCTCGACACCGACACCCTGGCCAGCTCACTACACACCCGCGCCCCCGACGGCTCAATCACCGCCGGCCCAGAAGCCATCCGCCAAGCCATGAACGCCGTGGGCAAAGGGCTCAGCGTCTCCTGGACCCGCTGGTGGCCCATGCGCCCCGCCGTCGATTTTTTCTACCGAATATTCGCCCGCAACCGCCTCCGATGGTTCGCCACCCACGAATGCAAGGACGGCGCGTGCCAAATCGATCCCAAAGCTGATCCCTAAACCCGCACGCCCACAATCCACATGACCCCACCCAGCATCCACATCGAACCCGACACGCACCCAACGCACGGCCGTATCTGGAAACTCGTCGCCACCCAGCACCTCCCCCAGCCCATCGACGCCGTCTTCCCCTTCTTCGCCGACGCCTACAACCTCGAAAAGCTCACCCCCAGCTTCCTCAACTTCAAGGTCCTCACCCCAAAGCCCATCGAGATGTGCTCGGGCCGCGAGATCCGCTACAAGCTCAAGGTCCACCACATCCCACTCAAGTGGAAAACCACCATCCTCGACTACGACCCACCCCACCGCTTCATCGACAACCAAGACTCCGGCCCCTACGCCCTCTGGCACCACACCCACCGCTTCGAGCCCACCCCCGACAACACCGCCACCATCTGCACCGACACCGTGCTCTACCGCCCCAAAGGCTGGCTGCTCGCCCCCCTCATCAACAAATACTTCGTCCAAAGAGATGTCACCAACATCTTCCGCTACCGCTTCAACAAGCTCGAAGAGATCTTCCCATCCAGCCCATGACGCCCGAAGGCAACTCCACAAAAACAACCCCGCGCCGATCCGCAGGGTCATGAGTCAAAGTCGAGATTTCGAGCTCCCGAACGCGATCAGCGCCTCAGGCGTCGGCCAACACCCATGACACCCAACAGACCAAGACCGGCCCAAGCAGCCGGTGGTAGAGGGACCGCGGTGATCGTGTTCGCGGTCATCGAAGACAGCCGAAGCACATCGCTCCCACCCACACCGTTGCGGTTGATTTCAATTGTGAAAGGCCCCAAGGCATAAGGGGTACCGGGAGCCGAACCGCCGACATTCATGTCCACCAACCCCGCCTGCCCAACCAGATTAGTGCTCAGGTCCAGCGGCCCAGTCGAGATCCAGAATGCAAAGTCGAAATCCCCGTTTGCCTGGGTGAAGGTCCCGTTGCCCCCCGCGGCACCGACCACAGTCATCGTGAAATCCATGAACGGGCTGCCAGCGAGGGGACCGAAAGCGTAACCACCACCATTGGCAATAATAGATGTGGAAGTATCGATGGTCACACTTCCAGTGGCGCTCGCACTGCTGCTTGAGCCACCCTCCCAAACGAGATCGAAGGTGACAAAGTCAGCAACGGCGATCGAGCCGCTCATGGCCGAAGCAGCGATCGCTGCTGAAATGGTGAGTCTGCGATGGGTCATTCTTTCGGTCCTCTCATCTATACATTCATAACCGGATTCATGGCCAGACAAGCCAGCTGCACCCAGCACGCAACACACCCTCAAAAAAGGGGGCACGGGGGGTATGCTACCCATTATTGATCGTTTATGAAAGCAAGTTCTCACAGTTTCTCAGCATGTACGCCAAGACCAGCCTCAATAAGCACCCGATAACTACTGCCCCAAATCAACAGCTTAACACCCCATGCATAAGGGAGCTACCCACCTAACCCCTCACCAGCCCCCCCTCAATGGGGATGAAGATACAATCCAAAGCCATGCCTCAAGAAAAACCAAACACACATGCCGTCGCAAAGAAGTCATTCGAGTCCATCGAAGCTCAGCTCCCACACCTAGTCATCACGATTGATGAGCATCCCGATACCCGCCGCGACAATCGAAAACTGACGATCCCAATGCAGGAGCNCCTTGCCTTTGAGATCGTCATTATCTTNGCAAACAACGAACTCACACTTATCATTTCNGAGTTCCACTGGCACTACTCATGCACCGACGCAGATGACCAAGCCTGGTGTATTGAAACGGTTGTACAGCTGGTCACGAACCAAGCCCGCCTCAAAGAAACGCTCCGAGGCAGCCGCGTGACCAAATCAGAACTACAAACGCTGCAGGACAACGAGTGGGTCACCGTCGCAGCCACGGGCACCATGCCATTGCCGAGCTTCAAAAAGAAAACAACCCGCATCATCCAAAACACGAATGATCAACACGGTTAGCGTTTGTCTTCTTCACCCTCTTGCACAGCCAACAACCGCGGCTCCCCCTCCACCCGCTTGGGCTCCACCAGCCCCTTGGCACTCTTGGCCCCCGCATCCTCAAACTTCTTGAGCGTCGGCATCATCCGCGAATCAATCGACCCCACCAGCTTGTTGTACCGCTCCACAGACTGGCGGATCGAATCCCCCAGCTTGCCCGCGTGCTCAAAGGCAGTCGCCGCCCGATCGTGCAGCTCCTTGCCAAGCACAAACAACTCCGCCGCCTGCTCGGTCAACGCGTGCTCGCGCCACCCCACCGCCACCGCCCGCAACAACCCAATCAGCGTGCTCGGCGACGCCATAATCACCCCGCGCTGGGCCGCCTCGTCGAGCAGCCCCGGGTTCCGCGCCAAAGCCGCATCAATAAAGTGATCGCCCGGCACAAACATCACCACAAACTCCGCGCTATTCCCGTCAAACAACGACCAATACCTCTTGTCCGAAAGCTTCTTGACCTGCTCGGTCGTGTGGCGCGCAAACCGATCCATCTGCCGCTCGCGCTCCGCGTCATCGGGCGCGTTGACCGCATCGATGTACGCATTAATATTCGCCTTCGCATCAACGACGATGATCCGTTCATTGGGCAGCGTCACAATCATGTCCGGGCGCTGAAGCTGCCCGTCCTCATCGCGCACCGACACCTGCTCCGAGAAATCACAATAGCTCGTCATCCCGGCAAGCTCGGCCACCCGCCGAAGCTGGATCTCCCCATACTGCCCGCGGATCTCCGGCCGCGACAACGCCTTGGTCAGCCGCGCGGTTTCTTCTCGCAACGACACATGCGCCTCGCCGCTGGCCTTCACCCGCTGATCGAGCTGCGTGATCTGCTGATGCGTCTTATCGAGCGTCTCGCGGATCGGCTTGACCATCGCATCGATCGCCTGCTTCCGCTTATCGAGCTCCGCCTGCGACAACGAATCCGCATCCTTCAATCGCTCGCTCAGAAACTTACTCAACGCCTCCTGATTCGCCCGCAGCGACGCCCCCCCGATCGCCTGGAACTGCTCGGTCAGCCGCTTCTCATCGTTGACCAGATCCATATGCCGCTTCTCGGCCCCATCGAGCCTCTCCGCCAGCTGCGCATTGAGCACCGACAACTCGCTCACCCGCCGGGCCGATTCCTCCGACTGCGCCCGCGATTGCGTCTCCAATAACTCGAGCTCCGAGCGCAACCGCTGACCCTCCCCCAAAATCCGCTCATTGTCCGCCCGCAGCATCTCCGCCTCGCCGCGGAGCTTCCCAAGTTCATCACGCACCCCCACCTGCCCCCGCATCAGCACCACAACCCAGCCCCCAAACCCGAGGCAGCACAACGATAAAACGACAAAAGCAATTTCCATGTCAGGAGTATATCAGGTATCCCGAATCGAATCCCACACGTATGAGCCACACCAGCACACCCGCCCGCATCTGCCAATTCGGCACCCATCCCATCAAGAAAAACGCTCCTGACACCCAACAATCCGCCCCAAGCCATCCCCACACCCCGAATTCCACCAATTCCGCCCCCTCCAACACCCGCGCTCCCCCCGCACCATGGCACGCCCTTTGCCATACATAGAGCACACCATGGTGCTTCAACCCGCCCATCCCGACGACCACTCACCCAACCGGCCAAGCAACCGGGCACCCCAACCAAAGGGCCGCCTGAACCTCCTGCTCTCCTACGCGGGCTGGCAGGACACCCCGTGGGTCGATCGCCTGCCCATGATCCTCTACCCGATGGGCATCGAATCGCACATCGCTTCGTCGGCCCACGCCGCCCAGCGCGTCATCGAATCCAACCCCATCCACATCGCCGTCGTGGACCTCGCCCTCCCCTTGGGCGACGACCCCGCCGACAGCGCTCAAGCAGAAGAAGCCGGCACCCGGATCCTCAACCTGCTCGCCCGCCTGGCTTCCCCGCCGCCGACCGTGGTGATCAAACGCAAAAAAACCGCCCGCGACGACACCCGCGAGATGACCGCCGCCCTCCGCAGCGGCGCCTTCGCCGTCGTCGATCGCCCCCACGCCCAGCGAGAGATCGAGTCCCTGCTCGAGGTCCTCCGAAGGTGCATGAGCCGCCATTACCAGAACCGCTGGCCCGGAGCCAGCTAAACCGTTTTCACAGTTTCCAGTTTTAAATCAGTTTCAGAACCCAACCCGAGGCACACGCCCCGGACAGACCAGAACCCAGAACGAAAAACAAGAAAGAGGAGCATTCACATGGCCACCAAAACAAAGTCCAAGTCCACCGTCGCGATCCGTCCACTCCACGACAAGATCCTCGTCGAGCGTGACGAAGTCGAATCCGTCACCAGCGCCGGCATCTTCATCCCCGAATCATCCAACACCGAGAAGCCACAGTTCGCCACCGTCATCGCCGTCGGCGACGGCACCCTTAACGACGCCGGCGAACGCATCGCCCTCGATGTCGCCGCCGGCGATCGCATCATCCTCTCCAAATGGGGCGGCACCGACATCAAGCTCGACGGCCAGGAATACCTGATCATCAACAGCAGCGATGTACTCGCCATCGTGGACTAAACCCAAACCGCGGATGATCTAGTGATGGTGGCACAGGCGTCCCGCCTGTGAGCTTCACTCCAGTCAAGGACACCTGATGAACCAGTCCCAACTCCGACAAGCCCTCACCGAACTCAACGGCGAAAGAAACGCGCACTTCGCCCTCACCGGCATGCACGAATCCGCATCCGTACTCACCATCGCATCCGCCATGCTCATTCCAGAAGAGACCGACAAACTCGTCAAAGTCACCGACGGCCAGAGCGTGTTCATCATCGAAGCCGAACGAATCGCATACATCCGTATCGGCCTGTAAGTAAA
>JGI24723J26617_10002044_pt1 | contig 16694 bp, 9 predicted proteins | sample Cruoilmetagenom6_FD_26617 | JGI IMG/M metagenome (IMG submission 26617)
CTTCTACTATTTACGACGTCCCGAATATGATGCTTGAGGAAGGATTGGACACAGTAACCCTTCAGAAGTTAAACCTTAAAAATTCAAAAAAACCAGATTTAAAACAGTGGAACAAATTTCTGCAAAGACATAAAAATCCAAAAGGAGAAGTCCATATTGGACTTATAGGAAAATATGTGGAATTGCAGGACAGCTACAAATCCATTCTTGAATCATTCATACATGCTGGCGCCGAAAACGAGGTGAAAGTAAAAGTAGAATTCATTCACTCCGAACACATAAACGCAAAGACCATTGGTAAAAAACTATCAAAGCTCGATGGAATTTTAGTGGCCCCAGGTTTTGGTGAGCGTGGAATTGAAGGAAAAGTTGCTGCCGTAAAATACGCCCGTGAAAACAATTTACCATTCCTGGGAATCTGTCTGGGAATGCAAATGGCCGTAATAGAATTCGCAAGAAACGTACTGAAATTAAAAGATGCAAACAGTACCGAAATGAATTCGCAGACTACAAATCCGGTAATCAGTATTATGGAAGACCAAAAGAACATTACTGATATGGGCGGTACCATGCGTTTGGGCTCTTGGAAATGTGATTTGAAAAAAGGCAGTATTGTAAGCAAAATATACAAATCAAAAACTATTGAGGAACGCCACCGTCATAGATATGAATTCAACAATAAATACCGTGAACAATTGGAAAATGCTGGTTTAATTGCCACAGGAATAAATCCAGAAACTGGTTTGGTGGAGATTGTTGAAATACCAAGCCACCCTTGGTTTGTTGGTGTACAATATCACCCAGAATACAAAAGCACGGTTGCCAACCCGCATCCACTTTTTGTGGCTTTTGTAAAGGCGGTGCACGAACATTCCTTAAAAAAGAAATAGGACAATTTGACGCAATACCAAAAAAGGCGGGATTATTGCCCTGCCACATAAAATTAACGAAAATACACTTTTGAATTATTTCAAAAGAAGAAATAAAAGATGGAACAAAAGAAATTCGATTTTAACTCACTCATAGGTTTTTTATTAATCGGTGGAATCCTAATCTGGATGCTTTACCTAAACAAACCTACCGAGGAAGAACTTCAAGCGGAAAAGGCAAAGACCGAAGCCGCTGCCAAAGAAGAAGCTCAAACTGAAAAAGCCAAACAAGAAATTACACTTGCGCAGGCAACTTCAGATACTATGGATTCTGTAAAACCTGGAGATTCCTTAGCTTTTGAGCAGTTAAAGAATAAACTCGGTTCTTTTGCATATTCTGGAACACTTCCTTCCGCAACTGATGCTACAACTGTTTTGGAGAATGATGTTCTAAAGTTAGAGATCAGTAACAAAGGTGGGTATATTGTTGAGGCACTATTAAAGGATTTTCATAAGTATGATTCCGTTCCCATTTATTTGATAAAAGATGGAACCGCTTCATTAAATCTTCAATTTTCAGCAGAAAACAGAACGCTAAACTCCCAAGACTTATATTTTGAACCTACGTTGAGCAAAAATGGTGAAGACCAAGTGCTCTCCATGAAGCTGAAAACTTCTGAAAACGGATTTATTGAATATCGTTATACACTTCATCCGGGTGAATATATGATGGATTTCAGCATCAATAGCCAAGGGTTGGATGGGGTTATTAATACTTCAGAGCCAATGTATTTGGATTGGCAATTGAAAGGATATCGCCACGCGAAAAGTATATCATATGAAAACCGCTACTCGCGATTGACCTATGAATATGATGGTGAAAAGCATTCAAAACTTTCCCCTACCGGCGAAGATGATGAATTGGAAAAGGATGTTACTTGGATGAACTTCCGCCAGCATTTCTTCAGCTCCATGTTGCTTACAGATACTCCGTTTAAAGAGGTAAAACTTACCTCTATTGATTTGGTAATCGATGAAGAAATAGATACAGTTTACACAAAACAGTACGGCGCAAAAATGCTTTTAGAGCCTAAAAATGGTGCCTTGGCCTACAATATGAATATGTATTACGGCCCTTCGGATTATCAAATTTTCAAAAAATACGATCGTAATCTTGACGAGGCCATGCCACTTGGTTGGGGAATATTTGGAATGATAAACAAATACATCATCATTCCTGTATTTGGCTTTTTAACAGATTTTCTTCCTGCGGGAATTGCCATCATTGTTTTGACAATTCTTATAAAACTTTTGCTTTCACCTGTTCAGTACAAACAGTATTTGGCACAGGCAAAAATGAAGGTTTTAAAACCAGAAATGGATGAAATAAAAGAGAAATACAAAGACAATAAGCTTAAAATTCAACAGGAAACCATGAAGCTTCAAAACTCTGCGGGTGCAAGTCCGCTGAAGGGTTGTTTGCCAGCCCTGTTGCAGATTCCTGTGTTTTATGCGCTGTTTACGTTTTTCCCTTCAGCCTTTGACTTACGGCAGAAAAGTTTCCTTTGGGCTGACGATCTTTCCAGTTATGATACAATTGCGGAATTGCCTTTCCACATACCATTTTACGGAGATCACGTGAGCTTATTCCCTATTTTGGCTTCCATCGCCATCTTTGTTTATATGATGATGACCATGGGCCAAAACATGCAACAACAGCAACAGCCGGGAATGCCGAACATGAAATTCCTTATGTACTTATCACCACTGTTTATGTTGGTGTTCTTTAATAACTACGCGAGTGGACTTTCGCTTTACTACTTTGTTTCAAACTTGATTACCATTGGCATTATGCTTGTAATAAAGAACTTCATCATTGATGAGGATAAAATTCACGCTAAAATACAAGTGAAAAAAGCCACACCAAAAAAACAAAACAAGTTTCAGCGCAAAATGTCTGAAATGATGGAACAAGCTGAACAACAGAAAAAAGCTGGAAAACGTTAATCCTTTTTAAGGTATATACTGTTTTGAAAAATAGAATGTGAATTTCAACGTTTGCTTTTTAAGTAATTGAACAATGAAAAAAACTGCTTTAATTTTCTTCTTCGGAATAATTTTCTGTTCTCCTATGGTTTTTTCACAAAGTGAAATAAACCAAATGGATGCGCAGGGAAAACGCCATGGAGTTTGGAAAAAAACCTTTGAAGGAACTGATCAGCTTCGTTACGAAGGCACTTTTGAACACGGAAAGGAAATTGGTGAGTTTAAGTTTTACTGTGAAGAATGCAAAGACCAACCTATGGTCACTAAAAATTTCACAAGTAAAGACAACATAGCAGATGTAAAATACTTCACTATAAAAGGAAAACTCGTAAGTGAAGGAAAAATGAAGGATAAAGACCGTATTGGCGAATGGGTTTACTATCACGAAAAATCCAAGGATGTAATGACGCGTGAGCAATACACTAACGGTAAGTTAGAAGGGAAAGTGATTACCTACTACCCCAACGGAAAAATTACACAGGAAACCACTTTTAAAAACGGTATTAAAGAAGGAGAGGACAATTATTACTCGCCCGACGGTGTCCTGTTGAAAAAACTTCTTTATAAAGAAGATAAGCTTCAGGGCCCTGCATTGTATTATGATGCCTATGGCAATGTGGTAATTGAAGGTTTTTATAAAGACGACAAAAAACACGGCCTTTGGAAATACTACAAAGACGGAAAAGTGATTTTGGAGGAAACCTATCCAAAAAAAGATAATTGATAACACTTTTGGGTAAGGTAGCCATAAAACTCCCGACAGTAATATTCAGAAAGTCTTTTTATCTTTGCATACTTAAATTTTTATGAAAAAACGAGTAGTTGTCGGACTCAGCGGAGGCGTAGATTCCAGCGTTGCAGCCTATCTTTTAAAAGAACAGGGCTATGATGTTATTGGCCTTTTTATGAAGAATTGGCACGACGATTCCGTAACAATTTCTGATGAATGCCCATGGCTGGAAGACAGCAATGACGCAATGCTTGTTGCCGAAAAACTCGGTATACCATTTCAAACCGTTGATTTAAGTGAAGAGTATAAGGAACGCATTGTAGATTATATGTTCCGCGAATATCAAATGGGCCGCACTCCAAACCCGGATGTGTTGTGCAACCGCGAGATAAAGTTTGATGTTTTTATGAAAATTGCGCTCGGCTTGGGTGCGGATTTTGTGGCAACTGGACATTACTGTAGAAAAGGGATTATTGAGAAAGATGGAAATCAAATTTATCAATTACTTGCAGGGAAAGATCCAAATAAAGACCAATCCTACTTTTTATGTCAGCTTTCACAGCAGCAGCTTTCAAAAACACTTTTCCCGATTGGGGAATTGCTAAAACCAGAAGTAAGAAAAATTGCAGCAGAACAAAATTTGATTACTGCCGAAAAACGCGATTCGCAAGGTTTGTGTTTCATTGGAAAAGTAAGATTACCGGAGTTTCTTCAACAAAAATTGGCTCCAAAAGACGGTGCAATTGTGGAAGTTCCAGCAAGTTTTTCAGAATATAAATTGAAAGCCCCTACTTTTTCTTCCGAAGAAGAAGAACTGAAATACCTTTCTGCTAAACGTATTTATTCACAAAACGATGGCAAGCAAGTGGGCATCCACCATGGAGCTCATTATTTTACAAAGGGCCAGCGCAAAGGTTTAGCAGTAGGCGGAACCAAAGAACCGTTATTTGTAATAGACACTGATGTGGAAGAAAATGTAATCTACACTGGTCAAGGCAAGGATCATCCTGGCCTATATCGTCGTGGACTCTTTGTTAAAAATGAAGAAATTCATTGGATTCGTGAAGACCTAAAACTTGCTGAAGATGAAAAAATGGAAGTTAAAGCACGCATAAGATACAGGCAACCTTTAGAAAAAGCTACATTACACCGCACAATTTCCGGACTTTATATTATATTTGACAACCCACAATCCGCTATTACCGAAGGACAGTTTGTTGCTTGGCACAACGGCCCTGAATTATTGGGAAGTGGAGTAATCTCTTAAAAAAAAATAAATGATGAAAAAATTATCCCTATTACTTATTCTTTTTGTTTCAACCTTTAGTTTTGCTCAAACCGAGGATGCACTTGTGTTTTTGGAAGCTAAAGACCCAGCTGTGGTTTCCGCAGCTTTGGCAGCCCCGATAACCATTATGACCCAAGCGGCCATTGACCGAAAAAATGCGCAAGGTATTACAATCGATGATCGTGATGTGCCATTAAACGAAATCCAAAAAGCCGCTATAGATGCAGCCTCAGGAATTACTGTTCTTGCAAAATCAAAATGGCTGAATGCAGTTTACGTTCGTGGAACGGAAAACAACATTAATAATCTTCTGAACCTACCATTCGTTACCGATGTGGAGTTTGCTGATAAAAGCTTAAACAGACCCACAGGAGGAAAGCTGTTTACCAAAGACAAATTTGAAGTTGAAAACCAATTCCCTTCTAGACCTATATACAACTACGGAAGCGCAACCAACCAGACAGAAATGATTAATGTGGATTACCTTCACGAGAATGATTATACTGGCCAAGACATTATCGTGGCTTTTATGGATAATGGTTATCCAGGAGTTTTGACCAATCCTGCTTACGCAACTCTTAGAAATGAAGGTAGGCTGTTAGGTTATTATGATTTTGTAGATCGCGTGGAAAACCCAAATGGAACAGGAAGCCACGGTGCTGCAACTTTTAGTGACGCCGCAGGATTTTTGAACGGTCAGTTTGTTGGTACAGCTCCAGGAGCTTCTTATTATTTATATATTACTGAAGATAACAATAATGAGAANCCCCTGCAGAAGAGGCGTTTTGGGTAGAAGCTTTGGAACGCTCTGATAGTTTGGGCGTTTATGTTACAAATACTTCATTAAGTTACCAAACATTTGATAATACTAGCTTTGACCACGAATATGCAGATTTAGATGGATTAACTACCATCGCTGCACGTGGCTCAAATATAGGTTTTGACAAAGGAATGATAAATGTAGTATCTGCTGGAAATGCTGGAAATGATTTTGGGTTTGTAGCTACTCCATCAGATGCGCCTGGTTCGTTAACCATTGGTGCTGTAGATGCCAATGAAAACTATGTGTCTTTCAGTTCTCGCGGACCTAATTCTTCAGGTGTTATTAAGCCAGACGTAATGGCCAAAGGTTTGGACGCGGCAATTGTTAGCCAAAACGGAAACGTAACAACCGCAAGTGGAACCTCTTTCAGCTCACCAATTACAGCTGGTGCGGTAGCTTCTTTATGGAGTGCGGACCCGACCTTGAAAAATGATGTAGTTATGCAGGCCATTCGTGAATCTGCTGATAGATATAACAATCCAACAGATGAATATGGCTATGGAATTCCAGATTTTGGCTCCGCATTGAATGCTCTTATCACTATCGGTGTGGAAGAACAAATGCTTGATACTAATTTTGCATTGTATCCAAACCCCGTAACCACAGAAATAAATATTTCTTTCCCAAAAAATTCAGAAAACGCTGAATTTGCACTTTTCAATATTTTAGGTGAAAGAATACTTCAAACAAATATTTCTACTTTGAAAAATAGAATTGATGTATCTGGGCTTGCTTCTGGAATGTATATTGCTTCAATCACATCAAACAACAAAACAACGAGTTATAAAATTATTAAAGAATAGTGAAAAACCGGATTACCGAACTTTTTAATATTCAATACCCTATAATTCAAGCTGGAATGATTTGGAACAGCGGTTGGCGACTTGCCACCGCTGTTTCCAATTCTGGTGGCTTGGGTCTTTTAGGCGCAGGTTCTATGTATCCTGAAATTCTCCGCGAGCATATTCAAAAAAGTAAAAAGGCTACCGATAAACCTTTTGGCGTAAACGTGCCGATGCTCTACCCTGATATTGAAAAAATCATCGATATTATTATTGAAGAAGGTGTAAAAATAGTTTTCACCTCAGCAGGAAATCCAAAAACATATACTTCAAAACTGAAAGCGAAAGGAATTACTGTAGTTCACGTAGTAAGTAGTGTGAAATTTGCTTTAAAAGCACAAGAAGCTGGAGTGGACGCTATAGTTGCTGAAGGTTTTGAGGCTGGTGGACACAATGGTCGAGAAGAAACAACGACTTTTACTTTAATACCAATGGTAAAAGAANAGNTGGATATTCCATTGATAGCCGCCGGTGGAATTGCAACAGGTCGCGGCATGTTGGCCGCTATGGTTTTGGGTGCAGACGGTGTGCAAGTGGGAAGCCGTTTTGTTGCTTCGGAAGAGGCTTCATCACATAGCGCTTTTAAACAAATGGTGGTAGATGCTAAAGAAGGTGACACCCAACTTACTCTAAAAGAATTGGCGCCTGTTAGGATGCTAAAAAATAAATTCTTTGAAAGTGTAATGCAGCTTTACACAACTGGNCCTNCCAAAGAAGATTTAATAAATCATTTGGGTCGCGCCCGAGCAAAAAAAGGAATGTTTGAAGGTGATTTGGAAGAAGGAGAATTGGAAATTGGNCAAATTGCGGGACTTATTCACGATATAAAACCAGCCGCTCAAATCCTGAACGATATGATAGAAGAATTTCAAATTGCTAAAAAAGAAGTTGNAAATTTTTAAGAATTATTCTTTCCTATATTTAAAATATTCTAAACATAAAAAACCCTTCCAAATTTAATTGGAAGGGTTTTCTTTTAAATTAAAAACTACATTTATTCTTTGATAAGCCTTTTAGTTATCTCTCCATTTTNACTTTGAATAACTACAAGATACGTAGCGGAAGCCATTTCAGAAACATCTATAGCTTTTTCAGCTCCCATATTTCTCAGGTCGATGGTTTTGACCATTCTTCCTCTTATATCAAATATTCTTAGATTTTCAAGTGAAAGACTTGCTGGGTTTCCAATCATTACTGTATGCTTGGCAGGGTTAGGATACATCTGCACACTTCCTAAGNCTGCATTGTGATCATCTGCNCCTAATACGGTCATAACTGTAAGTTCAAACGTACAAGTTGATATATTTCCATATTCATCTTCCGCTGTTAATGTGATAGTATAAACACCATCAGATAAGGGTGTACCAGCAACAGGGTCTTGTGAAAGTATAGTAACAGGATCCGTACAGTTATCAATTGCCGTTGCTTCACCAGTTGCAAAATAATCTGGAAGAATGTAGAACAAATTGCCAGCTCCAGGATCTACAGTTTGATNTGCAGGACAAGTAATTTCTGGCGCAAGCAAATCAACCACAGTTACAACTGCAGTACAAGTGCTTAAGTTACCGTTTACATCGCTTGCGAATACTTGAACCGTTATAGGCGCACCTATATCTGCACAGCTAAATTCAGTAATATCTACAGCAATAGTACCAATACCGCAATTATCTGTATTGCTTGCTATTACGTCATTTGGATCTAGTGTAGCTGTTCCATCCGCACCAAGTTCCAACGTAAAGTCTTGACAAACAAGCTCTGGGTTTGTATTGTCTTCAACCGTTACAATAGCTGTACAAGTGCTTATGTTTCCGTTTACATCGGTTACAGTAAGCACAACAGTATTCTCACCTACATTTGAACAATCGAAGGTATCGATATCNAAAGTATAAGTATCTATTCCGCAGGCATCAGTGCTTCCACCGTCAAGGTCTGCTCCTGTAATAGTTATAGTTCCGGTTACAGGATCTAATTCAACAGTAATGTTTTGACAAACCGCCANTGGAGGTGTAACATCTTCAACAGTTACTATCGCTGTACAAGTGTTTGAGTTTCCGTGAATATCAGTAACTGTTAACACTACCGNATTATCGCCTACATCGCTACAATCAAAAGTGCTCGGGCTTACTGACAAACTTGCAATTCCGCAATTATCAATGGATCCTCCATCAACATCGGCTGCAATTATTGATGCATTTCCAAATTCATCCAATTGAATTGTAATNTTTTGGCAAACCATTGTTGGNGCTTCATTATCAACAACTGTTANGGTAAAACTACAAACTTCAGTATTTCCGCTACCGTCTGTTGCTGTAAACTCAACAGTANTTACCCCTACCGGAAAAGCGCTTCCGCTTGCAAGGCCACCTGTTTGGGAAACTGTTACACTACAATTATCAAAACCTGNTGCCACTGGGAAGTTTACGATTGCACCACACATTCCCGCATCATTATTGACAGTTATGTCTGCAGGGCATGCTATTGTTGGTGGAATATCATCTTCAACCGTTACAACAGCTATGCAAGTGCTAGTGTTTCCGTTTACATCAGTTACCGTTAGGGTAACGTTATTTGGGCCTAAATCTGCACAGGTGAAATCTGTAATATCAATTGAAGTAGTTGCAATTCCACAAGCATCGGNACTGCCTCCATCAACATCAGCTGCAGCTATAGAAACATTTCCAGTTGCATCTAGAAAAACGGTTATGTTTTGGCAAACAGCTGTTGGCGCCACATTGTCTTCTACCGTTACAACAGTGGTACAGGTGCTTGAATTTCCATTAACATCGGTTACTGTTAGTGTAACTGTGTTTGGACCTACATCAGCACAAGTGAAATCTGTAACATCTATACTTGTGCTTGCAACTGCACAGTTGTCTGCGCTGCCGTTATCAACATCGGCAGCTGTAATACTTGCCATTCCATTGGCATCCAGTTGGACTGTAAATGGCGCAGCGCAATTAGCTACCGGAGCTTCGTTATCGTTTATTGTAATATCCATGGAACAACTATCAATAGTATTTCCACTACCATCTAATAATGACCATAAAACGGTTGTAGTTCCAACAGGGTATGTGTCAGAAGCATCTGCTGAATTATTATAGTCATTAACCAATGTATATGAATTACATGATACCTGACCATTAACCCAATCCGTTGCTGGGTCCATATTTACCAATGTGCCATCATAACCGCTTACAGTCGAATCTGATACTATTGTACTTCCGGTATTATCATCCAATTTATAATAGGCTACTAAACCTGAAGCGGTTTCTGAAACACAAGAATTGAAATCTGTAAATATCTCCATATCACTTCGGAGAATGTCCCATATTCTAATTTCATCCAATGTTCCGGGAAAAAATTGAGCNCTATTGGTACGGCTTCCAATTGTCATTTTATTATCTGTGCCTGTTGTACTAGATCCTCCATTCAGAGTGACTTGTATGACACCGTTAAAAAACACATCTGCTGTTTGGGTTGTTGCATTCCATCTAGCCGCAACATGGGTCCAAGTATTTAAAGGTATTGAGGTATTTGTATTAACACCAATAGTATTATTTATATAAAAGAATATTTGTCCAGAACCGCTATAACTTAATGACATAAAATTTGAAGCTGTTTTTTGGGCAAATAATATTCTGCTAAATACCGCTGTTTGTGGATTTACCCACACCTCAATGGTAATGTCGTTATTAGCTATATCATCAAATACAGTTGGGAGTGGCATATCTACTTGATCATTTACACCATCAAAATTTAATGCAGACTCTGAACCCGAACAACCATTAGTAACAGTGGGTTGTGGAACAGTAACTGCTGCCTCACAAACTCCCAAATCATTATCTTGTGAAATATCAGATGGACAAATAATTGAAGATGGNCCTCCACCTCCACCGCCAATAACATTTACAATAGCAGAACAGGTTGCTGTTGCGCCGCTGTCATTAGTTACCTCAACAGGAACTGTATTTAAGCCTGTATCTGAACAATTAAAACTAACCGTTGCAGCCAATGGACTTCCCGCTAAAACTGTATAGCCACCACAATCAACAGAAACACTGTACAGTAAATCTTCAGCATTTACAGTTGCGTTGCCACTACTGTCGAGTGTAACATCCAATACGGGAGCGGTTATTTCATAATCATAATCTATNCCCCAACTGTTTATTGTACCGGTATCTGCCCCAGCATTATCAGAAACTGTGAGCTCCCATAATCCCATTGTACTTTCTCCATCAAATATGGAAAGTGGATTGTTTGGTGTAAAGGATCCATTAATAGTTGGTACTGATGCAGCACAAACATTTTCAACAGGTGTTGCAGCTTCATCATCTAAGGTTGCAAGTATATCATTNCCTGAGCAACCTGCGCCAGTTGTTGTTCTTCCGGGTCTATCAACAATGGTAGCCGTTGTCCCTGCTGGCGATTTTATGGTTACTATAAGGTCACCCACCCAAGTGTGTGAAATGTTTAAGTTTACATCCAAATCAGTAATTGAAACATTTTCGGTAACATTCATTGTTACTGTAACCCCCGTTGGATTATTATCTGGGATTGCTGTTCCTGGACTACTGGACTGTGAGCCTGTCATTGGTATATTACCTGAGCCCATACATACAATTTCCGGAGGGTCATTGGTTACATTAATATCATCCGTTATAGCTGTTGGTGTCCCTGTACAAAAATCGTTAACAGTATAGGTAACCGTAACTAAACCTGGCCCTCCAACAGTTGGGTCAAATGTAAAAGTCATTCCATTGCCATCATCGGTTACACCTGCACCACTATAAACACCTCCATTTGGATTTCCACCTGAAAGACCAGTTTGAATTCCATCGGAAAGACAAACTTCATCAATAGTGTCTAAACCGGAAAAAGTTGGCGGTAAATCAAATGCTTCAGTACCATCCGTTTTGCTTCCGGAAGAACCTTGGTTAGCACTGTAACCCAAACCTCTTCTAGCAAAAGCTTCCCAAATGGTACAAATATGAGCACCTCCATATAATGCTTGATCTGCCGCTATTATTGCATCACGACCGTCCACAAAACCGGGGCTACAAGGCTGTAATTTTAACCCCTCAGTAATAAGTGACAGAGCAACGTTGTTTCCTGCAGTACCATTATAAACATCTGGATCAAAGCCATCTGTTCCTATAATTCCCCAAGTCATATCCCACAACATAGTGGCCCAAACTTCCCCAACTCCGTGAGGTGCTACAGCTGTTATAATATCGTTATAAGTATGGTTGTTAACCGCGAAATCTGTACTGTAACGTTGGGTTCTTACACCATTCCCAGTAATAGGCTGACCTAACAAATAAGTTCCTACCCCTCTGGCATCAGTACCTGTATCGCCTGGTTCAATAGTCAATATTAAGCCGTAGATATCGCTCCAGCCCTCACCCATTTGCTCTTGGTTATTTAAACACCCAACATTCGATGGACCTCCTGTAAGTCTATTTGAAACACCATGACCATATTCGTGCACAATTACCCCTGCATCAAGATCCCCATCATGGGACGGAGTTGAATTGTTACACAAAAACATATTCATAGTAGGGTTTGAGCCATCGGCAGGAGTACCGAAGTTGGCGTTACAATTTCCGGATGCCTGAGCATTAGCATTTACGCTGTCAGATCCAGCACCGCCATTTCCATAGTTATTTTCCTGAAAATTACCACTTACCTCGTCAAAACCNTATTGNTANAATACATCGTGAACTATGTTATTCCAATAAAATAAATTTGTGATATATGGAGCTGTATTTAAAGCTGGATTCTGATTTAAGTCAATTGCAAAATCAAAAATTAAAGCTGCTGTTCCATTTGGACGATCGGAACCTTTATGGGCATCCACATTATTCCCTGTAGTAACAGTAAATTCAGGTCCTGCAACACCATTTGTGTCATGCCATCCAAAAGGAGATGCAGTTGCATTATCTGGATTGTTCTGTAACGTACGCGGGCCATGATTTGGTGATTCNGTTGGCATTGCATATACTCTATAGCCNCCNACTAANGCTGGCGCAACTTCAGAAACAATATTTTTAGAAGTTTTGTTGTATTTTTTTGTTGCTTCTTTTTCATTGAGAGGCCCAATCATTGTTGGTATTGCGACAGCTTCTTCCCCGTGGAAATGTTCATTATGGCCGTCCATTATATTACAAGAAACCGTCCAGTTTTCTTTGTCAATTATTTTTCCAGTAACGGCATCCACTCGGAAATTCCACCAATCAGTAGAANTTTTCTCAGCTATTGANAGCTCCCAAACCAATTGTGTNCCTANTCCTTCCCTGTAGTAATACATTAATTTTACAGGAATATCTACCAAAGAAATATCCGCTTTATTNAAAACGGCAGCTTTATTTTTACCGCCGATGCTTTTTATTTCCCGCAGATTGGAAATTTTATAACCCATCTGGTTGGCTACCGCAGCAATAGCAGCACGGGCATCTATACCCTGTGAGCTGTTTTTAAGTGTGGCCTGAACATCAGTCAAAAAATTATTGTGCTCTGTTAAGACTTTTCCGGTTTTATCAAAATGAACACTGGACTCTGTTCCGTAAACNTCCAATCCATTAATGGCTTGTCGTAAATATACGTGGCGAATANCACTCTTTTTACTTACATTTTCATTAGTAACCACATATGCGTTACTTTTCTGTGCAATGAGTTTTTCTAGCGAAGCTGTTGAAGGTTTTGTGGCCTGTTGTGCCGCTTGTTTCTCTTTTTCTGGGTTTTTGTGTTGCGCAGAAAGCTGAAGGGCCAGCATGCAAAACAACATCAAGAGTAGTTTTGATTTTTTCATTTTGAAATTTGATTTAGTTAGTTATATAAATTTATAACAAAATCGTAATAATCAGATGTTTGTCATCAAGTTTTTTTAAGAATAATTTCTTTAAACCAGAAAATTAATCAAAAAAAAAGCCTCCCGATTGGGAGGCTTTGCCTTAAAAAAATTGTGTGTATTAAAGTACTTTTACGTTAACCGCGTTCAATCCTTTTTTTCCTTCTTGAAGATCAAATTCTACTTCGTCACCTTCACGAACTTCGTCGATTAGGCCTGTAACGTGTACAAAATGTTCTTTGTTTGTTCCTTCTTCAGTGATAAAGCCAAAACCTTTGGTGTCGTTGAAGAATTTTACTGTTCCTTTGTTCATTGTATTTAATTAAAAAATTTATAATAAGTGGCAAAGATAGTATTATTATTGAGAAATACGCTTTTTAGCAATATTTATTTTAAAATCTAAAAAACAGAATCTTCTTTTAAATTTTAACAATACAATTGTAAATATTATAATTTTTTATAAAATTATTCAATCAACCACTTGTATTTTTCTTTTTTTTACTTTCTATTTTGCTATTTAGCCATTTGGGATAATTAATATTATTCTCAGCTTCTAATATTGTAATTTGTTGTTTTGTGTCTGTTTTTAAAAGCTCCCTTTGCTTCACTCCCAAAATTTCACCAGCAGTCTGAACTCCTGAATAACCAGCTCCAGCAACGCCATGGCTCACTATGCTGGCGCCACATAAATAGAGGTTTTTTATTTCACTTTTTGCTTTATATGCAAATGGGCCAATTTGGGTGAGCTTTTTTTCAGTTCCGTAAACGCTTCCCTTTGTTGAATTTATATAATACTCGTTGGTTATTGGCGTTCCAAGCTCTTGGTGAACAATGTGCGCCCTAACATTTGGCAATACCTTTTCCAAGGTCTTTAACATCTTTTCGGTAAGCAACTCTTTAAATTGAAGATATTCTTCTGTGCGAATTTCACTTTCATTTTCAAATTTTTCAAAGCTTTTATAATCCAAATAAGTTATAGCTTCTATGCTGTGATGTTTTCCATCAAAGCTGGAAGGATCTTTTAAAGTTGTACAGCTAATAAACATTCCCTCAAAGGCTTTCCCATTGGTTATATCTGGCATCATCATTCGTTCATAAACTGTATCCATGTCCTCGTTTGGCATTAGCCAGATATTTCCAGAATCGATTCCGGAAGCTTTTAAATCCATTTCCACCGTTAGAAATAGCATTAAGGAAGTACAGGAATAACTAGTTTTATTTAGTTTTTTTTGAAGTCTTCTGCTCAAATTTTCTTCCCTAATAAGTTTTTGATAGGTAATATTTGGATCGGCGTTCGAAATTATCCGTTTGGCAAACAACCGCTTCCCACTTGCCAATTCAACGCCAATTGCAGTTTTTTTCTTCTTTCCTTCAAGTAAAATTCGCTTGACTGATTGCCGAGTTTTTACCTCTCCATCGTAATTTTTTATTGCAGTTGTCATCGCTTTTACAATTGCACCTCCACCACCGCAGGGATAAAAACCCCCATTGAAATAATGGTCCATAACAGCACAATGCAATGGAAAACTGGCTTTTGCAGGAGCCAGCCCATGGTCGCCAAATTGTATGTTTAGAATTTTTTTAAGTAGCGGGTCTTTAATATGCCAATCTATAACCCGCTTTAAACTGAAAAGCGCATACTTTCCCATGTTTTTAGTTCGAAAGGGAATGGTCAAATGCTGCCAAAATCCTTCTACATCAGGAAGCAGTTGCAGTTCCGCACTCACATTTCTAACAAGGCTTAAATACTTTTTTATATTTTTTTCTTCCTTTGGAAATCTTTCCGTTAGCGAATTGACCAGCTCATCAAAATTTCCAGGAAAATCAAAACGTTCCTCGCCTATGTATGCATGTTCGTAGGCAGAAGGATTCATTCTGAAAAAAGAAAGGTCGTTTGCAATGCCCAATCCCTCGTAAAGCTGGGCAGTGGATTGTCCTTTTTCCAAAAGGCCAACATAATGCACACCCGGCGTAAAACGATGCCCATTCAAATAAAAACTATGGCACCAACCGCCCGGAACATCGTGTTGCTCCAAAACCAAAACTTTTTGTCCAGCGCGGGCCAAACAAATTGCTGCGGAAAGTCCGCCCACACCACTCCCAATAATAATGGTATCGAAATGTTTTTCTTTGAAATCTGATGAAGTATTTGTCAACCTATAATTCTGTTTAAAATTTCCTAAAAGGATTTAAACAAATCTATGGTTTTTCTTCAAATGGCGCTAAAGCTATCCGAAAAATAATATATACCCACCAGGAGTAATTTATATAAAAGATAATTTAGTTTGCCACACTGTGCTTTTCGAAGTGCAAACGCAAAGTTTTTCAACAAGCTTAGATTGAGCTATTTTGAAATATGATGAATTTGTAATCTTACAATTCAACTACAATTTGATTTTTCAAAATATCCTCAAAAGTTTCCCTTTTACGAATTAAATGCGCTTTTCCCTTATACCATAGCACTTCCGCAGGGCGGTAACGGGAATTGTAATTGCTCGCCATAGTAAAGCAATACGCGCCCGCATTATGGAAAGAAAGAATATCACCCTCGTGCAATTCTGGAATGCGACGGTTGTTTGCGAAGGTATCGGTTTCACAGATGTATCCGGTAACGGTATAAAAACGGTCCCTTCCGTGCGGACGGGAAACATTGGCTATTTCGTGCTGCGACCCGTAAAGCATCGGGCGAATTAAATGGTTAAAACCACTATCAACCTGTGCAAAAACCGTGGAAGTGGTTTGCTTTATTACATTTACCTTAACTAAAAATTGTCCGGCCTCACTCACTAAAAACTTACCCGGCTCAAAAGCTAAAGTTAGTTTTTTACCGTATTTTTTACAGAAATCGTTGAATCTTTTGCTCAGTTTTTTACCTAATTCCTCAACATTTGTTTCTATATCGCCTTCTTTATAGGGTACTTTGAAACCACTTCCGAAGTCAATAAATTCAAGATTGTCAAAATTTTCAGCAGCGTTGAAAAGTATTTCCGAAGCGTAAAGAAAAACATCGATATCCAAAATATCACTCCCCGTGTGCATATGGATTCCGTTGATGTTCATCCCAGTATTTTCAACAATCCTTTTTAATAAAGGCATTTGGTGGATTGAAATCCCGAACTTACTATCAATATGCCCCACAGAAATATTTGCATTTCCACCAGCCATAACGTGCGGGTTTATTCGAATACAAACCGGAGTTTTAGGATGCTTGGTCCCGAATTGCTCCAAAATGGAAAGGTTGTCAATATT
>JGI24723J26617_10002049_pt1 | contig 16678 bp, 15 predicted proteins | sample Cruoilmetagenom6_FD_26617 | JGI IMG/M metagenome (IMG submission 26617)
ATTATTCCACCGTTTGGAGGCGATTCCTTGAAACAATAGCGCGTCGGCATGCACGGTTAGACCTTTGATCACAGCCAAGGACTCTTCATTTCCGTTGGTGGGCGTTAGTTCGAGTGCATCAAATAAAAGGTTAGAATCAAACACAGAATAAGAAGCTAAAAATGCAAATTCTACGGGACTGATCGTTTCTTCTTTTCTGAAATACTGACTCACATTATGTTTTACAGCTACACCAAAAATGCTATAGTCTGAAACATCAATTTTAATTTTTGGAGAATAGCGTATGGTAACATCTGTTTCCTGCCACAAACCNACAGAAGCTTGAATATAGGGATGATAAACCACAGATTCTTTAACCCCTTCAAAAGCTTGCATTTCGTACGTCTCCCCGTCAATAATAAAGTCGTAAAATTGCTCGGTATCACCACCCACTGCCGTAGGAACCTCAGCAATTGAAGCATCACGTATATCGAGGTTTGTAAATTCGGAATCACGTACGGTAAACACCTTTTTCCCTTCGGAAATTGGCAAGGCATTAAAATGCAAAGAAACATCAAATTCGAACTTATCCAGCGCTTTCGCGGAACTATACCAAGCTGCTGTTGACTGATAAATAGAGGCATCAGCAGCNGGTGTAATATAACGTTCGGAAACGATCANAAGATCGCCCAACACATTTTCGATATCGGCAATGGCTTGTCCGAATGAAAACTGTGAACAAAAGCCAAAGATAATTCCGAAGAAAAACCCTAAAAGTTTACGCATCGATATTCGCGTAAACAGCNTTTTTTTCAATAAACTCACGACGTGGCGGCACCTCATCACCCATAAGCATGGAGAAAATACGGTCGGCCTCAGTACCATTATCAATAGTTACTTGTCGTAAGGTTCTAAAAGTAGGATTCATTGTGGTATCCCACAATTGTTCAGCGTTCATTTCCCCAAGACCTTTGTAACGTTGAATAGCAGCACTTCCACCAAATTTCTCATTCAGCTCATCACGCTCCTTGTCATTCCACGCGTATTCTTTCTTAGCTCCTTTTTTAACCAGATACAAGGGNGGTGTTGCGATATAAACATACCCTGACTCCACAAGCTCGCGCATATAGCGGAAGAAGAACGTCAATATCAAGGTAGAAATATGACTACCATCTACATCGGCATCACACATGATCACTACTTTATGGTAACGTAGCTTTGCCAAGTTTAATGCTTTACTGTCTTCTTCAGTACCAATGGTAACCCCTAAGGCAGTAAAGATGTTTCGAATCTCTTCGTTCTCAAAAACCTTGTGTTGCATCGCCTTTTCTACATTCAAGATCTTACCACGCAAGGGCAAAATAGCTTGGAAATTACGATCACGACCTTGTTTTGCCGTTCCACCTGCCGAATCTCCCTCGACAAGAAATACTTCACATTTTTCAGGATCTTGCTCAGAGCAATCAGATAGCTTACCCGGTAATCCACCACCACTCATCACCGTCTTACGTTGCACCATTTCACGAGCTTTACGAGCTGCATGGCGTGCTGTTGCCGCTAAAATCACCTTTTGAACGATTATTTTAGCATCATTTGGATTTTCTTCCAAATAATTTTCAAGCATTTCTGAAACCGCCTGACTTACTGCTGCCGTCACCTCGCGGTTACCGAGCTTTGTTTTCGTCTGACCTTCAAATTGAGGCTCCTGAACTTTTACCGAAATAATCGCTGTTAAACCCTCACGGAAGTCATCTCCTGCAATATCAAATTTTAGTTTATCAAGCATCCCCGAAGCATCTGCATACTTCTTTAAGGTAGACGTTAGACCGCGTCTAAAACCAGACAAGTGTGTTCCACCTTCGTGGGTATTAATATTATTTACATACGAATGAAGATTCTCGTTAAAAGAGGTATTATACACCATCGCAACTTCTACCGGAATATCATTCTTCTCTCCTTCCATAGAAATCACGTCGCCAATAAGCATCTCACGATTACTATCTAAGAATCGGATAAATTCTTTTAAACCTTCTTCGCTATGAAACGTCTCTCCAAGAAACGCTCCCTTTTCGTCCGTATGACGACGATCTTCCAAATGGATTGTAATTCCCTTGTTTAGGAAAGAAAGCTCGCGCAAACGGCTCGCTAACGTGTCGTAGTTATATTCTAAACTCTGCTGAAAGATCTGTGGATCTGGTTTGAACATGACTAGCGTACCGCGTTCTTCCGTAGTACCTACAGATTTTACGGGATACATAGATTTACCACGCTCATATTCCTGCTCATAGACTGTTCCATTTCGGTACACAGTCGCTTTCAGATTCATAGAAAGCGCATTTACCACAGATACACCTACTCCGTGTAATCCACCAGAAACCTTATACGAATCCTTATCAAATTTACCTCCGGCTCCAATCTTGGTCATTACAACTTCAAGGGCAGAAACACCCTCTTTTTTGTGCATATCCACTGGAATTCCACGACCGTTGTCTTTTACGGTAACCGAATTATCTTCATTAATCCAAACATGAATGGTATCACAGTGTCCTGCTAGTGCTTCGTCAATGGAGTTGTCAACAACTTCATAAACCAAATGATGCAATCCGCGCACACCAACATCTCCAATGTACATAGAAGGACGCATGCGCACATGCTCCATTCCTTCCAACGCCTGAATACTGTCGGCACCGTAACTACCTTTTTTCTGTTCTTCGCTCATATATATTTATGTTCTATTACTAACTTCGTTTTATGTAAAGCAACCCATAAAGCAGGTTTCCTTGTAGAATCTTTTACTGAATGCCCGAATCTAGAATTTCGGATAAAAAAATTAACAAACAAATATAACAAAACACCTTATAAAACATAGGGATTCAGACGTTCCATAGCGTTAAGTTATTAACAAATGTTTGTGAAAAAAAGATGTTTAAAACCTGTATTTCAACTTTCCCAAAAAAGGGTTGTTAGTTGCTTTCTAGAAAACCGACAGAGCCCAAACAAATTGCAATCAAAATTTTCACAATATTTTTAGATTTTTTTGGTTTCTGAAAGTGTATATTTAAACAAAAAAATAAAATTGCTATGAAAAATACTCGTCTGTTATTTGCCCTAATCTTTATGTGCTTTGCTTTTTCTGAATCAAATGCCCAAGAATTTCCAAAAATGGACGCCAGCCCGCTAGATCTTAGCTTGGCTCGCCCAGACAGAAACACACCTCCCTTGGCACGTGTTATTTATAGCCGACCTTCCAAGAAAGGAAGAGTTATTTTTGGGGATCTTGTACCCTACGGAAAAGTTTGGCGCACCGGAGCGAATGAAGCTACCGAACTTACCATATACACACCAATGCTTTTCGGAAAGACAAAATTAGCCGCAGGAAGCTATACCCTCTATACCATTCCCAATGAAGATACGTGGACCATCATCATCAATGGAGACACGAATGTTTGGGGATCTTATAGCTATAAAAACGAAAAAGACGTTGCGCGCTTGACTGTTCCCGTTCGCGATGCAGCCGCTCCAACTGAAACATTATCAATGGTATTTAGACCTGAGAATGATGGCACTACACTCATGATTGGCTGGGATAGTACGTACGTGGAAATTCCTTTTAAAAAGATCTAAGGAATATTTAAATATTTATGCGTTTGTAAGGAAACCTTCCATTGCGGNTTTTGCATCACGTAATCCACAATNAGTGGAATAACGGTATCGCGCTTGCTCCATTCAGGCTGCAAATACAAGATACAATCTGAATTTACTTTTAGTGCTTGTTCTTCTGCAAATCGGAAGTCATCTTTATTATAAATGATCGCTTTTAACTCATGAGCCTTTTCGTAAACCTCTGGCGTGGGTAGTTTTATTTTTTTCGGCGATAAACAGATCCAATCCCATACACCCGTAAGTTGATAAGCCCCAGACGTTTCAATATGCACTTGCATTCCTTGCTCTTTCAGCAAAGCAGTAAGCGGCCCCATGTCCCATGTTAACGGCTCACCTCCCGTAACCACAACGGTTTTTGAGTATGAAGCCGCATGATCAACAATGGTCTTGATCTCCGTGGGCGGGTGCAATGCTGCATTCCAACTTTCCTTAACATCACACCAATGACATCCAACATCACAACCTCCAATACGTATAAAGTAAGCTGCCGTCCCTTTGTGAAAACCTTCTCCCTGAATGGTATAAAACTCTTCCATTAAGGGAAGCATTTCACCTGCATCAACACGCTTTTTTATTGTTTCTAACATGCTGCAAAAATAGAATATTATACCTAGAAAACATCTTAAAAATTAGGATTGATGGCTTTTGAAAAAAAACACTGTTAAAATTACGTACAGACCGAAAGTCATTCGTCGTTAAAAACGTATAATGAACGAAAAGCCCCCTCTAAATAGAGGAATTGTCCTACAGAATTTGGAGCGACTACGTAGTAGCAAGTATCTTTACAATACATTTGACTTTATGAAACATTTTTATCACATTTTTTATTTTTTATTATTCCCATTATTAACAACAGCACAAGTAGGAATTGGCACCGTCACATTAGATGATGGTTCTGCCTTAGAAATTGAGAGTACCACCGGCGCATTGGTTCCACCTCGAATGTCTACTGCCAATATGAATTTGATTCCAACACCCCTAAATGGCGCTATTGTATTCAACACCACGCAACAATCATTGTTCATTCATAAAAATGGCGTTTGGCAAAGTTTATCAAACGGAAGTCTCGTTGTAAATAGATCGTATAGTGGCAGCAATGGAGCTATAAGCACCACAAACAATACTTATTTTGATTTCCCCATTGGAAATAGCGATGTTATTGCTACAGACACATCCCTTTATAATGTAACCGCAAACGGGACCGTAGCGGTGCTAGTAAGTGGTACGTATCAAATGTCTGCTTCCTTTTCTACTCCAAATATGCCCTCAGGTAATAAAAAATATATTATTGCTGTGACGCGAAACGGAACCTTAATAGGATATCTTTCTAGAGGTTTTAGCAGCCTACCTGGAACTGATTATTGGGGTACCAGCGGAACATTAATGTATCCATTAGCCGCCAATGATGTTATAAAATTTCAATACGTCCTTAATAATGGAGGAACGAATATAAACGCTAAGTTCTTCAATTTTGGAATTAGCAAACTTCAATAACAAGTAACATTTAGGTTTTAATAGCTAGATTCAAATATTTTATTGTAAGATTGACATACCCCCGCGATCCTTAATATTAATTAAGATAATTCACTCATTATGAAGTACATTTATCACACTCTCTGCTGTTTACTGTTCCCACTGCTCGTTGTAGCTCAAGTTGGAATTGGAACAACTTCCCCCGACATATCCACCGTTCTAGACGTTAGCGCTATAGATAAAGGCGTACTCATCCCTAGAATGACCACCGCCCAGCGAGATGTTATTGTAAGTCCAGCCAACGGTCTCATGATTTACAATAGAGATTCTGATGAAATACAATTGAACATAAATAATCCCATAACTCCCATTTGGCAAGCATTGAGCGCATCTCCTGTTTCGGCAGCGGTTATTGGTGATTCTATGAAATATTCAAACACCAACACATCAACAGACGTTAACCCAGCATCCGCAATTGATCTTCCTGTCTTCGGAATAAATAATTGGAACGACAATACGGGACTATATGTAGTTAGTGGAAATCAAGTGACCATTACACAAACTGGGCGTTATGAGGTTATAGTTAATGCTTCTTTACTAAACATAAATGGAGCAGACAGAAATGCGCCCGAGATGAGAATTGAATTGAATGGAACNGGAATAGGCTCATATGGATCTACAGGATATATGCGAAGCGGAAATGGTCACGAAGAATCATCTTTACATCTTCGAGAAGTTATTGAAATAACCGCTAATCAGGTTCTCACAGTAGGTATTGCACGATCTGCAAATACCAATGTGGTTCATTTACGTTCTGCGGGCACATCTAACATTTACATAGAGAAGATCTTATAATGAAACGATATATCGCACTTTTTGCCCCAATTTTCCTTATCAGCTTGAGTACATTTGCTCAAGTTGGTGTAGGAACCACTACAATTAATGACTCAGCGATTCTCGATATCGCTTCCAATGAAAAGGGTGTGCTGCTACCAAGACTTAGCACCATCCGGCGTGATGCAATATCCAACCCAGCTTATGGGTTAATCATATTCAACACCGACACACAGACGTTAGAACACAACAGAAGCACAACTACAATCCCTCGATGGATAACCATTCAAACAGGCGCAGCGGTCACCTCTAATACTACACAGTCTGCTAAGTACACAAATGATGCATTAACTATCGTAAATTTGAATACTGGCTCAGGAACCAATGTTCCCCTTTTTGGCACCGAACTTTGGAATGACAACACTTCATTATTCATTCCAAATACAGATGAAATAATTATTAACGAAGATGGACGATATAAAGTAATGAGTAACATTTCTGTTATAAGCGCTTCGAGCAACGCGAGAAAATCGCCAGAGGCGTATATTACCGTAAATAGTGTACACGTTGGATCTTTTGCAACAACAGGATACATGCGTCAGACAACAAATCACAATACTAGCTCGCTTCATTTAAATGAAATTTTAGAGTTACACTCAGGAGACGCTATTAGTATTCGCGTACGTCAGGCTGGAAATGGCACCAATGCTACATTTCGTGGCGTGGAAACTTCCAATATTTATATTGAAAAAATAGACTAATTGCCTCTTGAAGCTATAACCTCAATTTCAATTTTAGCTCCGCGCGCCAAAGCTTCCGCAGCAAAGGTAGTTCTGGCGGGTTTCTGCGGAAAATAGGTTGAATATATCGTATTAAAAATTGCAAAATCGCCTATATCATCCAAAATAACGGTTGCTTTGATCACATCAGTCATTTCGAGTTTATGCTGTGCTAATACATCTTTAATATTTTCTAAAGTTTGTACGGTCTCAGACTCAATTCCACCAGAAACTAATGTGCGCGTGCTATGGTCCATCCCTATTTGGCCCGAAAGAAAATACAAACCGCCAACTTCTACAACATCGCTAAAAGGTGATTGTTGCTTTTTTGGTTCATGCGAAGTGTGAAATATGGGAGTATTCTTCGGAAGGAATCTTTCAGAAGCCATTGAAAAATCCTTTTCAGCAGAAGGCTCCGTAACGGTTTCGCGCTGTGTTGGTTCGTCGCAACTTAGCATTCCGAAGAAAAAAAGAATAAAGAGAGGTACGTATAATTTCATAGTAGCTATAATTAGTATGGAACATCGGTATTTCTGAAATTTAAAATACGTAATATTTCAGTAGCTTGACTACAATTGTTATTTTTAACCAAAATTTCCACCATGGCAAATAGAGACGATTTCTTTAACTACATCAATGACGGGTATAAGACCAAAGGCGATGCAATCGACCTTGGGGCTGCCATGCTCGATGGTGAAACCGTGACCAACGCTTTAGTGCGAATTCCTTTAAAAACGATGAACCGACACGGTTTAATTGCGGGAGCCACAGGAACTGGAAAAACAAAAACACTTCAAATATTAGCCGAAAATCTTTCAGAAAAAGGGGTCCCCGTATTACTAATGGATATGAAGGGAGATCTTAGTGGGATCGCGCAAGCAAGTCCGGGCCATCCCAAAATTGACGAGCGCCATGCAAAAATTGGCTTTCCCTTTACTTCAAAAGCATTTCCGGTAGAAATTTTATCTATTTCAGATCAAGGTGGTGTACGCATGCGGGCCACGGTAAGTGAATTTGGCCCAGTATTACTATCTCGAATTTTAGACCTCAGCGAAACTCAAGCTGGGATCGTTTCAGTGATCTTTAAATACTGTGATGACAATAAACTGCCTTTGTTGGATCTTAAGGATTTTAAAAAAATCTTACAATATACCACGCAAGAAGGCAAAGCCGAATTTTCTAAAGACTACGGAAAAATATCACCATCGTCAACAGGCGCTATTCTGCGNAAGATCGTCGCACTCGAGCAACAAGGAGGCGATCTATTTTTTGGAGAAAAATCGTTTGATACCGACGACCTTTTGCGTGTAGATGAAAACGGCATGGGATATATCAATATTTTACGCCTTACCGACATACAAGATCGTCCGAGCCTATTTTCAACTTTTATGTTGAGTTTACTTGCAGAGATCTATGCAACGTTCCCCGAACAAGGTGATAGCGGAAGACCTGAATTGGTTATTTTTATTGACGAAGCTCATCTTATTTTTAACGAAGCAAGCAAGGCTTTACTCAATCAGATCGAGAGTATTGTAAAATTAATTCGATCAAAAGGTGTCGGACTNTACTTCGTCACTCAAAACCCAACCGATGTACCAGACGACGTTTTGAGTCAACTCGGTTTAAAAATTCAACATGCGCTACGTGCTTTTACGGCAAAAGACCGAAAGGCGATCAAACTAACGGCAGAGAACTATCCGCTTTCAGATTACTACAAAACAGACGAGGTACTTACGTCCTTAGGTATTGGTGAAGCTTTGGTTTCAGCACTAAACGAAAAAGGGATTCCAACACCATTGGCGGCTACCATGTTACGGGCTCCAATGAGCCGTATGGACGTTTTAGAAGATGATGAACTCAAGGACCTACTAGACGGTTCGAAACTCATCAAAAAATACAACGAGACTATTGATAGAGAGAGTGCCTATGAGATGCTCAACGAGAAAATCGAAATTGCCGATCAAGAAGAAGCGAAAGCCAAAGCTAAAAAAGAACGAGAAGCAGCTTCGAATAGTTCATCGCGTCGCACTACCTCCAGAAGGCGCAGTAGTTCAACACAAAGCACCTTAGTAAAAACCCTTACCAGCCCAACAGTCATACGAAGTGTACTAGGAATTTTAGGTAAAATGTTACGCTAACACAGCGCACTTAATAAAATTTAAAAAATAAAGTAAATTATAAATATGAAAAAGACCCTTTTTATTGCTGCCTTAGCCGGCCTTTTATTTGTACAATGTGGAAAAGATAAAGATCCGTTTGCCATCACCAATGGTGCTATTGGTCATTTGACCAAAGAGATCAAAATGAAACAACTCGATTCTATTTTTGCTCAAGATTCTATTGTAAAACTAAATCCTATTGCAGATGCCATAGGCACGCAAGGCGAAGTAGAGGTTTATGAAAAGGGTGGAAAAAAGCTTCTTTTAATCTCTCCAGATGACGAACGAGATCCAGAATCACCTATTACCTATATTCAGATCTTTGACGAACGCTTTACTACAGAAAAAGGGCTTAACAAAAACAGTACTTTTAAAGACATTAAAGCAAACTACGAAATTGCGGGCATTGAAAATGCTATCAATAGCGTTGTGGTCTTTTTGAAAAATAGCGACGTCTATATTACGATCGATAAAAAGGAGCTTCCAGAGGACATTCGTTATAACTATAGCGCTAAAGTAGAAGCCACCCAAATTCCAGAAACAGCAAAGTTTAAGTACTTTATGGTTGGCTGGGATATCGACGAGCCAAATGACACCGAAGAATAACAATTACCAAAACCCTCCCAAATGTGGAGGGTTTTTTTATACCTTAGTGCGAAGAGTTAATGCTTAGAACTTTACTATATGCTCAACGCTACTGAAAAAAACACATACCGTGAAGAGCTATTCCGTCATCTCGATGGAATTGCCGTGGCTCCTATTGCCTTTTCTTTAAAAGAACACGGGCTCCTTGACGCATTGTTAGGCAAAAAACAAACTTCGTTGCTTCAACTTTCCGAAGCGTTAAACGCCAACGAAGGCTATCTCAATGTTGCGCTACGGGTGATGGCTTCGCAAGGCTGGATTGACTATAAAGTCGACAACGCAAAAGATGAAATTACTATTTCAACGAATGCCATCAGTAGCATTGCCTTTGCACATATTTCTCGCTACGCAGATGTGGTGCATTTTATGAAGATCTCGGAAGCCTTCCATCCTCGGAAATTTGACCTGGAACAATTTCAAGTATTGGACAAAATATATAAAAAGTATGTTTCCAAAGCTTACGCTCCTACTTCTGAAGAAAAAGAAATCAACACTGTTGAAGCGCAGATTGAAAAGCATATTGAAGGCGTTTTAGTAGGTTCTATGACCGTTTTTCTTGGAATGGACGGCATGTTTCATAAATACTTTATGGAAGCCTCCTTTAGTGCCGATGAGTTTCACGAAGACCCTATTAGTTTTAGTAAGATCCTTGATTTCTTTACCTTTTTAGGATGGTTCAGAAAAAAAAATGATCATTATCGGTTTACCGACAAAGGACTCTTCTTTGCGAGACGCTCCTCTGCCTATGGGGTTACCGTTTCATACATTCCAACATTTCGCCGTGTGGATGAGTTGGTCTTCGGAAATGCAAACATACTTCGCAGTTCGCTGCCACAAGCGACCGAAATTCATGTAGATCGTGAAATGAATGTTTGGGGAAGTGGTGGTGCGCACGCTGCATATTTTAAAAAGATCGATGAGATCGTTATCGCTCTCTTTAACAAACCAATAGACGAACAACCCAAAGGCATTTTGGATATGGGCTGTGGCAATGGTGCATTTCTAATTCACCTCTATGAAGTGATTGAGCAGCGAACCAAACGCGGACAAATATTAGAAGAACATCCGTTATTCCTTGTTGGTGTAGACTATAACAAGACAGCGCTCAAAGTAACGCGTGCCAACTTGGTAAAAGCCGATATTTGGGCGAAGGTCATATGGGGAGACATTGGCGACCCTGAGCAATTAGAAAAAGATATTCAATCTAGTTATGAGATCGATCTTTGTGATTTGCTGAACGTACGCACTTTTTTAGATCACAATAGACCGTGGAGCGAACCAGTAAAAACCAAAGATCTCCCACAAAGCAGCTCTTCGGGAGCGTTTGTAAGCAGAGGAAAACGATTGAGTAACGCTTTAGTGGAACAGAATCTTCGAGAACATTTTAGTAAATGGGTCCCGTACATACATAAATTTGGTTTACTACTCATTGAATTACACACGCTAAAACCCCAATTGGTAGCCCAGAATTTAGGAAAAACAGCCGCCACGGCCTATGACGCTACACATGGATTTTCAGATCAATATATTGTAGAACTCGAAGTATTTGAAAATGTGATTCGATCAATTGGATTAGTATCGAACGCGAACTATTTTTCTAAATTCCCTAATAACGAACTTGCCACGGTGAGTATACATTATCTTACAGGCAACCCTATTTAAACTTAAGCTATGAGTACATTGAAGCCCTTTCATTTGGCCATTCCCGTTGATGACCTAACTATTTGCAGAACCTTTTATCGAGACGTTCTAGGTTGTACTGAGGGCAGAAGTAGTGACCACTGGGTAGATTTTGACTTTTTTGGACATCAACTGGTCCTTCATGAAAAAGCAACTATTTCTTCTGAAGTAAGTAGTAATCCAGTTGATGGACATAACGTCCCCATTCCCCATTTTGGTGTTGTTTTAGATTTAGCTACATTTTGGAAACTTTCGGAAGCACTAAAAGAAAAAAAGATTACTTTTATCATAGCCCCCTACCTAAGATTTGAGGGTCAAACTGGTGAACAAGCGACCATGTTCTTCAAGGATCCTTCTGGAAATGCTTTAGAGTTTAAAGCTTTTAAAAATATTGATCAATTATTCGCAACTTAACTATGTCTAAAGATAGTATCTCACCTAAAGTTATTCGTCAACTCTTTATTTTGTTGCTCATTCTATTTATGGGCATTCTCATCTTTAGAGAGCTTCTGCCCTATTTATCTGGTGTCCTTGGAGCCATCACGATCTATGTTCTAATGCGGCCGTTAATGGCTAAATTACTTCGGAAACGTTGGAAACCCGACCTTGCTGCTGTAGTCCTTATGTTACTTTCATTTATCGGTATTTTAGTTCCCGTTACGGGCATTATTTTTATGCTTGGAAATAAAATAGGCGACGCAACTCAAAATAGTGAGCGTGTATTAACGGCTTTAAAGTCGCAAATGTCATCACTTGAACAAAAAGTAAATTACGACCTGAGCTCGCAGATCGACGTGGGTGCAATTTCAGGCTGGGTTTCTGAAAACCTCCAAAGTTTTGCCGGAGGCACCTTCGATGTTTTTATCGCCGTCGGACTCATGTACTTTATGCTCTTCTATATGCTAACCAATAGAAAAGTAGTACGAGAATCGCTATACGAATACATTCCTATTAACCGAGAAAACCTCAAAACCATTGGTAAAGAAGTGCAGGATATGGTACGCTCAAACGCCATTGGCATTCCTATGGTGGCCATTGCACAAGGTATCATCGCATTAATAGGGTTTCTCATATTTGGTGTTGAAGATCCGTTCTTTTGGTTTGTCATTGTAACCATTGGATCTATGATTCCATTTGTAGGAACGCTTATTGGTATTCTACCGGTTTTTATTTTAACGCTTTCGTCTGGAGATACCTTTCAAGCATGGGGAATTTTAATATACGGCATTGTAGTTGTTGGGTCTACCGACAACATTATCCGACTCTACGTTCTTAAAAGAATTGACAATGTTCACCCTCTTATTACGTTGATCGGAGTTATTGTAGGTGTGCCTCTATTTGGGTTTATAGGTCTTATTTTTGGACCCTTGTTAATTAGCCTATTTATTGTTGTAGTGCGTATCTACCGGAAAGAATATGGCAAGCCCACGCATATCAAAGAGGAAGAAGAATTATAGAATTTATAACAAAATTTTAAAAGACTTTAAATAAAATCCCTACTATCTTTACGTAAAACAGTTGATATGCGCTTCGGAAAAAACAAAAAAACAGATAAAGATAAAACCAAATTAGAACGTCTCATCGACGAAAAATTTGTGGGTGAAAAGGTTTCAAAAGTGGAAGACGGTGACATTGAGATTCTTCTAGATAATCAAGAAGCCATTGAAAAGAAACTCGCAGGCGCCAATTCCATGACCAAATATTTGGAACTGGGTAAAATTATGATGGGCATGGTAAAAGATATCAAGAAAGGAGCTTATCAAAATGTTCCTTGGTTCACCATTGCAACCATTATTATGGCGTTGTTATATGTTCTGAATCCAATGGATCTGGTACCCGACTTTATTCCAGGAATAGGATATCTTGATGATCTCGCGATATTGTCTATTGGCGTGGGCTGGATCGAAAGCGATCTCCACCGTTATCTGGATTGGAAAATCTCCGAAGGCAAAGGAATGTAAGGCTATTTGGCGCGTTGCTCTCTGGCTAGCAGCGTATTTTTTAATAACATCGCAATAGTCATTGGGCCAACACCACCAGGAACTGGCGTGATAAAGCTTGCCTTTTTGCTCACGTTTTCGAAATCAACATCCCCCGTTATTACATAGCCTTTTGGATGTGTATCATCCTCAACACGTGTAATACCAACATCAATGATCACCGCATCATCCTTAACCATTTCCGCTTTTAGGAAGTTGGGAACTCCCAGCGCAGAAATAATAATATCTGCCTGACTTGTAATTTGAGTAATATTTTTGGTGTTGCTATGCGTTAGGGTAACCGTGCTATTACCAGGCCAACCTTTTCTACTCATTAAAATACTCATAGGGCGTCCCACAATATGACTTCTACCAATCACAACAGTGTGTTTTCCTTTGGTGTCTACTTTATAACGCTCCAGTAGTTCCAAAATTCCGAAAGGTGTTGCCGGAATAAATGTGCTCATATCTAAAGCCATTCTTCCGAAGTTTTCAGGATGAAAACCATCAACGTCTTTACTTGGATCAACCGACATTAAGACTTTTTGTGTATTGATCTGCGGCGGAAGCGGTAATTGAATGATAAATCCATCGATCTCATCATTCTGATTTAACTCTTCAATAGTTTGTATCAATTCAATTTCACTAGTGGTGTGCGGCAACCGAATCATGGTCGATTCAAATCCTACACGTTTACAAGACCGAACTTTACTTCCAACATATGTCAAGCTGGCACCATCATCGCCCACAATAACCGCAGCCAAATGCGGCACTTTCTCTCCGTTCGCCTTCATTTTTGCAACTTCCGCAGCAATTTCATCTTTTATATCGTTGGATACCTTTTTACCGTCGAGAATAGTCATATGTTCAATATTTAGTTGGTCTTTGATGTTTTAAAACTCAGACAATTTACTTTTAAACTTCCGTCTTCAAGTTTCTGTCTTGAGGCTTTGCAGTATTATTTCATTTTACCCATCATCTGCATCATCTTACGACCTCCACCGCCTTGCATCATCTTCATCATTTTGCTCATTTGATCAAATTGCTTCAGTAATTGATTTACTTGAGTAACCGAAGTACCGCTTCCTTTCGCGATACGTTTTTTTCTTTGTCCGTTGATCACTGAAGGCGTACTGCGCTCATGCGGTGTCATCGAATGAATAATAGCTTCAATATGCACAAAAGCGTCATCATCAATATCTACATCCTTTAGTGCCTTTCCAGCACCTGGGATCATTCCAACAAGATCTTTCATAGATCCCATTTTCTTAACCTGTTGTATTTGTTTTATAAAATCATCAAAGCCAAATTGGTTCTTCGCGATTTTCTTCTGAAGTTTTCTAGCTTCTTCTTCATCAAATTGTTCTTGTGCACGTTCTACTAAGGACACAACGTCTCCCATCCCTAGAATACGGTCTGCCATACGATTTGGGTAGAAAACATCAATAGCATCCATCTTCTCACCTGTACCAATAAATTTAATCGGTTTATTAACTACAGATTTAATCGAAATCGCAGCACCACCTCGCGTATCACCATCAAGCTTCGTAAGCACAACTCCATCAAAATCGAGACGTTCATTAAATGTTTTTGCCGTATTAACAGCATCTTGTCCCGTCATGGAGTCAACTACGAACAATGTTTCCTGCGGATTGATCGCCTTGTAAACATTTTCGATCTCGGTCATCATCTGCTCATCGACAGCCAAACGACCCGCGGTATCGACAATAACTACGTTATGGCCGTTGGCCTTGGCATGCGCGATCGCATTGGTTGCAATAGCAACTGGATCCATATTGCCTTCTTCCGAATACACCTCAACACCAATTTGATCTCCAACGACATGCAATTGATTAATCGCTGCTGGACGATAGATATCACAAGCCACCAATAAAGGTTTTTTTGATTTTTTAGTTTTCAGAAAATTAGCCAATTTCCCAGAGAAGGTTGTTTTACCACTACCCTGTAATCCCGACATTAAAATAACGGTTGGAGAACCTTGCAAGTTGATTCCTGCTGCGTCGCCACCCATCAGTTCGGTAAGCTCGTCTTTTACGATCTTGACCATCAACTGTCCTGGCTGAAGTGTAGTAAGTACATCTTGCCCTAAAGCCTTTTCTTTTACACGAGACGTAAAATCTTTGGCGATCTTGAAGTTAACATCGGCATCTAGTAATGCACGACGAACCTCTTTGAGAGTTTCGGCTACATTGACTTCTGTTATGCTACCGTGACCTTTAAGAACGTGGAGCGCTTTATCTAACTTATCACTTAAATTATTAAACATGTTGAATGATTTTTATCGGATTGCAAATATAATGATATGCCAATGGGTAAGCAAGAGGGTTTTAATGAAAGTTATATGAGGAAAGTCTAAACTTTGAAGCACGAATAATGATTTGTATCTTCCTATCATGAAAACAACACTGCTTTTACTTGCTACTTCATTATTTTTATTTGCTTGCAAGCAAGACAAAACATACAATGCAATTAAGAGCCAGGGAATCAGTATTGCAACCGTTAGACCCATTCAAGACACGATTGGGTTTGCTCAATATTCCTGGCAACTGGATAGTATTATCGGCAGAATTGCTGCTGAAGACAAAACACCTATAGCATCAACCTATAAAGCTGCTATTTCCCCGCATGATGATTATGCGTATGCTGGCGGACTTTTCTACAAAACACTTAAAGGCATTAAGGCTAAAACGGTTATATTAATAGGTGTTGCCCATCGCGCTATAAATTTTAACCTACAAGACAAACTTATCTTTGACAGCAACACATATTGGAATGCTCCCAATGGACATATTAAAATTTCACCCCTTCGCGATTCGTTGATCGCAAAGCTTCATGCCAACACCTTTATCGTTCATGATTCAATGATGGCTTTAGAACATTCATTGGAAGCCATAACACCTTTTCTTCAGAAAATGAATCCGCAAGTGGAAATTGTACCAATACTAGTTCCATTTATGAAATTTGACGACATGAAGCGATTTTCCGAAGACCTTTCAAACGTTTTGGCGCAACAAATGAAAATGCAGCATTTGGCGTATGGCAAAGACATAGCCATTGTAATTTCTAATGATGCTATCCACTACGGAAATACAGACTGGGGAGGGGGCAATTTGGCTCCTTTTGGCGTTGATGAAGCAGGCAATAAAAAAGCGCTTGAGAAAGATAGACGTATTATTGATTTTTGTTTATTAGATCCCATTTCCGAAGAAAAAATAAGAACTTTCAATCTATTTACTGTGAACCCAAATGATTACAAATCTTATAATTGGACCTGGTGTGGCAGATATTCTGTGCCCTTCGGGCTCCTAACCGCAAATAAATTAAACCAAAAACTTTATGGANAACCACTCTTTGGAACGCTTGTNGATTACCGTTCGAGTCTTACCGATCCGCACATTGAAGTAATTGATATTGGCATGGGACATACAGCACCAGCCTCAGAAACCCATTGGGTGGCGTTTGTAGG
>JGI24723J26617_10002052_pt1 | contig 16657 bp, 17 predicted proteins | sample Cruoilmetagenom6_FD_26617 | JGI IMG/M metagenome (IMG submission 26617)
GCAAGGCTATCGGGTTATTGGATGGTTTTGATGATTGTTCGAATAGTGATATCAATTTATCAAATATTATCGAATTATAGGTAATTTCTGCAGAATTATCCAAGAATAATTCTAAATCATCACGTTCATTTGCTTGTACAAGACCCAAGTGCCGTGAAGGGGTTTCCAGTTTCTTATCCCGATATACAGCACCTAGAACGGGTAAACCTACGGGCTTTAATGCACGGCGCAACATTGTCTCATGTCGAGGACTGCCGACTTTGTTCAGGATGACGCCAGCGATGTTTATGTCCGTAGCGTGGCGTGAAAATCCTTCGACGACTGCAGCGACGGATTGGGATTGCTTGGAAACATCGCAAATCAATACGCAAGGCAGGCCCAGAATGCGTGCCAAATCCGCCGTGGCCCCTTTGCCATCGGGGGGTGCGCCGTCGAATAACCCCATTGCGCCCTCGATCAGAATGGGCGTATCGCCTGCTGCCAAATGGCGAATGCGATCGGGTGACATCGCCCATGCGTCCAGATTGATACAAGGCGTGCCGCTGGCTGCTTCGTGAAAGCGCGGGTCGATATAATCGGGGCCGCTTTTGCCGGACCGCATGGCAATTCCGCGCAATTTCAATGCACGTAATATTCCCAAAGTCAGGGTGGTTTTGCCGCCGCCCGAATTGGGTGCCGTCAGGATCAGGCCTTTCATGTGGCCTCGGCGGGTTTGCCGCGGCCCAAGGGATCCAGATTGCGGGGCTTTTCGCCTGCGATCATGGTTTGCCAATCCAACACCTGACGCATTTTTACAGAGCGGCCAACACAGATGATGGCAGGGGGCGACATGTCGGATTTTTCCAGATCGGTCACGAGACTGCCAAGTGTGGTTTCCAGCACTTTTTGATCGGGCGTTGTGGCTTGTGTGACCACAGCAACAGGTTCATTGTCAGGGCGGCCCGCCTTCAGCAGCGCATCTGTTATCGGCGTGATATGTTTCATACCCATATAGATCACCAGAACCTGACTGCCTTGGGAAATGGCCTGCCAATTCAAGGCACTGGGGGTTTCGCCGCTTTGATCGTGACCTGTGATAAATGTGACGGACTGGTTCACATCGCGGTGCGTAACGGGAATACCCGCATAGGCCAAGCCGCCGATACCCGCGGAAATGCCGGGGATGATGCGGATGGGAACGCCGTGTTGCACCAGTGTTTGCGCCTCTTCGCCGCCGCGCCCGAAAACAAACGGGTCGCCGCCTTTCAGACGTAACACGCGTTTGCCTGCCTTGGCTAAATCTACCAGTTGCAAAGATATGTCGCGTTGTTTGGCAGATGGTTTGCCACCGCGTTTGCCCGCATAGATCAGTTCGGCGTCTGCACGGGCCCAATCCATGATGCGGTTGTCAACCAATGCGTCATAAATAATCACATCAGCTTGGCGCAACGCATTGAGGGCGTGCAATGTCAACAGGCCGGGGTCGCCCGGTCCGGCACCGCATAGCCATACCCAGCCAGCCTGCAATTCAGGCCAGTCATTGGGGGGAAGGGGATTCGTATTCGTCATAGCTGTCTTATGGCCCAGAGCGAGGATATTGCCAAGCGACGGCGCGACGCAAATTGGGTGATTGGCGTCAGGCGTATTGATGCCTATAGTCGCGTTCATGAGCAGGAAACCGACAGGAGATTTGCGCCGTGGCTGGACCACAGGGGCCTGTGCGACCGCCGCGACCAAAGCGGCGTTGGATGCGTTGTGGGGGAACGGTTTTCCGCAAGAGGCCAAGATCACCTTACCCAAGGGCGAAACGCCTGTCTTCCCATTGGCACATCAACAGGTCGGTGATGGCTGGGCAGAAGTGGGGATCACCAAAGATGCCGGTGATGATCCTGATGTTACACACGGAGCGTTGATTATTGCGCGTGTCAGTGCAAGTGCCGGCGGGATCGTATTCCAAGCGGGTGAGGGTGTGGGGACTGTTACAAAGGCGGGGCTGCCCATTGCCGTGGGTGAACCTGCAATCAACCCTGTACCAAGGTCGATGATTTCGGGCGTAATTGAAGAGCAAGCCGCACTTTATGAGCGGTGTGCGGATATTCTGGTGACTGTTTCCGTGCCTGGTGGTGCGGAAATAGCGCTGAAAACATGGAATCCACGTCTTGGGATTGTCGGTGGTCTGTCGATTTTAGGCACTACGGGGATTGTGCGGCCGTTTTCCTGTGCTGCCTGGATTGCATCCATCCATCGTGGCATTGATGTTGCCGTGGCAGGCGGGCAGACCCATGTGGCAGGTTGCACCGGGGCGACATCAGAAAAAGTGGTACAAGAGGCATTTCATTTGCCCGATCATGCGATGCTGGATATGGGGGATTTTGCCGGCGGCATGTTGAAATATCTGGCGAAACATCCCGTGAAACGTGTCAGTATCGGTGGCGGTATCGGAAAAATAACCAAACTGGCGCAAGGGGCCGTTGATTTGCATTCATCACGATCTCAAGTCGATTTTGACGCGCTGAATAAGCTGTCTTTATCGTTGGGATTGGCGGATGTTTCTGATGCGAATACGGCGTTAGAGGCCGTGACGCGTGCGGGAAACAGGCTGGCGCAAGCGATTGCGGAACAAGCGCGGGTTCGTGTGGAAAAGCAATTGAAGAACGCTGTGGAACATATTGATATTGTTGTTATAGATCGTTCTGGTAGTATATTGGGACAGGCTGAATGACACTGTTGGTTCTAGCGGGAACATCAGATGCGCGGATGCTTTTGCAAGGGTTGCAAGGCATGGACGTAATTGCCTCTTTGGCAGGTGTCACGCGCAGTCCTGTTGATTTGCCTGCGACCACGCGAAAAGGCGGCTTTGGCGGGGTAGTCGGATTTCGGGATTACCTGATTGCAGCCGGTATCAAGGGCGTGATTGACGCGACGCATCCGTTTGCAAGCAAGATGACACAAACGGCGGCGGCTGTTTGTGCTGAATTGGGATTATCACATGTGATTTTACAACGTCCCGCTTGGATGGCGGGTACAGGTGATGACTGGTTTCCTATCGATGATGTGATTGAAACTGCTAAGATTATTCCTAAAGGAGCGACGGTGTTTTTAGGAACCGGGCGACAGACTTTGCACGAGTTTTCCTGCCTTGCCGGGTGCAAATTGTTTGCCCGTGTGATTGACCCGCCCGAGCCCCCTGTGCTTGCAGATTTTAAAGGGACGTTTTTGATTGGTAGTCCGCCCTTTTCGGTTGCCGAAGAAATTGCTTTGTTTCGTGAAAAGGCCATTGATTGGCTGGTGGTGAAAAACGCGGGCGGCCAGAAAAGCCGATCCAAACTGGATGCGGCCCGCGAATTGGGCTTGCCTGTTGTAATGATCAATCGCCCGAAGTTACCCGTAGCGGATGTTGTCAGCAGCGTGGATGAAGCCCTTCAATGGGTGAAGAGGCGGGGATGGTAGGGCGGATTATCACATCTGATGCATGTGTGGCTGAAGGGGCTGCATATCTGGCAAAAATTGAGCCGCGATTTGCAAAGGCGTTACGGCAAATCGGTGTGTTACCTTTACGCCTGAAAGCGGATGGATTTGAAGCGTTGTTGGATGCAATTGTCAGCCAACAAATATCGGTTGCGGCGGCGGGTAGCATCTGGAAAAGATTGAAAGACGCGCAATTGATTGCGCCTGCGGATGTTCGGGTGGCAACTGAAGATGATTTGCGTGGTTGCGGCTTGTCCCGACCCAAGATTAAATATGTAAAATCTCTGGCTGAAAGCCAATTGGATTATGCCGCATTGCGGGAAGCCCCGACAGAGCAAGTGATTGCGCAACTTATTGAAATAAAAGGTATAGGTACGTGGACTGCCGAAATATACGCAATGTTTTCTTTGGGTCGTGCGGATGTGTTCGCGGCTGGTGATCTGGCCTTGCAGGAGGCGGCCAAGGTATTGTTTGAATTAGATGCGCGGCCTTCTGAAAAAGCGTTTAATGCAATGGCGCAGGCTTGGGCGCCGTGGCGGTCGGTTGCAGCCCGCCTGCTTTGGGCCTATTACCGCGTAACAAAGGATCGAGAAGGGATCAGAGGATGAGTTTGAAGGCCGAAAAACATGCCGCAAAATCAGGGCGGGCAGACAGTTTGGTGGTTTTTATCCACGGCTATGGTGCAGATGGTAACGATCTGATCGGGTTGGCAAACCCGATGGCGGAACATTTACCCGATACCACGTTTATATCGCCACATGCCCCGAATATCTGCACGATGAACCCGATGGGCCGTGAATGGTTTCCGATCCCATCGATCGATATGACATCTGAGGGTTTTGCTCGTGAAATCATGTTGCAATCGGTAACACAGTTTCAGGGTTGGCTGGATACGCAGATGGTGGCAGAAGGGGTTACACCCGATCGCGTGGTGCTGGTCGGGTTTTCACAAGGTACGATGATGGCGTTACATGCCGGCCCGCGCCGCGCCGACCAACTGGCAGGGATTGTCGGGTTTTCAGGACGATTATTGACACCCGAAACTTTAAAAGAAGAAATGCTGACCAAGCCGCCTGTTTTGTTGATACATGGTGACATGGATATGGTGGTGCCGCCCTCTGATATGCCCAAAGCGGTTGAAGCACTGTCCGATGCCGGGTTTGATGTGGATGCGCATATGTCGCACGGTATGGCGCACGGGATTGCACCTGACGGTTTGGGGTTGGCAATTCAATTTGCAGGTAAGGTTTTAAATGTGGAATTACACCCCTAAGGTGTGGGCTTATATTTCGCATAGCGTAATGGGTGCGCGTGTTGTATTTTTCTGTGAAAGCACTTTGCGTCCTATTTTTGCCATAAAAACGATGTTTCCTGCCTGAAATCTTTGAACAAGGGCATATTCGATGCTAATGGAAATCTTTAAATCCGTTACAAAAACAACTTTAACGTCAGCAATGATATTCGTCAGCATTATACGGTTGGGCATGATAGCCTATCCTGCGGCACCCAACATACAATATACTTCGGCGCCGGCGTCATCTGCCGCACCCGCTGTGAAAAGTCAGGTGACATTACCCGGAACCAAGCGACGTATTGTCTTGGGGAACAATTCGATCGGTAATTTAGGCAAAGTAAAATAGTTTCGATCTGTCACCGGATTGTTTCATTTCCCAATTATGTAATGTTTATCATCATATAGGGGCTTGTCAGGTGCTAACCCCTCTATATAGTGGTATTTATACTGGGACGGGCTGTCCCGTTCTGGTGTCCATGAAACGACAAAACAGAACAGGGAACAGTTTGCAGAATGAATACAATCTTTTCTGAAAATTTTGTGCGCAACCCGGGACGGTTGCGTGATTATCCATCGCTTGTTTTAAATGCAGATTTCCGACCGTTGTCCTATTTCCCATTATCCTTATGGAGCTGGCAAGATGCGGTAAAGGCCGTCTATTGTGATCGGGTGACGATTGTTGCGGAATACGATCAAATCGTGCATTCGCCGTCGGTTGAATTCAATATCCCATCGGTGATTGTACTGAAAGATTATGTAAAACCCGTGAAATCCACTGCGTTCACCCGGTTCAATCTGTTTTTACGCGATGAGTTCACCTGTCAGTATTGCGGGTCAATGGGGGATATGACCTTTGATCATGTCATACCGCGTGCGCGCGGTGGCAAAACGACATGGCAAAATGTTGTGGCTTCTTGCAGCCCGTGTAATTTGCGCAAAGGGGCGAGATTGGTGAAAGAGGCGCGGATGCATTTACGCAAGCCCCCGCGCGCACCTAGCCCGGCGGAATTACTGAATGCAGGGCGGAAATTCCCACCCAATTTCATGCATGAAAGCTGGATGGATTATCTGTATTGGGATGCCGAGCTAGAGGCTTGAACGAAGACGTTTTTGCCTATTGGCCGGTTTTCGCCGATGGATATTAATCTTCTGGAAATTTGTTTTCCCCGACATATATGTAAAGCAGGACAGGTTGATTTTCGACCTTGCATCCCTTGGACTGGCCTAGGTGACGCAGATGCTGCAGACCTCTCTTCCCCCCCTGAGGTGCAGCATCGTCCTATCTTGAACTTAGCGTTTAAGAGCTGCTTTCAGCCAGAGCCCCGCAAGGACAAGCGATAGAATCGCATTCCATGCAGCCATGCTGATACCGAACAATGACCATGCGATTTCATCACAACGCACAACGGGCGCTTTCATGATCTGGCTCAGAAGGTCTTCGGTGGACAGGCCCGAAATGGGCCCCGATGTGCAAGTGGTCGGACCTTGCCACCACATTTGTTCGACACCTGCGTGATACGCCCCGATGCCCGCTGTGGTCAAAGCTGCCAACATACCTGCAAATGCCANTTCCCTGCGCCCTGTTGCAAGGCCAAAGATGCCGATGGCTATGGCTGCGGCATGTGGCCAACGTTGCCANAGGCACATTTTACATGGTGGNAAACCGCCAAAATGTTGAAAGGCAAAAGCCCCGCCCAAAAGGGCGATGGAACCAAGGGTAGCCAGTAGGATAAAGGTANTGCGNGTCATAAATATTTCACCAGATAAAAAGTGCCGATTAAAAGAACGATGAATACGGTAAACACAAGACCCAGNCGTTTTTCAATGAAATCCTTGATGGGTGCGCCAAATTTCCACAGCAATGCGGCAACGATGAAAAACCGGAATGCGCGTGCAACCAGCGACCAGATCATAAATTGGGCAAAGGGCAGGCCTGTGGCCCCTGATGTGATCGTGATGACTTTATAGGGAAAGGGGGTGACGCCTGCGAACAGAACCGCCCAGTGACCGTAATTGTTGAAACGTTCCTTGAAGGCTGCGAATTGATCCATNTTGCCATAAAATTCCAGCAGGGGGCGCCCTGCTACATCAAACAGTTCCAAACCGATATAATAGCCCAAACCACCGCCCAAAACACTTGCGATTGTGCAAACACTTGCAATCAGCCATGCGCGGTTCGGAGCGGCCAGTACAAGCGGGATCAGTAAAACATCGGGGGGAATGGCAAAGAACGAGCTTTCGATAAAGGCGACAAACGCAAGTGCCCAGAGTGCATGACGTGTTTGGGCCAGTGAAAATGTCCAGTCGTATAGCCTGCGCAACATTCGGGTTTACCTTTTGATTTGCGCCTATGCATCACGGCAAAGCGATTAGGTCAAGTAAAACAGTGGGCCTTGTACCCATCACATGCCGCCATTAGATTACAGGTAAAGTAGAAATAGGGAGCAGGCAGATGAAATGGCGTGGTGCGCGTGGAAGTCGCAATATCGAAGATCGTCGTCGCATGTCCAAGGGCAAAACAGGCGGCATGGGTATTGTGGGTATTTTGATCGTTCTGGCGGTCGGGGCGTTTTTTGATGTGGATGTCTCATCTTTGCTGAATAACGCCGGTGGTAATGCTGTGTCGTCAGGTTCAAGCGAATTAACCAAAGAAGACAAAGCCCAAGGCGCGTTTGTCAGTGCAACCTTGGGCTATACCGAAGAAATATGGGATCAGGTGTTTACAGAACAACTGGGCCGCCAATATAGCCCTGTAACACTGGTGTTGTTCAAGGGGGCGACGGCATCACCTTGTGGCAACGCGTCGGGGGCTACGGGGCCGTTTTTCTGTCCGGCTGATCGCAAAGTTTATCTGGATACTGCGTTTTTTACCACATTATCGCGCCGTATGGGGGCAAGCGGTGACTTTGCCGCAGCTTATGTTGTGGCCCACGAAGTGGCGCATCATGTGCAAAATGAGGTGGGAACATTGCCTAAAGCCAACAAGGCCCGTCAATCCATGANNAAGGTCGACAGCAATCGGGTATCCGTGATGATCGAACTGCAGGCCGATTGTTATTCGGGCGTTTGGGCGCAATACGCTGAAAGCAGTCTGGCTGTCATCGAAGGTGGCGATATTCGCGAAGCGATCAATGCGGCCAAACAAATCGGTGATGACACGTTGCAACGCAACGCAGGCGGGCGCCCGATGCCTCATACGTTTACCCACGGCACATCCGCGCAACGCCAGCAATGGTTTGCACGCGGTTATAAATCGGGGCGGATGGATCAATGCAATACGTTTGCCGCGCTGAATTAAGCGGTAATTTTACAAGGGGTGCAATTCGTGATTGACGCAAACGACGGGGCCGTTTAAACGCCCTTTGTGTACCTGCCCGAGTGGCGGAATGGTAGACGCGGTAGATTCAAAATCTACTGTCGAGAGACGTGCCGGTTCGAGTCCGGCCTCGGGTACCACATTGCGTAAGTAATTGTTATTATTACATTTTAGATACTATTTCTGAAATGTAATAATAATAATACTTTAAAATCTTTCCAAATATACCAATGTTTTTCAACGCGTTGGGAATGTAAGAAATATCTTTACGAACGGATTGCGAATAAATTACGAACGAATTAAGCAGGTTTTTGTGAAAAATACATATTATTATATTTACTAATTCGGAAACGGATAAACTTCCATGATTGGAAATATCGATTACCTAATATGAATTTATAGAAATAGTCAGAAGTCTGCTTAGAGCACTTATTTACCAGTAATGAGACATGAAGAAACTGCCAATATTTAGAGATCCAAATCTCTTTTCAAAATGCAGTAAACTTTATTGGTCTTTTAATAAGCCCTGTTTCGTGAGCTTCGGAGAAAAAGAAACATTCAGGGTCTTCCGAGGTCGAAATTAGATCAAACCAAGNGGCCATGTACCCTTGGTGCATGAAAAAACAAAATGGCTCGAAGGTTATTTCTACAGATAGACCATTCTCCAGAAGTAAATCACGCAGCGAAGCGGTATTTTCCATTAAATCGCATAAGAACTATTCACTGCCTTTGAGGCGGCCTTTTTTGTCGTTGCCCATCCAGAAGAGAAATTCTCGGTATGCGGCGGGAAGACGTCGCCCTCAATTTCCCTCAATTTCCAGCACCTCGTCGTCTGAGCACCCCAAGGGTTTACCAAATTGAACGTTACACTGCCTAGAATACAACTGTTTGATTGGCGCGAGGTGATTTGTTTTCATATTTTTATGCCTTAGAAACTAAGCTGAATAAATTTCTAATATTGTCAGCCAAGTTAATGCCCTGTTGATTGCCAAAAAGCAATGCTGTGAACGGCAGCTTTGTCCGCATAAGTGACATTGGTCATAATTTTGTAAATCCCCGTTACCCAAAGATAAACTTCCGGATGTTTCATTATTGGTAAATTTCTTGGAAGTTCTATCAAACAACTACGAAAAAATTACGAATAAGGTTCTAAGCTATAGATATTTAAATATAAAAGATACTGGCCTCGGGCACCACAAACCTTAAAACGCTTCGCATTCGCGGGGCGTTTTTGATTTTGATGCTCCGGTGAACTGGCTCAGGGCACAGGCCTTATACGAAAGCGGCGGTTTGTTCCGGTTGGTTTGCAAGTTCAATGGCCGCATCCAGATCAACGGTGTGGTCGAACAGTGAACGACCGATGATGGCGCCTGCAACGTGGGGGACATATTTCAGACGGGCAAGATCATCCAGTGAATGCGAAAGGCCCCGGGCAAAGAGCGGTGCCGTGGCGATGCCTGCAAGCCTTGTGACCAAGGCTAAACTGTCATCTGCTTCTTCCAGATCAGCGTCGATGTCGGTAACGATGATGGCCGCAAGCGGGTCTTTTGCAAATGTCTTGATGAATGTTTCCGGCTCAATCGCGCTGGGTTTGCGCCAACCGTCACTCATAACTTTGCCATTGAATACGTCCACGGCAATAACGATTTGATCGGGGTAAAGTTTTGCCGCCTGTTTCACCAGATCGGGGGCCATGACAGCAAGGGTTCCGATCACGATGCGTCCGGCACCGCGATCAACCCATTCAGACATGCGGTGAAGTGATCTAAAGCCGCCACCCAGTTGAACAGAGGTGCCGGAGTGGCGTATGATATCTTGTACAAGATCAGTGTTGCGGTCATCACCTGCAATTGCGTCGAAATCGGTGACATGTATCCATTCCGCGCCTGCGGCTGCATATGCTTTTGCGGTCTCGACCGGATCGACGTGCCAGATATGAGGTTCATCCATACGGCCCCGATACAGACTAACGCAGCGGCCGTTTTGTAGTTCAATACTTGGACTTATGATCATTGCAAATCTCCAGTAAATTTCCCGTCCCAGTATAGCACAGAATCCTTATAGTTCATAATTTAGAGATCAAAGGCTTTACGCGAAGGGACAAATCCGAAGATGTCGGGCGATAAAACGACTTTAGGTTGCCGTATTAGTTACTGCCGTTTTAGCGACACAGAGCTGACTTGCGTCAAGTGGGATCTGTTCCACCGTTATCAATCCAGAAATCGCGGACAAATTTGACCGGACCGCGCCCCCAACGTGACCATTTTCCCCAAGGCTTGTTATTGTCCGGCACCACATCAATAGGACGCGGCACACCGTGAAAGGCCACGACGGCTGTGTCAGGGTCAGGGCTTTTGGGTGGGATAAACCTGTTAAGCAGGGGCGGGGCCAGCAAGTCACGTTTAAAGCTAACCACTTGTTTTGGGCCCCAAAACTGCATGTCCGTGGCGTAATCCGTGACCCAGCGTTGCTCCGAGCGGTAATTATCATAGGCGTGTTCGGGGTTTTCCATGAATTTATCATAAATCTGGGATTGCGCCCCCAACGTAAATGCAAAGATAGAGGTCATGCCGTTGACCTTGCGTTTGCGGAAATAGTCCACAAAACGGCGCCATTCACGGATCAGCACAACACCGCCCTTAGCTTTGAACATCGGGGTCAAATCACCGACAATGACCGTATCGAGGTCAATGAACATAGCGCGACCTTCCAGCCCAAAGAGGTCTTTTTTGAAGACGGATATTTTTGGCCAACACCCAAAAGCAAATCGGTTTTCGCCCAAATCCATTTCGGGGATCGGAAATATTTCCACACCGTCGACAATGCCGCCGGCATCGTCCGTCATGCANATAAAACGGAATGGATGATCAAGGAATTTGGANCAGGCGTTGTAAAGTACGTTCACATAATCGGCAGGGTAAAGTGTACCCCATTTCATCGTCAGAATTACATATGGTTTGTCTGTCATGGTCGTTTCCGTTCAGGTTTCACCACAATAGACTTTATGCCTGCATGCTGCCAGATATAAAACGTTCAATCGGATGCAATCGGCAAAAATACTGAAAAGATGCTACCAAGCCCGACTTTACTGTCGATATGCAGATAGGCACGATGGCGGATCAGGATGTGCTTTACAATCGCCAGTCCCAGCCCTGTACCGCCCATCTTGCGCGAACGGCCCTTGTCGACACGGTAAAACCGTTCCGTCAGGCGCGGGATATGTTTGGGATCAAGGCCTTCGCCTTGGTCACGTACGGATATGCGCAGTTGATTTTTGTGGCTTGGGTCGCGTTCTGCAGTGACTATAACCGTGGTATCCGGTTGGCTGTATTTAACGCTGTTCTCTATCAGGTTCTGGAATACTTGGGTAAGTTCGTCGGTATCGCCTATAACCTGTGGCAGGTCGGGGGAAATTGCCAGTGATATAGCGGTTTTTTCACGTTTTGTAAGGGGTTCAAGGGATGCGGTCACGCGGCTTAAAGTGGCGGATATATCCACGACCTCACTGGGGGGGACGCGTTCACTGGCTTGAAGTTTGGAAAGTGACAAAAGGTCACCGATCAACCTGCTCATGCGTTGGGCGTCACCGGCCATCAGATCCAAAAACCGCTTTTGGGCGACGGGGTCATTTTTTGCGGGGCCCTGCAAGGTTTCGATAAAACCCGACAGAGATGTCAGCGGCGAGCGCAACTCGTGGCTGACGTTGGCGACGAAATCAATACGCATTTGTTCGGCTTCGCGGATATGACTGATATCTTCCAGGCTGACGATAGCGCGGGCATCGGCCCCCGTGCGTGTGCCTGCGTCGAGGCGTGTGATAATCAGGCGAAATGTGGTCGGTACCACGTCTTGCAGGGTCAATTCCAGCGAAAGGGTTGTCAATTCACCGCTTAATACGCGGCTGGCGGCTGTTGTGCAGTCGGTGGATGGGATGACGCTGAACAGGTCGGTACCACTGTCTTCATTCAGCCCGAAGCGGTCACAAGCGGCATTATTGCCAAAACGGATGATTTGCGTGGCATCAATGACAAAGACTGCCACGGACAGGCCGTTTAGAATGGTTTTGACACTTTTTTTCAGCATTTTACGGGTATCCTTTAAGCTGCCGATGGTGACTTAAAACCAATATGCGTTCAATATAAAAAAGGCCAGAGAGCATGAAGCATCCCTGGCCGAAGTAGAGGTGTTATAAGGCGAGCAAGCCTTATAACGAGCAGTGCGGGTCAAAAAACCCGACAGGTATCACAGGCAGTGATAACATATGCCCTTGCGGGCAAATTAGCCCAATGCGCTGACGGTCACTTCTCCCGATATGACCGCCCGCGCTTGGGGGTGCAAATGCAGCTGTTGTTGTAGCTAGAGCTGCAAGTGCGGGTGTGGATAATACCAAGGTAAAACGAATGATGGCAAAGACTGTATCGCGGCGAAATAGAATGTCCAAACTTGGAGGGTACGGGATCAGATTTATAGGCCTGCGGGCAGTCTTGTGCTATTATTTACCTTATATGCATTCCACGGGTTTAACGTGATGTGTTCTGTTTCATTTCGGCTTGTAGGCCTGTTTTTCTTTCAATGTTTTATCTATTGCTCGGTTTGTTGAGACAGGTTTAGCAAATGTGGCGAAATTGAGAAGTAAAAACTGCGGGTTTTCTAAAAACAGTATGTTTCATGATTGGAAATAATAAGTACAAACGATGTAATACATGGGTATATTGTGGTTTCTTTGAATGTGTGTAGCAGATGTGGTAGTTGGATTGTTTGTCATAATTTTGCCTGAATCGGCCCGTTTTGCGGCTATATTCACTCTTTAAGGAACGTGCAGCGAGTATTTCGGTGCAAATATACAACATATATTTCACCCATTTGATATGCAGTCAACGTGAGGTCAAAAAGTTGGATCAAGGTGAGAAATAACAAAAAAGCCCCGACACATTTATATGTGCGGGGCCTTAAAGTTTTGTGTGTTTATGATTAAGCGAAAACTCTGGTCAATGCCGCATCAATTGCACCGACGATCTTGTCCAGATCGTCTTTGGTGCAGATCAGGGCAGGTGACAGGCACAATGTGTTGTTAAAGCCTGGCACGGACCGGTTGGTTGCACCAATGATCACACCGTTTGCCATGCAATCGCCAACAACGGCTTGCACCAGCTTTTCGTCTACCGGTTCTTTGGTATCACGGTCTTTAACCAACTCTGCGCCCAGGAACAAACCTTTGCCGCGTACGTCGCCGACGACTTTGTGCTTCGCTTTCAGATCGTCGAGCAAGCCAAGGCAGTATTCACCCATTTCGATGCAGTTTTCCAGAAGGTTTTCTTCTTCGATGATCTTCATGTTCTCGATTGCAGCCGCTGGCCCTGCTGTGCAGCCACCAAAGGTGGAAATGTCGCGGAAATAGCTCATTGGATCAGACGCATTGTCTTTGAACATGTCAAACACAGCTTCTGTTGTCACAGTGCAAGAAATTGCGGCATAACCGGAAGCCACACCTTTTGCCATGGTTACAAAGTCGGGCTTTACACCGTAATGTTGGTAGCCGAACCATGTACCTGTGCGCCCCAAACCGCAAACCACTTCATCGATATGCAACAGAATTTCGTATTTGGCGCAAAGTGCTTGGATGCCTTCCCAGTAGCCTTCTGGCGGGGTAATTACGCCACCGCCTGCGGTGATCGGCTCCAGACAGATCAGGCCGATTGTGTCGGGGCCTTCGCGCAAAATCACTTCTTCTGTGGCTTTGACGCAGGCGGCACCGTAATCTTCGGCAGTGTCGAACTGGTTGCGGTATTCCAGACAATGAGGGATTTCAACAAAACCGGGCGTGTAGGGGCCGTATTGTGCGTTGCGTTGTTCCTGACCACCTGCAGACAGGGTTGTAATGGTTGTGCCGTGATAGTCGCGGTGGCGATAAAGGATCTTGTTTTTCTTGCCGCCATGTTTGTTGTGGCTGATCTGGCGCACCATTTTAAAGACTTTTTCGTTCGCTTCGGAACCGGAGTTTGAATAGTATACCCGCTTCATGCCCGGCATTTTATCCAGCAGCATTTCGGCGAAAATCGCACCCGGAATAGAGCCTGCTGATTGTGCGAAATAGTTGAGTTTGACCAATTGGTCGCGCACGGCATTGGCGATACGTTCGCGGCCGTAGCCCACGTTAACAGTCCAGACACCGCCGGACACCGCATCAATATGCTCTTTACCTTTTTGATCCCAGACGCGCATGCCTTTGCCTTCGACAATAATGCGTGGTTCATTGGTTTCAAAAGGCTTGTGCTGGATCAGATGATGCCAGACATGTTCGCGGTCGCTTTCGACGATGTCTTGAATGTCGTTGGTAGCAAGATAGTCCATGGGAACCTCCGTAAAATAGAATCTTTAAGGCGACGATGGCAGGGAAAAACCGCTTTGTCAGGCCAGAAACATCAGCTTCGGGGTTTTTATTGTCGGTTTCGGGAAAGATGAAACTGCCGGATCGGGGCAGCTTGCCCCAATCCTGTCGTATCGTTTCAGAGACATTCGGTGGATAATTCGTTTTTGGGATGCTTTCGTGTATAAGGGTCAGAGTGGGGCGGGCGTTATCAGCACTTATTCACAACGACGTATCTTTGCCTGAAAGCAGTTATTGCTGGCCGAACGCAGGTGATAATAGCTTACCTCTGGGTCCATCAAACCTGTTGCGGCCGCTTTTTCAATCTGGGCAACCTTCATAACTTTTCCTGTCCCGTAAATAATGCGGTCTTGGGCATTATAACCACGCACCAGCAATTCTGTGTTGTTTGCGAACATTTCCGGCAAGGTTTCACTACTTGCGTAACGTTCGCAGGCATTTGCGCACAAAAATATAGGGCCCACTTCGGCATAGGGTTGAAGATCCGGAAACGGGCGATATCCAAGGATCAGCATTTCAGCACCTTGTGGGATCTCGGTCAGGCAGTGGCGGCAGGGGTTACCGTTGCCATCTGATATGGCGCGTTCCGGGATTTGGCCATTTGCATCAGGGTTGCCGTTTTGGGCGTTGCGGGCGTCAGTTGTGGGGATAGCTTCGAATTGTAGTGGCATTTTGAGTTCCTTTGGTTGTTTGGAACCTGCATGCTAGTTTACGAGTGATATGTCAGCCCGTTTCTTGCTAGTTCATATCCAGCGCCTTGGCGCGCAAAACTGCAAAAGGGATGATTTCCAGCGTGTTGATATGTGTGCTTTGCAAGATAACATGCGGGGCCGCTTCATAGGCATCTGCTTCGGCCCAACGTTGGGCACACAGACACCAGCGATCGCCGGGTTGCAGACCGGGAAAGCCGAATTCCGGGCGCGGTGTAGACAGATCATTGCCACGCATTCTGGAAAACTCAAGGAATGTGGCGGTCACTTCTATACAGACAGTATGTTGCCCNTTATCGTCAGGGCCGGTATTGCAGCANCCGTCACGGTAAAAGCCAGTGAGNGGATCGCTGGAACAAGGGCGCAAAGTTTCGCCCAAGACGTTGATGCTTTCGTCGATTTGCAATGGGATTTCGGGCATTAGGTAGCGTCCGTATATTCAAGGCCATGATTTCCCAAGGATACGCCATTTTTTGCAACAGGCAAAGCAAAAGACGCGACCAATTAATGATCCGCGCCTTTTGGCCGTTATATTTTAGGGTGAATATCGCCCAGTCCGACTACGGCTTTGACAAAGCCTTCAAACTGTTTTTCGGGTGGAAATGGGGCAGGGTTGGCAAAGCCGCGTTGGGTCGCAGGCCGTGCTGAAACGCGATCCCACCATGCTTTTAAATTGGCGTTCTGTTCCAAAGGTAAATCCAAACATGCAGGATGGATTGTGCAAAGNCTGATCCANGGGGCCACGGCCATGTCGGCGATTGTGTATGTGTCACCTGCCAGATAATCTTGATTTTCCAGATGTGTGTTCAATACGCCCATAATGCGGCTTACTTCTGAAAAATACCGGTTGGTTACATCGGGGAATTTATTTTGCCAAGCTGCGGCGAACACCAGATACTGGCCGAACATTGGGCCAAGCGAGCCCATTTGAAACATAAGCGCCTCAATGGTTTTGCTGCGGGCATTGGGGCTTTGTGGCAAGAACTTACCGGTCTTTTCCGCAAGATAAATCAAGATTGCGCCGGATTCCGTCAACACATGATCATCATCCACCAAAACGGGGATTTTTTGGTTGGGGTTAAGATCGGTGAATTCCGGGGTTGATTGCATGCCGCCAAGGTAAATTTGATGCGTGGTGTATTTCAATTCCATCTCTTCAAGTGCGATGGATACTTTCAGGCCATTTGGGGTGGCTTCTGAATAGAGTTCTAACATTATATTGTCCTTTGATGGTGCAAATTTGCATATGAAGTTTATGAAGAATGTATATATCTAAAGTATTGCGCCACATATTCTTGAACTTCGCGGATGTGTGGTGCAAATATTAACCATGGAGCATTGGGATGATATTCGGTTTTTTTTGGCAGTTGTGCAAAACGGATCCGTGCGATCTGCGTCTATTGCTCTGAATGTGAACCATGCAACCGTGTTGCGGCGTATCGCACAATTGGAAGAGCAATTGGGGGTGCGATTGTTTGAAAAGTTGCCGACAGGTTATGAGC
>JGI24723J26617_10002053_pt1 | contig 16651 bp, 22 predicted proteins | sample Cruoilmetagenom6_FD_26617 | JGI IMG/M metagenome (IMG submission 26617)
ACATCCTCAATTGGGTCGGCGCCCAGATACTCCGCTTCGCACAACTCTCCGAGTGCGTCCCTGACCATCATATTTACAGTTTTTTGGTCGTAGCCGGCGCTGACAGGCGGCAGTGTGACTTGCACTTCAAGATCGATTACATCAACTAGTGGTGCACGCCAGGCGGCGCGAAGTGACAAGTGGACTTTGAGGTCGCTAGGGCACTCCGTAAGCGGCTGGCGTTCTACAGTTGGAGCTCCGTCCACCTGCCAGGGCTGCATTCTTCCTGATTCTTCGTCCACGAGAGACTTCAATTGGCTGAGTGCTCTTTCGGCACGCGACCTCAATAGTTCTTCATACGAGGACTCAATACCGAGCGACCAGATGTCGATATCGGTCACGACTGTCCGCCGCCCTACCTCATGGCCGAGCAGCTTACGATCCCAATACAGCCGTTCAAGGTTCGCCGCGTGAAGCATGTGCCACTTGAGTTCTTCGACGGTCCCATCGTTTTGCATCGTTTCGAACTCGCGCAAGACTTTGACGCTCGGCACCCACGCTGCCACATCGGGGTTCCAAACGTCAGTTGACCTCAGTTCATTGATATACGAAAGCCAACGAGCTGCATCCTCGGCAGAGCTAAATGAATGCGAAGCCTGGTGACGAGCACCATCCGGCCCCGAATAGGAAGCGAGAAAACGCGATCCAGAAGAGGGACGGACGGCTCCGAAACTCCGGCGGCGCTTACGGGTTGCTTTTGGGGCAGAAAGGGCGTCCATGAAGAAGACTGTAGTGGCAACAACTGACATTTGACCTGCTCTTTTACCTTTTAGTGCTAGCGATACTGGTTCGATCCCAGTATCGAACAAGAGCCCCGATTCACTTCTTTTTGACCCCGATCGGACCCGCGTTCGCGAACATTTTTCCGAAATAGAAGAGCTCTTGGCCGGCCCTAGTCGAAGACGAGAGAACCCCGAAAGCGACGGCTCGGGAGAGATCCTCGTTTCAGTTCTGAGCGGGATCTCGCCACGCCATAGGCTCGCCCAAGTCTCGGAGTGAGCTCACCTTTATTCGGATCAATCGTTTTCCAATTCTTACCGCCTCTATTTCTCCGTCATAGATCATTCGCCGGATCGTTTTCGTGCTGCAACGGAGAATCTCTGCGGCCTCGGCGATTGTGGTCCAATCGGGATCACGAGGGGGGCCCGTTTGTGTCGTCATGCGAGGAAGCTACTCCAGACGTGGCCAAACAGTGAGCCTTATCTGTCCACGCTCGATCGAGCCATGCCGCGCATAGACATGGCGGGCGCGGAAGGACCGGCCTAGAAAGGTCGATTCCGTGACGCAATTAGCTAAAGGTATATCGAAGCTCGTCGCCGAGTTCATGAACGAAGATCCGTTCGCTGCGGCGGAGCATCGTGCCGAACTAGGCGGGAGCGCATCCGGGCCACGCGCCGAGCGGTGGGCTGCTTACGTCCAACAAGTTGACTTGTTCTTCTGGACTTTCCGGCGTATGCCGCGAGCCTCGTCTTCGGGCCCAAGTGGGGCTAGAAACGAAACAGCTTTGCATGCTTGGGTCACGCGTCAGCGAAAGAACGAGTCCCGCCTCAGCGAATTTCAGTTTCTGAGGCTTGATTCGATTCCGGGATTCTCGTGGTCGCCGCGAGAGGATCAATGGGCGTTGGTTTTCGGAGAGACTCAGATTTTTTTAGTGACGTTCGAGCGACAGCCGCGGCGAAGGTCTGCTGATTCCCATGAGAGGAAGCTCGCCGGTTGGATTCGCTCGCAGAACACGCAAATCGTAAAGGACCGAATGCGTCAGAACCGAGTTCAGACGGTACGTCAATGGCGGGACGCACTTCCGCACCCAGCGCGGCAAACGTGGCTGTCCGCGGAAGCGTTGAGAATCATCGACGGAATCGGGCGCGGCTTGGATCGATAAGGGACGCGCACGGAACAACGGGTGCTCGTGAGACCTCGAAGGGCAACGCCTACAATCACCTGGCGCACCGAGACGCTCTCATATGGAGCGCTGCCATCGGCTCAAACGAGCGTTACGCGGCACAGATCGACGCGCGAATAGACAGGCGCGTCGACGAGATGACCATGCGCGGCAGGCTCGATATGCTCCCGGACCAGGGGCGTGAGCTCGACGTTCAACCGCTCACGAAATCGCCGCTGCCGGTGTCCGCCCGCGCATGGATGTGACGCGCCGGCGTCTCGATTGAACTGGACGCCGAAGTTGTTGCGCGGCTCCCTAGCCTCAGCAGCAAAGTGGACGACGCAAGCGGGGGAGCGGCAACGTGCGTGGGTGTGGGCTCGGCTGTTGACTGAGGCGAATAGAAGACGGGTGCCTACAGCTAGGGCGCCGAACCGAATCTCATATCCTGATCGAAGGCCACCAACGGGTATCGGACTCCTGTGAACTCATCGCGCATCGCAAAGCCTTTTGGGCGAATTGCTCCGCCGCCATCCGGGGTTGGACTCTCGTATATCTGCCCTCGCAATGAAGCACAAACGTTCAGAACGGCATTAGAATGCTACTTATGCCAATAAAATGCATTTTAATTCACAAAGGTTGGAGCTAAGTGGCTCAGCGCGAACACCCAATCTCTACTTCGGCGTCTGCTGCGCTACAGATTTTGGGCTCGCAGATCGCTGCGGGTCGACGAAACCGTCGTTGGACTGCCAAGGAGCTTGCTGGCCGCGCCGCGATCTCGCCGCGAACGCTCCGCAACGTCGAACAAGGCATACCGTCTGCGTCTATCGGGATAGTTTTCGAGCTCGCAGTGCTCGTCGGCGTCCCGCTATATGGCGCGACCGATGCCCAGTTACGTGACGTACGGATCAGGGCGACAGATCGTTTGGCGCTCCTGCCGGAGCGAGTGCGCGAGCCCGGGGTCGTGATCGATGATGACTTCTAAGCCGCTTCATTCATCGGTGCCCTAAGGCTGAGGTGCGAGTGTCGACAGCTTGCAAGCGCCGCGGTTGGGGCTCATTTTCCATCCGTTCGGGATTCGCCTCGCGAAGCGAAGCTGAAATCTGCTGAGATAAGAGGTCTTATCGGCGGTAGGGGCGATTCTGCATGGGGTTCTCACAGTCGGCGAGTAGTCGCACAGTCTCGACGTCAGAACGCCGCTAACGCCTGTTCATTTTGTAGGCCGAGCACATGACTTTTCCTATTGCGCGAGCGAGCAAGTGGTGGCGACGAGGTGTTCAGCGGCAAGTCTGAATATCCACTGTTCTTTGAGTGTCACATACAGAAGTGAGAATAGCTCGATTTGGCGAACTTCGTGATGACGGCTGCGGATACCGTTCTCATCGTCCCGCATTGAGGATCGCCGTCGGTGGTTCGCGGGATAGGCCAGAGTTCGCGTGTGGCTCAGTCCTTGCGGGTTCTGTCCCTTCGCGCGGAGCGACTCATCAGCGTAATCCGACATTCTCGATAAGTGCGCCTAGGCTCATCTTGGACGAGAGGCCTGCGCATTGGGTGGCTAATCTAGATATATGATGGGAGTGGTTGCCCAAAAGTGGCACACGGCCTTCGGAGTCGGTGTTCCCATTGGGCCCAGAGGCATCCACTCCTATCGAGAGTGGCGCGGTCTATTGGACCGTGAGCCCGCTTCCCTTGGACTTCGTGCGAGGGGGAAGTGTGTTCGGCCGTGGGGCCACCTAGAATTCAATCGTGCTGATGACGTTTCGTTTCCCGATAGCCGATATCCGAGGATTCTCAAGTGATCCGGCTGTCGCACGTTCTGTAGTTTTGCCTCGGGCGTGGGACGATGGAGATTTTGTCCGGGGAATCGGCCCAGTCACTAGACGGCCAGGGGGAGCGGTGGAGCCTTGGGCTCAGGAGACGGCATTCGCTGATGCAAGACGCGCGATACTGTTCGACGAGTTATCGCTCCAACAATTCAACCGCGACTTTGAGGCATTCAACGTACAGAAGGTGCGCAAACGCGCCTGGATGGCACTACCGGATACGGCCGCACTTCTCGACGTAGATATAGCGCTTCAGCTCGCGCCAAGATCGAATCGAGGGATCGTGTACCCTCGCGGCGGGGAGCTTTCGCTGACCGATATCGAGCAAGTAGTCAAAAGAGCATCGGCGCTTTCGGTGCGCGTAAAGACCAATGAGGGTGCGCCATCGTCGACGCGGCTGCTGAACGCGGGCAAGTCTCTTGCGGCCAGAATCGCAGACCAAACGTCGAGTTCGAGTTCGACGGCAAAGTTGCTGGTCTACCCAGGTAAGACGACCGCTGTGCTGGAGGCGCCAGGGTTTGCTCTCAGCGATGTTGAATCCGCAAGAACCCACGAGTTGAGCGTAGGCGGAATTGGCCTAGTGAGCTTCGATGCCCGCGTCGAGGGCGGTGGTGACGTTCGTTGCCACGTGCTTTGGGACCCATCCGGCAATAAGGGAAATCGGAAGCTCATCCGCGAGCTCCGTATTCACATTCTTCGTCTGCATTCTATTCATCAGCTAATGCACCGCCTCGCCTCTGGAGCGGTCACCTCTGAGTCCGCGAATATCTCAGATGTACCCGGAACCGTTGGCTTCGACGCGCTTCAACGAACTCTTCTCTCGTGCGTGCGAACAATTCAGACCCGGAGCCGCCCAGGAGGAGCGGACTCGAAGACAGTGCTCGACACCGCGTTTTTTGCAGAGAACTTTTCAGAACCGAATCTGTCGACGGCGCTAGAACGCACGGTGAGCGCCATGCGCCCGAAAGTGCGGGCTGAAGTAGTGGCGTTCGTGAAAGCTGAGGAACAGCGGATGCGTGAAAATGCAACTGAGGAACAAGAACGTCAACGACGTCACGAAACGGCAATCAATATAGGGGAGTTTACGTTGCACAATCAGTATGTAATTAATGGCGGCAATATTGGTGCTGTTGGAGACAACGCGCGAGCTGAGGGCAGCGTCTTTAACGCCCCCGCCGCTTTGATCACAATCGGGGATCAGGAGGTGAGCCGTGCGGATCTGCTCGCCGAGCTCGGCACACTGCGAGCGGACCTATCTGCGGGAGATCAAGAAGGTGCCGACACCGCCGCAGAAGCAATTCAAGCTGCAGAAGTCGCACTACAAGATGGAGAAGACGCTGCTGCAATTCGATACCTTGGAAAACTTGCGCGCTGGACAGTGAGCGCGTCCACCGCGATCGGGGTTAGCGTCGCGGCCGTTGCGATTCGAGCGGCACTCGGGATGAACTAGGGGTTGAATTTTCCGCAGCCTGACGCGCGACGCTGCTGCCCTTGTGCGCGGTCGAGAGCTGACGTAAATGGGATATGTCTGGCGAGCAGGACAGCTCCTGCAGATATGTCTCATCCCTTATTTATCGTCGATACGTGATGTCCGGGAAAAGTTCCTTGGGCGCGCCCGAACGAACAAAGTGTGTGGCTATGTCGGTATGGATGCTCTTGGTCGCACGCAGGCAACGCTCCGAAGGCGAATCAGTTCGGGCGAGAAGAGGAAAGTTTTAAGGGGGGCAGAAGAAAATGGATTTTCGTGGCCGATTTTTCCTCGGAGTTGCCGTGCTCGCAGAAATTCTTAGAACAGCCGACAATCGTCAACAAGGGCCGCACTGAATGTGTGGTCCTTTTCTCGTTAACCCTGTTGCCGTTCTTCACGATTATCGCTTTCGTTCGGATGCGAAGCTGCTCGTGGGTCCCCGCTGAGTAGTCCGGAAAATCCCACCGACCCTTTTGCGCAGCACCAACGCACAACTGCGCGGTTTTCTGGCGGCTCAGTAGGGGCATCAAATCCTGTCTCCCCGACAACGTGATGTCGCAAGACAAAAGAAACTCCCGAACCCTCAGAGGTTCGGGAGTTTCCTTTGTTTCTGGGGTTGATGGTGAGCTCGCGGAGAAGTTCCCCGGTGGTGACGCTAACGACTCTGACTTTGTGGTCTTGGATGAGCAGGATTTGATGCTTGGGATTATGACGTTCGCTATCCAAAGCGACCGCGTCGGTCGGTCGCACAGCACGGCGGAACTTCGAGACGCTTCGCTGGACCCCGTTGCGGATCTCAGCGCGCGCCGAGATCGCTGAACAGGTCAACTAGTTCCGATTCAGCCCATGTCGCCGTGAGTCGAGCGCATCCTTGAAGTGACTCTCTGCCTCGTCGATGTCCCGTGTCGGCGTCGCAGGATCGAAGACGCGAAGCAGCGAGTACCGGAAACTCGATGGGTCGAGAGTGCGTAGCTCAACGTTGCCGCCGTGCCCGTTGGTGGCGTAGGCGCTCCAGCGTTGCCGGATGCTATCCTCGCCATCCGCCTTGCCGACGTAATGGCGACCGTCTCGGGTGTCGGTGATGAGGTAGACCCCGAACACCGAAGAGAGCGCGGTGCGCCACGAAGCATAGCGGTGCTCCCGCATAACGGCTTGAAGCTGGACGTGACTGAACACGAGTCGGTCGAATCCTGGAAACGGGATTGGCTCAGCTTCCGCAATGCCCACCACGGGATAGCTCGCGGCCGTGGTCGCATTCATCCGCCAGGTGCGCGGCGACCGCCATCCGATCACAAGACGGTTGCGCAGATCCGCCATGTGCTCGGACTGGGTAACATCGAACGCCCGGATGAGGCCGTTGTTCGAGATCTCTCCGCGGTTCTCGATCACCGACCACAGTCGTGCCTGGTCGCCGCCCTCCTTGATGAAGACCACCCAGAACTGCGGCGGGACCGCAGGGAAGCGCCTCGTGTCAGCCGACTGTTTCCGTGTGTACTCGAAGATCTCCGTGTGCGTCGAGTCGGCATGTAGGCCGGTTAGGCCACTCTCCGCGGCCTCTTGAGCGAAGGCATGGCGGATCACGAGAGCCTGCGCGGGATCAATACCGGCGTCGATCAGTAGCGGACCGAGAGTGAGTGCCATAGCTGAAGTGCGTTCCCGTCCAGCTATACAGCGAAGGCATCGCCGCAGACCAGGCAATACCCCTTTACGGTGCCATCTGGGACTTTGATTGGTTCGTTCGGATGGCAAGGAGGCTCAGCAATCATCATGTCGTCCGGCTCCGTGAGTGCGTCCGGCGTCTCAATGCCGAGAGAAAACGAACGGTTCGGCTTGACCTTCATTCCCTTGATGCCGTTGAACATCTTGTCGATCGAGTCCTGCACATATTGATCCATCGCAGGACCGCTGACGCCATTCATGTACTCCAGCTGGGCTGGCGTCCACCACGAGTCAGTCCCGGCACCAGCTCCGCACAACGGGCAGAAGTACTGGTCGACGACCTCAGCGTTAGTGTCGCCTTCCTCGTGGCTGAACCACTTGAACTCCCGCTCGCAGTTTGGGCATTCGCGGCGGATAAAGCCGTCTGAATCAAGCGGGAGACTCACAGGTACTCGAATCTCTTCGTTCATGGTGTTGGGCTCCTCAACCGTTGGTGTCTAGGAAGATTTCCTGAACGATGCTCTCGCCGGCTTCGCTCCGGCAGGCGACAGTGACATCGAACACGTCCTCCATCTGTGGGCCACCGAACATGCGACCCATGCCGATGACGTCGATGGTCACGGAACGTCCGCCGCCTGGGATCTTCTTGATGGTCTGGAAGCCTTGCAACTTAAGGGCTGCGTCTTCAGGGAGTGAGACATCGATATCGAGCGCCGTTTCGCTGCCGCGGTTGATGATCTGCAACTTGTCGATTCGGTTCCCGCCCTTATTGAAGTACTTGACGTCAAAGTCGATCGCCTTGCGCACATTCGTGTTGGACGGCAGACGACGCCCGAGCGGCAGACCCTCGCCAGGAGGCAGCGGAGCGGTGAAGTCGCCTGTCGTGTGCCAGTCCGTTCCTTTTAGATCTACGTCGCATCCGGCGGTCTTGAGGCGGGTGGCGAGCTCCTGGCGACGGGCTGTATCGTTTGTGAGCCTGATGGAGTGTCGTCCGGCCACGTCACTGAAAGGCCGCACCTCACCTATCTCGACGAGCACTGTCCGACGCGCGTCACGTCCCAGGGCCATTCCTGCCTCAAATAGAACGTTCGGCCGCGCTTGTGCCGAGGGCTTCGTCTCTGGATCGTTTTCGCCATGACCAAGTTGTGGCAAAAGGTAGGCAATCTCATCCGGAGTCATGAGCACGACAATGGCGGCGGCATGATCCAGCGCAGCGTCGAGAACTTGTCCGATGTAGGGGGAGCCCTCGCCGGTAAGTTCCACGGCATGGCTCCACTCCATGGGGGAGAGATTGATGCTGCGGAGAAAGTCGAACATTGCCTTCCGGAGTGCTTCGTTGCGCCCGTGCACGACAAAGACTGATCTGGCGTTACTCGCCTGCTCTTCCACTGCGATCCCTACTTCACCGTCGTCCGCCTGCATCGGGGGATGCGTCAGTTATAGAGTACGCGGGGCGTCCGACACTCGAATGAAAAATCGGCAACGTCGGATGTGCTTTTGACGATGAAACCGATCGGCGCATTGACGTCCTGAATCGTGCCGTCATACTCACCCGTCCTCCTCGCTGGACCACGGCTTCACCAACAGGAAGCCATCCGGGGTTCGTCGGTCGCATCCGATGAGGAGGCTCACCATGAGTGAGAACGAACTGACCGGGGTGCCAGCGTCCGCGCTGGCCCATCTGCCGCTAAGCGTACGGATCACCGACGGCCTGCGAGCACAGTGGGGCACTTAGGCTGCCGTCGCTTTCCTTGGGTTGTCGTAAGACGCCAAAATCTATCTTGTAGATCGGCCCGTCGTAGCGCACGCGGAAGTGGACCCGTCGATCTTGCTTCCTGCAACAAAGTCTCTATGGGAGCCATCGATAATATTCACGTAATTGACTACACGGGCACTCGGAGTCGTCCGGCCACTGAGGCCGAAGTTGAACTCTTGGAGTTCCGATCGACCGTCTCTCCCGTGCGATTAGAGCGGGCTTTGCGAGCTTATTTAGGTTTGGAACCGTGGTTAGAGCTGTTCGACAAGCTGAAGCCCAACGAGCTGACTACGACCGCGGCATTCTTCGACTGAGTGGCTGCGGTGGTTGGCCCACAGGAATCGTCTCGTGCAGAATCACGATTGAACGAAGGTGTTAGAACATGACTATTTTTGAACAACCCCATCCTGCTTTTCTTTCGACGACTCGTACCGGAATGTGTGCGCTATGGGAGCCATCGCGATTCACCCATGTGACTAACGCGGAAACGTGGGCAGTTGCGTTCGATAACGATGAATCGATCATAAGCATGATCAAAGAGGGTGCTTTTGTTCCTCTGAACGTGGGCGGGAGCTCAACTTTTAAGATTGATGTTCGTTCCGGAGCGCTCACCGAAACGGAACAGCGGCTACGAGCCGTGACATCGGAGCCGTATCTGTTGAAGACCGAGGGACTGATAAAGGTGGGTGCCCTTGAAGAAATTGGTTCGTACATCGGGGGCGGGACTGAAATCTCTGTGGGTAAGGGGAGTTATTTGGTTATTGTTCATCTCATGGATTGGGAAGCGGAGCCGGGCGCGCGAGATGCAGATGGGGAGGCTTCCCCGGATGCGCTGCCGGATTTCATTGTGCAACTTGCCTTGATCGAACCCGGTAGTGCACCTGTTTTTCGAACTGAAGTGCTCACCTTTCCGCTCCCGCCCGCCGACTGAGAGCCTGGTATCCGACATGGCTGAAACTGGTCGCTCAGGTGTCGGGAGGGACCCGAAGCGAAGAAGATCATCGTCGGGGATGTGTTTATTGTCCCCACCGGCGATGGTCGTGCAGGAGTCAGGCAATTGGTGGGGCTCTACGGAAAGAGCTCTCACCATTTCGCGATCTTCGACGCTGTGTTGCCTCTCGAAGTTGCCGCCGAGAGAGTAATGGAGGCGCTCACATCGACGGTGCTTTTTCTCGCGATGTCCTTGGACGCCAAAATCTATGTGGGGCACTGGACGGTAGTGACGCGGACGGCTGTGCATGCTGCGGTGCGTCTCTCTGCCTGCAAAGCAGGTGTTGGGGGTCCCCAAAACATGCACGTAGAGGACTACGCGGGGACTCGTAGGCGTTTAGCCACTCGCGCTGAAACAAACTTCCTGCGATACCGGGGCACAGTCGCCCCCGCCAGATTGGAACGGGGCTTCGCGCATTTGGGCTTGGAACCCTGGCATCAAGAGCTTGATGAGCTCAAGCCTGATTGGGTAGTAACTACCGCTGCGCTTTTCGACTAACCGCGGGCGTTGTGAGACGAAAAGTAAAGTGAGCTTTGTGCGATTGGCCACCGTGGCGCCGGATCTTGTGGAAGAGATATCCCAGCGTGATGGCTCCGAGCTAAGTGCTCTATCGAGCGCTGTCGTGGCCTGGGCGCTCGGGCGGGTGGAGATAGAGGATCCTCGCGTTGTCGCAGCGCTCTCCACGCTGAAGGAGCGGCGCGTGAGCGATCGAGTTCGTGACGAACTGTGGGAGCTTGTTCAAGAACTGGATGAGTCGGCCTGGGACCTTCAGGAGTCAGAAGCGAGTGATGAGGCCCTTGTGGGGTACGCCCACGCGTTTGCCCGAGCGCGTGCAGCGAACGCGCTCTGGTATTCCCTCTTTATCCCGGCATCCTCTGAAACGGTCGCTGACTGCATTTACGAAGCACAAGCGCTCGCGGGCGACGTGAACGGTCTGCGAAACGTCGTTCGTCAAGTCTTGGCCAACACTTACCCAACACTTTGACTCGGGATTGCTCCTAAATCCTCGGTAAGCGGCAGATGTAGTTTCGCTCACGGACGTCTCACACGCCTTATGTTTACGGGGTATCCGGCACTATTCGGCAGCCGGCAGACTCCACGATTCTGAGACAAGGGGTCGCAGGTTCAAATCCTGTCAGCCCGACCGAAAAGCCCTGATGAGAAGCAATTTTCATCAGGGCTTTGTCGTGTGAACAGTGGGTCAAAATGGCCAATGTACCCGCAAATGTACCCGCAAGGTTTTTTGCGAACTATCCCGACACTCCAAGCCTGTACGTGGCGCGCTCGCAAGGCAGGTGAGGCGAAGACCCTCGTGATTCTGGGGTTTATCTGCTCGCTGTAGTACTGGATTGCCCGGCGACTAGCCTATCGAATGACGTCTAACGACGGCGCAGAACCTCAGGTTTACATCCAATCGCTAGGCATGACGGTCCTTGTCAGGTGGGCATAGCCCACCTCGAGTGAATACTTGTCATACTGCCTAGGCAGCGCGCGTCCGACACGTAGTCGTATCCCGAGAGATCCCGTCAGATCCTGAATGATCCCGACCGACGTCCTGCGAAGCCCTGCGCGATCCCGAGAGATCCCGACGTATCTTGATCTCCATCCGGACCCTCGATGTGGTCCGCTCCATGAACCTGAGCCTAGAGCGAGGACGAGCTTTGTAGTGGCGACCGTAGCAGGGGGTTAAGCGATGCGCAGCTTCCAGCGATCTCTGGGCTGTCCACCCTGCTGCAGCTTGATGACGCCGGCGAGCTTCAGCCGGTCTACAACGGCTCTCAAGGACTGCGTATTGCCAACCTCGAACGCCTGACCCGCAGCCCCTGCGAATCCGGCGAAGTCGCCGGACATCGAACCGAGGATCCCCATGACCGTCTGCACGCTGATCGAACCAGCCTGCTCCTTCAGTTGCCACACGACATCCTCGTGGTTGCTGACAGCAGCGGCGCTTCGGCTGCTCACGTCAGCGTCGAACGTCGCATTGGCGAACCCGGAGGAACAGGTCTTCAACGCGATGATCGAGGGCTGGCGGAACCAGCAGTTGTCACGCGGGCTCCGCGAGCAAACGATTCGAAATCGGACGGCGACGGTGTCGCGGTTCCGTGATTTCGTGGACAAGCCCCCGTGGAGGTGGACGGTCGCCGATGTGGATGAGTTCACCGCGGAATCGGGCGGACGCACTCGCACGCTGTCGACGATGCGCGCCAATCACGGGTCCATCCGGGGATTCTGCGACTACCTCACGAACCCGTTGTACGACTGGATGGAGATCTGCGACCGGGAGTTCGGTGAGGTCCCGTCCCAGGTGTGTCTGCCGTGGAACACGGTCGCGCACCGGTTTGAGTTCGAGGGGGACGGGAAACGTCGCCCGTTCACGTACGACGAGATCGAGCGCCTGTTCGACACCGCCGACGCTCGCGTCGAGCTGCTCGTGGCGTCGGGCCGGAAGGGCGCTCTCGGGGCGTTGCGTGACGCACAACTGCTGAAGACGGTCTACGCGTTCGGGTTGCGCCGCACGGAGGCGGTGATGCTCGACACCGTCGACCTGCACCACAACGCAAAGATGCGCCAGTGGGGGCGTTACGGCGCGATACACGTGCGGTGGGCGAAGGCTGCAGGAGGTGGTGCGCCGCGGCGGCGGACGGTGCTGCTGGTGCCGGAGTTCGACTGGTGGGTGCCGGGCATGCAGCAATGGCTCGAGCAGGCCCGGGAACGCTTCGCGCCCGGAGTTGACCTTGACGCGCTCTGGGTGACCGAGCGTCGCACGCGTCTGTCCGCCGGGTATCTCGACCGGAGGTTCGCGGAGCTGCGGGACGAGGCTGGCCTGTCGAAGGATCTGACGCTGCACAGCCTCCGGCATTCCTACGTCACGCATTTGCTGGAGTTCGGCTATGCCGATCGATTCGTCCAGGAGCAGGTCGGGCACATGCACGCCTCGACGACCTCGATCTACGCCTCCGTCAGTTCGGACTACAAGAACCGGGTGCTCGCGGAAGCACTGAAGGCCCTCATCGAAGGAGAAGCTGATGACCGTTGAGCTCGACACCGGATGGAATCTCCGCAGAGTGATGGCTTCGCGCGGGATCTTCCAGACCTCCAAGCTGAAGCCACTGCTCGAGGAACGCGGGATCGACCTGTCCAGGGAGCAGGTGTATCGGCTGGTGACGCAACCGCCTCAGCGGGTGCGTCTCGACGTGTTGGCGGCGTTGTGCGATGCGCTGGAGTGCTCACTCGACGATCTCGTGACAATCGCTCGCCGAGAGGCATCGACCCCGGTGGCCGTGGGCGAGGAAGCGACGCGCGGGTCGATCGGTGATCTCCGTCCTGTCCGCGCAACCATCCGCCGTCCGCGTACGAAGTAGCCACGGTGGCCAAGCCTCCGCAGCAGCCGAGAGTCACGGAAGTTATCGACCTCGTGCGTCCCCTCGTTCCCGAGATCTTGCCCGAGCGTCTCGCTGAGATCGTGCATTCGGTTGCGCCAGTGCCCCTCACGCAGCGGCTTCTTGAGCTCGCGCTGATCAAGCAGCCTGGGGTCCTCGAGGGGCGGCATGCGAATGTGCCGGTGACCGTCCAGGATCTGGCCCGCGCGCTGGTAGAAGAAGGAGCAGACCGGGTAGTGCTGCCGACGTGCGAGTCCTGCGGCCGCTCGGTGAGAATGCCCCACAAGACGCCGAGCGGTGGTCGGCACTGCTCTCGTTGCGAGCGGAACGCCAGGTCCGTCTCCTGCGCTTCCTGTGGCCGGGTCCGACCCGTGCAGCGCACGATCGACGGACAGCGCTTCTGCCGCGAATGCTGGCGAGCCGACCCTCGATCGTTCGGTGACTGCTCGCGGTGCAGGCAGCACGCGACCATCATCGTCCGCCGCCCGGAACTCGTCTGCCTGGCCTGTTATACCGCACCGATCAAGACCTGCGGTCTCTGCGGAGAACCTGGCCGGGTCGCCTCCCACCTTGACGGGCGACGGGTATGCGCACGCTGCTATTACGCGATGCGTAGACCGCAGCCCTGTCCCGAGTGCGGGCGCAGGGTGTTCTTGACCGGTTTCATGAACGGTCAGAAGGTCTGCGCCGACTGCGCGGGCGCTCCGGTGACGATGGCCTGCCCTGGGTGTGGCTCGATCGAGGAGATCCGCAAGCATCATCTCTGCGTCGAGTGCCGCCGGCCCGTCGCGATCCAGCAGTTGCTCGCCGACGACGCGGGAGAGATCCGCGCGGACCTCCACCCCCTTGCGGACTATCTGCTCACGCACCACAGCAAAGCCGCATCGTTCGAACGCTGGATGCACAAGAGCAAGTGCGCGATGGTGCTCCGCGAGATCGCGGACGGAACCCTGCCACTCACCGCCGAGGCGATCATCACCCGAGCCCGGTCGGGACAGTCGGTAGCGTTCCTCCTCTCGCTTCTGGTCCGCTCAGGAGTGCTTCCGGAGATCGATGTCGAAGGCACGCGCTTCGACCACTGGCTCGATGGATGGTTGGCGGGCATCGAACATGCCGAGGACCGGCTGGTCCTGCGCCGGTACTGCACCTGGGAGCTCCTCCGGTCCACCCGGGCTTTCCGAGCGGTACCCCGCAGTACATCGAGTCCAGCCGCTGGCTTCCAAAGGCAACGGGCCGCGCTGAAGTACTGCGCCGCGCTTCTTCGAGAGATTCGGTCACAGCAAGAGACGCTGGCAACCTATCCGCAGCGCCGGCTCGACGCATATCTGACTGATTCACCGAGCCAGCGTGACGCGCTGGCACCATTCACTCGCTGGCTACGACGGCACCGGATGAGCACCCTCCGAGTCGAGTTCCGAGCCCATCGCCTCGAAGGGCGAAGCTACGCCTCCGACCACCGATGGCAGATGGCTCGCAAGTTCCTGTCGGATGCCGGCATGGACCCGAAGACCCGGGCAGCCGGGCTCCTCGTACTGCTCTACGGCATCCAGCTGACCCGCATCGTCACGATCACCCGGACACAGATCGATACGAGCTCGCGGCCCGTCACGCTGACCGTCGGGGCCGAGCCGATCGGGCTCCCCGAGATCCTTGGCGACGCCATCAGCGATCTCGCCGACGCCGCGAAGCACCATCCTGAAGGATGGCTGTTCCCCGGCCGGAACCCAGGCAATCACCTCACCCCGGGCCCGCTGAGCCGTCGTCTTCGCGCCGAAGGCCTGCTCGCGGGAAGCGCACGCACCACAGCGCTCATCGAGCTCACCCGGCAAATGCATCCCCTGATCGTCTCGGATCTCCTCGGCATCACGACCTCGTCCGCCGCCGCATGGTCGCGTCTCGCCGGCGGTGACTGGTCCGACTATCCGGCACTCCGTTCCGACCACGCCTGAACGAGCATCACACGTCAGCGCCCGGGCCGGAAATCGCTTCGCGCAACTGCTCGACGGTCGGCGACCCGGCGATCCCAGCTGGCGTGCGGAACATCCGGCAGGCGAGCCCGACGTGGGTACGCTCGTCGGCGAACGGGTCGATGCCGTCGACGAGCACGGTTGGGGAGCCGTGGAACCCGAGGCGCACGGCGTCCTCGGGGGTCTCGACCAGCTGACGTATGACCCTGACATCGGATCGGTCGTTGACTACTTCAGCGAGCCGCTGGTCGAGCACCTCCCAGTTGGGGCAGCCGTTGAAATACTGCAGGATGATCTCCATGATGGTCCTCTCAGTTCTCGTTGCCGCGGATCATCAGAAGCGCTCCGGCGATCGCGGCGGTGACGATCACGACGTCGGCGACGTTCCCGATGAACCAGTTCCCGTAGGCGAGGAAGTCCACGACGTGCCCCTGGGCGAACCCTGGAGCACGGAAAAGCCTGTCGCCGGCGTGGGAGGCGGCGGCCCCGCCAAGCGCGCCGATCACGATCGCCCACCCGGGGTGTCGGACACGGAACGCGAACACGATCGCGGTGACGGTGGCCGCGACGGCCACCAGCGCGAACACCCAGGTGGAACCCTCACCGAAGGAGAACGCCGCGCCGGGGTTGTAAGCGAGTTGCAGGCCCAGCAGGTCGCCGATCAGCGGGAGGCGCTCACTTACTGTGAGCGTGGCCTCCGCCCATGCCTTCGTCCCCTGATCGATCAGGAGGACGAGCCCGCCGAGCGCGAGTGCCCCCGCCGTGAGCCGCCAACGCCCCCTCTGCTGCCGCTCTCCCGACGTCAGCTCAGCATCGGCAGCCGCGTCCGGGGTCATGCGAGGACCTCGACGAGGCGGACGATGACGCCGGAATCGATCAGGATGAACAGGCCCAGGCCGATGAACACGACGGGTACGAGCCAGTGCTCGACGCGTTCAAGCGTTTCGGTGACGGCCTTGTGGGTTCCGATCAGGCGTCCAGCAGCGCACCAGACGGCGACGAGGACGAGGAACACCGCGATCATGACGACGACGTCGCCGGGCGAACTGGTGCGGAAGATCGGCGTGTAGAGGGAGATGTTGTCGGCCCCGTTGGCGATCGTGATCCCGGCGACGCCCCACAGCCCGACCGCGGTGATCTTCTCGTCGTCGTCATCGTCGTCACCGTTGCGTCGCAGGCCCCGCACGAGGGTCCAGATGCCGATGCCGAGCGGGATCAGGCCGAGGAAGCCCACCCATTCGTCGGGGACGATGGTCAGGCCGAGCGCGGCGATCACGCTGATCACGACGAGGGTGATGAACCCGAGGTACTGGCCTGCGACGATCTGCCACGGTCGCGGCTTCCCTCGGCTGGAGGCCAGGAACAGCACGGTCAGCACGACGATGTCATCGATGTTGGTCGCAGCAAACAAGCCGATCGCTGAGCCGATGGTCGCAAGCATCAGCTCTCCAGCCGTGGGGTACGCGTGCGGGCGGCGCGGAGTCCGTTGAGGATCACGACGACCTCGGCGATCTCGTGGACCAGCACCACAGCGGCGAGTCCGAGGACGCCGAACAGCGCGAGCGGCAGCAGCGCGGTGATGATCAGCAGCGACAGGACGATGTTCTGGTTGATGATGCGGCGTCCGCGGCGGGCGTGGTCGAACGCGCGCGGGATGAGGCGGAGGTCGTGGCCGGTGAACGCGACGTC
>JGI24723J26617_10002060_pt1 | contig 16628 bp, 9 predicted proteins | sample Cruoilmetagenom6_FD_26617 | JGI IMG/M metagenome (IMG submission 26617)
TCTGTATTTTGATGCGTTTTTTGGATTTTGCTTTATGTTGACGTGGCTAACTTTTGTCAATCAAAACATTAAAGATGGACTTTGGAAGTTGATACTTGCCATTTCGGTAGGCTTTGCACCTTTTTTACTCAACTTTTATGGACACCTAGAAATTAATGCCATCGTATTGTGGGTTAATTTATTTTGGATGACTTTATTCGTCCGCTATTTCAAGAATAAAGATTCGAAAACGCTTTGGATCTTACTTTTAGTTCTTGTCTTTAGTTTGAAGATTCACGCCATTGCATTATTATTGTCTCCAGTATGGCTATTTATCTGCGTTTCGCATTATTTCAAACAATCCAATCCGACTTATTCTATTACCTGGAGTAAGGTCACTTATTTTGTTTTAGCACCAGTTTTTGCTTTGGGAGCGTTTTGTTATTTCTTTGTTTTTAAAGATTACAACGATTCCAGAAACCTAGCTCACACAGTTAAAGAATATGATCATCTATTTTTACCAATAGTATCCCCTGAAGCTCCTTTAGATAAATACAATTTGTTTAGCTTCAATCATATCTTCGACTACTTTAGCGAACTACTACTGTGGTCACCAATCGCTTTATTTATAATAGCAGTGATTGTTATTTCTCTTCGTAAAAAAATCAACTGGCACCGAGAAGAGCTGATTGTTACCGCTTCAATTTTCATCATCTTTGCCACTTTCTTTTTTGTGCTTAATCCATTATTAAGCATGCAAATGGATTGGGACTTGTTTACTTTTCCTGCTCCAATATTGTTGGTTTTATTGGTATTGCTAGTGAATCAGATTCAAGAAGAAAAAATCAAATATAAGGTGCTACCCATTTCAATGGCTATTGGTATTTTGACACTTCCATTTTTTCTGGTTCATTATTCTAAATTGGACCTCTCTTTGAAATTGCAGAGTTTGGGAGTTAGGATTTATCATACCTATTATGAATGGTCTTCTCAAACAATTCATAATGCACTGATTTTATTGTCGGAAAATCGACAATACCAATTTGAACGAAAAAACGTGATTCTTTATAAATTAGCTGAAGATGCTGTAGTTGGTAATGATCGGGAATATGGTTTGCTGTGGAGTAAGGAAGGAGCTTATTTATTGGATTACGAGAAAAATCCGTCGAAAGCCTATGTCTATTTAGAAAAAGGGTTGACTTATTCTCCTAATGATAATTATGCCAAATTATTACTATTAGAAAGTTGTCTGCTACTAGATCAAAATGATCAAGCCTATGAATTGAGCCTTCAATTGAATCAAGACAAGTATCCTGATGCGCAGACAGCCTCGATAACTCGTATTCAAACCGCATTGTATGCAGAAAAGTTTAATGAAGCATTGCAGCACTCATCTGATCACTTGATTCAATGGAGTAATGATACAGTGATGAGGAAAATAAATACTCGGTTGAAAAATAATGATAAGGTGGAAGAATTAGAAAAAATGTTCTTTATTCCGAAGTAATTATTCAATGAATTCAGCATGTTCTTTTGGAGTTAGATTATATCCTAATTGAACAGCTTCCTGTAATGTTATTTTAGCTTGCTCATTCTGATTTAATTGCCGCAGAGTTTTTGCCTTCCAATAGAAATAATTCGGGGAGTTTTGATTCCATTTGATAGCACTATTAAAGTCTTCTAAAGCTTCTTGATATTGCTCTTGCTTGAAATAAAAAAGCCCTCTATAATAATGTGCTTGATGATTTTGTGGGTTCAGTTGAAGTACTTTCTTGAAAGAAGAGAACGATTGAGCAGGTAGTTTCATTCTTTCATACAATAGTGCTAAATTCAAGTAATTTAGTTCGTTATTTGGAGCAAGCTGTATAGATTTTTGAAAATCGACTAAAGCGCTATCATATTTTCCAGTGTTGAGATAAATCAGCCCTCGATTTAAGACTGCCTCATAAAGGGTAGAATCAAGATTAATAGCTTTCGTAAAATCTTGTTTTGCTAAAAGGTATTCTCTCAAGGATAAATAAATCATTCCTCTATTGTTAAAGGCATAGTAATCATCCTGAAAGATCGAAATGGATTGATTCAAGTCTACTAGAGCAGCTTCTAGTTGACCATTTTTTACTCGATAACTTCCTCTTTTCATGTAGGCAAAATAATCATCCGGATAGGATTCAATCACATCGCTCCAAAGTGTTTCATCATTTTCCCAAACAGCAATTCTTTTATGCGTTTGAAAACATAGAAATCCTATGTATACAGCTACCACAACAATAAAAGGATTTCTTGACTTTTCTGTTAGTTTTTGGAAAACTGAATTCAGAATAAATCCCAAAGCAATAAATAAACCGAGGTAGGATAAATAAGTGTATCGTTCTGCTATGATAGCGCTCCCAACAGAAAAGAACTGAAGAACAGGAAATATAGTAACCAAAAAAAATAATAGGCCAAAAAGGACTTTTCTATCCTTTCTAAAGTAAACATAAACTAGTCCTACGACAACTAAAAGAGGTAGAATGGAAACTAAAAATGCCATTGAAACCACACCGTCTGAAAGTGGTGGGTAAGGATGCAGTGCACTTAAATTTATGGGTAAAAATAACTTGGTTATATAAGTTGATAAGCCGTAAAGTGGAACCAGAAATGTTTGTATGAAAGGTGCGTCTGCATTGCTCGAAATAGCACCACTTCCGTCTTGTGCCCATATTGCAATTATTCCAAAGATCAAGCTTAGTGCAAAAAAGGGAACCTTTTCAATCAGTATACTCCAGGTGAATTTTCTTTTTTGAACATAATCCAACAGTAAAAGGATGACTGGAAAAACGACCGCCATTCCTTTAGAAAGCAAACTTAGAATGAATAAGAGCAAACAATGTAAGTAATTCAGCTTCGTTTTTTTCTGCTGATAGAAGAGGTAACTAATGAGCCCTAATAATAAGAAGAAGACATACAAAACATCTTTGCGTTCAGCTACCCAAGCAAAAGACTCCAAATGCATGGGGTGGATGGAGAATAGAAAAGCGACAAATAATGCGATCCATCTAACTCTAAAAAGTAGAAATACAAAAATGTAAGTCAATAGTACATTTAAGAGGTGGAAGATGAGATTTGTGGTGTGAAATACGGTTGGATTAAAACCATCTATAGAATAATCCAACACCAATGATAGAATCGTGATGGGGTGATAATTTCCTTGAACAATGACCAGATTAAATTGATGAAAAAAATCACTCCAAGAGTTAATTATCAAGTGCTTATTTTCCAGTACATAAGCGGGGTCATCCCACAATACCCATCCATTATTAACGACTGGAAAGAGCAAAAAAGTAGAAAACAACAGAATTGCCCCAATGGCGAAATGGTCTTTAATTAGTTCCTTTAAGTTATCTATAAATCTCATTAACTGGCTATACAAGGGGCAAACATAAATTAATTTATGATTACTTTGCGGCTAGAATCCAATCCTTTTTATCTTTTGAAAGCAAAGTTTCTCTTCCTGCTGTTTTTTATTGCGATCTCGAATACATTTGCCAATCAACCCTCCGTTGCTAGAAGCTTTATTGAGACGTCTCTACAAATGGTTAAAGTGAGTGGAATAGCACCTACAGTAATATCCAGAAATCTGTTTTTTACCAGTGCGGCCATGTACGATGCGTGGGCTTTTTACCAAGAAGACCATCGTCCATTTTTGTTGGGTCAGTCACTTAAAAATTATACCAATGATTTTGATTTGAGCTATAAAATTCCCGATTCATTAGTGACTGAGGCCATGATTAGCGAAGCAATTAGTTATGCGGCCTATCGCATTTTAGTTCAGAAGCATATAGAGATTAGCGGAAAGCGAAGATCCATCGACATTATTGATTCTACTTTTACTGCATTGGGATATGATATTGGATACACATCAACAAATTATAAAAATGGAAGAGGGGCAGCTTTAGGGAATTATATAGCCGAAAGTTACATAGCTTATGGTGCCACTGATGGCTCTTTCGAAGAAGCAGATTATGAAGATTTTTCATTCCAACCTGTCAACGGATCCTACAATCTAAATTCGAGTGGAAATAAAAATTTAGAGTTTAAAAACAGATGGCAGCCAATTATGCCAAATGATTACATCAAGAAAAAAGGGGTGGACAGAACTTTGTCAGATTGGAATTTACGTATTGCTGATGTTGAAGATGCCTTTTTAACACCTCAATGGGCCAATGTTACTCCTTTTGCTTTAACTTCAGCCGATACTAGTTATGTGCTGAAAGATGGAGAGAAACATTTGGTTTATTTTGATCCTGGAAAACCTCCACAGTTGGATTTTGAAAAGGATTCTATAAGCTCTGAAGAGTACAAGTGGAATTTTTTGTTGGTGGCTTTATGGTCCTCACACTTAGACCCAAATAACTCTAAGATGATGGATATTTCGCCAGCTGTTAGGGGGAACGTATTGGAAGTACCAAATTCGCTGAAGGACTATTATGATATAGAAGGCAGCTCTGCAAATAAAGGACATTCTATTAATCCGGCAACGAATTTACCATACAAGAAAAACTTGGTAAATGAAGCCGATTATCGCAGAGTTATCGCTGAGTTTTGGGTAGATGGCATCAATACGTATGGTCCTCCTGGACATTGGTTTTCTATGTTGAATGAAGTTTCAGATCATCCAGAGTTTGAAAAAAAGTGGGAAGGGAAAGGGGCTGTTCTTTCTCCATTAGAATGGGACATCAAAAGCTATTTTGCATTAGGCGGAGCATTGCATGATGCAGCTATAGCGTCTTGGGGCGTTAAGGTGGCTTACGATTATATTCGCCCAATATCCGCTATACGCTATATGGCTTCTCAGGGGCAGTGTACAGATAAAAGTTTAGCCAACTATCATCCTGATGGAATGCCGTTAATGGAGGGAAAGATAGAAGTCATTTCTGTCGAAGATTCTTTGGCAAAAGTGGATGCTAGAAACATTGGAAAAATTAAAATTTATGCTTGGAGAGGTCCTGATTATATTAAGGATCTTAAAAATGATGTTGCAGGAGTGGGTTGGATTTTAGCGGAAAATTGGTGGCCATACCAACGGTATTCTTTCGTAACTCCTCCTTTTTCAGGATATGTATCCGGACATTCTTGCTTTTCTTTTGCGGGGGCAACTGTTCTGGAAAAGATAACCGGCAATATTTATTTCCCCGGTGGAATAGCGGAATTTACAGCTAAAAAGAACGAATTTTTACTTTTTGAAAATGGCCCAAGTGAGGATGTTACCTTACAATGGGCGACATATCGAGATGCAGCAACAGAAACTTGTTTATCACGAATTTGGGGAGGAATTCATCCTCCTTGTGATGATATGATGGGTAGAGTCGTGGGTGAAAAAGTAGGCAATAAAGCGTTTGAAAAAGTAAATGAATATTTTAAAAATTAATGGAGCGCTTGGATTCAAAAGACTTGACCGTAGTTGGCGGAGGAATTACAGGACTCACAGCTGCTTACATTGCAGCAAAAGCTGGTTCGAAGGTTCGTGTGCTTGAAGGTTCCGATAGTTTTGGTGGATTGATTAAAACCTTTGATGTTGGAGAAACTCCAGTAGAATGCTTTTACCACCATTTCTTTTTGCATGACAAAGAGTTGAGTTGGCTAATCAAAGAGCTCGGTATTGAAGACAAAATCATTAGTCGCAAGACTTCCATGGGTGTTTTTACTCAGGGGAAAGTGTATTCTTTTTCTACCATTAAAGATTTATTGGCATTCAAACCGCTGAATTTAATCGATAAACTTCGATTTGGCTTGTCTACCGTTTATTTGGGAAAGTTTGCCGATTGGCGAAAAGCAGAAGAAAAAACAGCCCTAGACTGGTTCAAAAAATGGACGGGTAAAAATGTAGTGGATTCCATCTGGAAACCATTGTTGAAAGTAAAGTTTGGAAAGTTTCACAATCAAGTGCCTTTGGCGTGGATGATTGGCCGATTGAAACAGCGATTTGAATCTCGTGAAGCGGGCAGTGAAAAGCTGCTCTACATTGAAGGAAGTTATTCCGTGTTGTTGGATCAATTACTTTTAAAACTGAAAGAATTAGGTGTTGAATTATTGGCCAACTCCAAAGTAGATGCATTGGTTTATGATGCCAATAAGCTAATTGGTGTTCGAGTAGGGGATAAAATTCATTACAGTGAACAAACACTTTTTACCATTCCGAACAATATCACTCAAAAAATCCTTGGAAATCAACTAAAATTACCAGAAATCGAGTATTTCGGTGCTGTTTGTGTCATTCTTGAACTTACCCAAAGTTTAAGTCCAGTTTACTGGTTGAATGTTGCCGATGATAATTTTCCTTTCGGTGGAATAATTGAGCACACTCGGTTTATTTCTCCTAAGAATTATGGCAACAAACACATTGTTTATTTGTCTAAATATTTTGCTTTAGATGAGCCCATTGCAACCTTGAGTGAATCAGAAATAGAGACTTTAATGTTGGAGAAATTACCTGTTATTTTCCCTAATTTTAAGAAAGAGAATTTACTAAAAACACATGTTTTCCGAAGCTTCTCCGCAGCCACAGTTTGCGACCTTAATTTTTCTACTAAAGTTCCAAATGTCAAAACAACCATTGAAAATTTGTTTGTTTGCAATATGGCGCATGTTTATCCCGATGAAAGAAGTGTGAATAATTCCATCCGAATTGCAGCAAACGCTTGTCATTCCATGGGAATTAGTAAAGGTAATGTGCCTGAAGGCAATAGTTTGTCAGGTAAAATTGGTTTTAATTGATGCGAAATCCATTTGCCATAACGCTAGTAGGGATCTCATTTTGGCTACTTTTTGTCGCTGCATTGTTTGGTGGTGATTCCTTTTGGGGATTAAACTTTAGTTCGTTTTTAGGCACTTCCACTAAAGTAGGTCTCTTTGTTTTATCCTTGGTATTCATAGTCGGTACTCCATATTTTACCAACCGGTTGAAAGGGATAAATCTCGAAAATGGGAAGAACCTTTATTTCCGTATCGGCTTTTTGGTTGTTGGATTTTTATTGCTGAATCATTTTACCATTTTTGAGAATGTTTACGGAGATTCCGTTCAATTTCTAACTCGAATGGGAGAGCGTACCATTGAGTATTCTCCAAAGTTTGTTTCGGCTTTATTCTCTCTTGACCTTACCAATCCTAAGTTGGGCAACTTGACCGTATTGAGTTTAGTACGATTGATTTCCAATGGCTTCAATTTATCTCACTTGGTTTCATTTCAGATTGTTGGAATTATTTCTGGACTCCTTTTCTTTAATTTGTCTTTTTCTTATATCTCACAAAATATCAAGAATGGACTGCTGCAAGTGGCCTTATTGTTCGTCGTCTTATTCAGTCCTTTTAATCAACTTTTTCTCGGTCATGCTGAAATTTATGCATTGGCTTTTCCAGCCGTTACATGGTATTTACTCACCTTGAAATCGAGTTTGGAATTGCCAACTAAAAAGAGAATCGTTCTGCTCGTTCTTGCGTTTATTCTGTGCGTTAAGTTGCATTATCTTTTCATTTTGTTGTTTCCAACCCTTGTTTTTGCAGTCCTTTCATTTACACATCCCGACCGAATTAAACAGATTTTAAATTGGAGTTTCCTTCTAAAATATCTAATCCTTCCCATTGTTTTGATAGGAGCAGCGTTGTATTTTTTTGTTTTCAAAGATTACAACGATCCACGATTTTTAGGTCCTGAAGTGGATTTGTACGACCGTCTTTTTCTGCCGCTTTTTTCCCCTGAAGCTCCGTTAGATCGATACAATCTATTTAGCTTCAATCATATTTTTGATTTTGTGAATATGACATTTTTATGGTCAACGGCAAGTCTATTTTTACTTGTTGTGTTCGCACTCTTTTATGCAAAAAAAATCAATTGGAATCAACCGATACTGGTTGCAACAGGTTTTTTATTGCTATTGTTTTCTATGGTGTTTTTTGCTTTTAATCCATTACTAAGCATGCCAATGGATTTTGATTTGTTCTCTTTGGCAGCGCCACTTTTATTGTTTTTCGGTTTCTTTATAATCGAGCAAATTCAAGATGAAGAGTTGTCTAAATCCATCTCTGGTTCGCTCATAGGGATTTCACTTTTTTCCATCGCCATTTTTATGTGTAATGCCCAAAAAGAGAGCTTGTCATTGCGCATGGAAAGCCTAGGTAAACATGTATTCAAGACCTATTGGATTCGGTCCGCCGGAGATATTCGATTGGGATTGAATTTGATTAAAGATAATCCCGAAGTATATTTGAGTAGAAGTATTGCTGTGGTAGTGGAATTAGAGCCTTTTGCTTTAAAGGGAAATGATATAGAATATGCGAACCTGTTGTGGTCCGTTGGTAAGGAATATAGAGCACAAAAAGAGTATGCTAAGGCGTTAAACTTTCATACAAGATCTTTGAGTTATTCCGATCAATTACCGGCCAACTATATTGGTTTGATGGAGTCCAATTACTTTTTGGAAGATTATCGAGCAGCTTATCATTATTCTAAAGAATTGGTTCGCTTGAACTATCCTTCTGAGAAAAGAGCTTATGAAATTTCCATTGATTGTGCGCTAAAATCCAATTTGAAGGGTGAAGCAATTGCGATGATGAAAATCTATTTAGAAAAGTGGGAGAGTGAGTCTTATCAGCGTTTAATTCCCAAAGAATAAGCTTTTTAAGGTTGTATGTTTTTTACTTTCTCGTACAAATGATTTCCCAATAAAAGATACCCTTTTCCTTTCATGTGGTCGTCGTAATCCCAATACAAGTGGTGATTGTTGCTTTCTTCTGTTTTAATCAATGAAGTAAAATTGATAAACTCAAAGTCATTGATTGCACTCAAATTTTTAAGATAATTCTGATGTTGATTGTATTGGTAATCAGTTAAATCTAATTGTTCCGGACAATCTTTCTGACAAAATAATTGATCAAACTGATAGTAATAATTAGTTACTTGATGCCTTGCGGGAATATATCCAATCACCAATTTAACATTATTCTTTTCTGTTAATTTTCGAAAATAGTCAAAAGCTTCTTCTAAGTTGGGTTGTTTTAGCAAACCAGCTCTTTCTCTTAAAATCTGATTGAGTTTAAACGGATTGGTTTTCCCTTCAATCATGCTATTTCGAACTTCTTTAATCATATGATCTAACAGCACATTTTCTCTGCCGTACCAAGGGAAACTTTTATCAGTCATCGCAGGTAAAAAGGATTTCTTTTTCCAATCAAATCGAAAGGGGATAGGGGAGCCATTTTTTATTTGCCTATAAACCTCGATTAAGCGTGGAGTGAAATAATTATACTTCACGGCAATCAATTTATTCTCGGAAATGACCGGTTTTTTGTCGGTCAAATCGTTGGAGTAGAGGAGTAGGCAAACTAGATCGGGTTTGAAAATGGAAATGGCATCTGCAGTGAGTTTCAAATATGAATTCATCCCAACTCCCATAATCCCTAGATTCAGAATTTCATAGCGATCTTCACTGTCTTTTTGTTTAAACCCAGATTTAATCGTTTGATCTTGCTCAGCCATAATGCCTTCTGTAAAGCTATCACCAATGACTAGCATCCGCTTTTTACCAGAAGGCTTCTCCGTCTTCCATTCTTCATCTCTAAAACCGTAACGATTCAATTCATGTACAAACTGGTAATTGGTATCCAATGCTGATTCCCATATCCACTTTGAATTTCTGTAAAATGGAAAGGTCAATCCTTTTTCTGTTCCTGGGATGTAATTGGCTCTATCAAAATTAGAAAGTTCTGGAATCGGGAATGCCAATCGAAGAACAACCTCTTGGAGAAACAGCAATACTACAAGAAACAACAATCCATTTTTGAGTTTTGCACTCATCTTATGTGGTTTTGGAGCTAACTGAGTTTACAATCTTTTCCTCTAAGATGAAATCAGGTCTGTTTTTTACCTGAAAAAATACACGAATAATGTATTGCCCTAAAATTCCAATAGCCAATAATTGGATGCCTCCGAACAGAATTATCATAAACAATAATGCTGTAAATCCATCAGGAACGCCTTCCAAGAAGAACTTTTTAAAGACCACATATCCAAAGTAGGTCGACGAAATTGCAATTATAAATATGGCAAATCGAGCAATAAATTTTATAGGAAAATCGCTAAAATTGAACAGTCCATCAAAGGCTAGATCGAGTAATTTTCGAGTTGAATATTTACTTTTTCCAAATGCACGTTCATCTCTTTCGTATTCTACTGCTTTTTGTTTGAATCCTACCCAAGAGCGCATTCCTCTTATAAATTTTCCTTTTTCAGGCATGGCATTTAGAATCTTAACCACACGCATACTGATCAATGAAAAGTCGCCTGAATCCAAGAAGATGTCACTTTCTGAAACATTGTGCAGAAAGCGATAAAACACTTTGTAAAGCAGTACCTTCATGAAAGACTCTTTCCGTTTTTTTCGAACCGCATATACCACATCATAACCATCTTTGAAATGAGCATAAAAGTCGTGTAATAACTCTGGAGGGTCTTGCAGGTCGCCATCAACAATCAACACCGCTTCAGTTGCATTAGCATGCTGTAAACCTGCCGCAATGGCCGTTTGCTGACCAAAATTCTTGGATAAGAAATACGATTGAATTTTGGGGTTGGAGAGTGATAATGCTCTCATTTTTAATCCAGTTTCATCTGTACTTCCGTCGTCTACCAGAATCACTTCAATGGAAAGGTCACTGTCTGCGATTAGTTTTAAAATTCTGTTCATCAACTCCTCAAAAACCATAGATTCGTTGAACAACGGAATAATGATATTTATTTGTGGGGAAGTTGGCATGGGAACAGTACTTTATTATTGGTGTATTTCGGACAATTAAACAGAACGAAAGTATATATTTGATTTTTAATAGACTTCAGAAATTGGCTGTTTTAGCATAAAAATTTAAATTTACCACTTTAGTTACTCCCTTCTTGTTGAAAGTAAAAAATAGTATAGATTGGCTCAATGTTTTTTTGGTACTCCTTTGTGGAACATTGGCTTATTTCTTTCCATTAAGAGTCTTTATTCTGTCGTTCGCTATTCTTGGGCCACTACATTATCTGACAGAGATCAATTGGCTCAACAACAATAACTTTTTTACTAGTTTCTCTAAACGAATAGGTTTAATTATTGGAGTTTTAGCCTCGTTGATACTCATTCTGCCCAGGCTGTATTTTCATTTATTTGACACCGATTCAACCGACTTTATCTCCACCTTTTTTCTTTCCATTAATCAATGGTCTAACGGTGCTATTTTTACGTGTTTCCTATTGGCAATGGGGTCGCAATTCATAAAAAAATCAAGAGACTGGATTATTTTAATTGTCCTTGCTGTATTGGGAACTTACTTTTTGAATTCATTTGAAAATTATGCGATCTTAGTTGGAGTACTGATTCCCACCATAATTCACGTTTACGTTTTTACTCTATTGTTTATGTTGTATGGCGCTCGAAAGAGTAGAAGTAAACCGGCTTATCTTTCAATTGCATTAGCGATTTTGGTTCCTGTAGCATTTATTTTTATTCCCATAGAAGCTAGCAACTACTTTTTTAGCGATTTCTTCAAGTCCACTTTTATCGACAATCAGCTGCATCGAATTCCAGTTTTATTCTCCAAGTTTATCGGTTTATCCGATGGCACTAGTTTCTTCTTTTATGAACAATTGGAGTTGAGATTGATGATGTTTATTTCTTTCATTTACCTCTATCACTATTTGAATTGGTTTTCTAAAACAACGACTATTTTTTGGCATAAAAATCTAACTTTAAGGCGAACGGCCTTTATTGGCGTTTTTTGGATTGGCCTTTTGGGATTGTTTTATTACGATTTTAAGATTGGTATTTTGACCGCCTTATTTTTCAGTTTCCTTCACGTTATTTTAGAGTTCCCATTGAATATTTTAAGCCTAAAAAATCTATTTAGTAAAAGCAATCACAGATGAGTACGAAAGATGTAAAACAACTTATTTCTGTGCAAAAATACTATTGGATAATTGCGGTCATTGTCACAATGATAGCGCTTTCACCCTCATTAAATAATACTTGGGTGAATTGGGATGATGACGGCTATGTCCTTCAGAATAGCCTAATTACTTCCATAGATTTAGATGGAGTAGTTTCAATCTTCCAAGAGCCAAATGTGGTAGGGAACTATCATCCGCTGACGGTTTTGTCATTAGCGGTAGATTATGCCATTTCTGAAAAGGCCCCTTTTACTTTTCATCTACACAATTTATTACTACATCTTTTGAATGTAGTATTGGTTTTTGTATTGATCTCTAGATTGTTTAAGAGTCATCAAATGGCGCTAATTGTTGCTCTGCTATTTGGGATTCATCCCATGCATGTAGAGTCGGTCGCCTGGATTTCAGCCCGCAAGGATTTATTATACACTGCATATTTGTTGATGGGATTGTTGGTCTATTTAAAATACATCGACTGTTCTTCAATTGCCAAAAGAAGAGGGTGGTACGTTTTGAGTTTTGTGCTTTTTAGTTGCTCGTTGCTTTCTAAAGGAGTCGCTATGGTTTTTCCAGCGTATCTATTTTTGATTGATTATCTAAATGACAAAAAGATGGATAAGTCGACCTTGATTGCAAAGGTGCCATTCATCCTTTTGAGTGCAAGTTTTGTCTTTATTTCTTTCTATTCGCAGCAATTGGAAGGTGCATTCATTACTGAAGTAGAGTTCCCGCTTATCGACAGATTGGCAATTGCAACAACTTCATTTTTGGTTTATATTTTTCAATCGATTGTTCCAATCACTTTGTCGCCGTTTCATCCCTATCCGTTTCAACAGTTAAGTGATTTTCCAATTCATTACTATTTCTCTCTATTATTGATTCCTGCACTCATAGTGTTTTGTTGGATAGCAATTCGTAAAAAGTGGAAGGTGGCAGTATTTGGTATCTTGTTTTTTACGGTTACGTTGATTCCTTTATTACAATTAATCCCCTTAGGGCGAGCCATGATGGCGGAAAGATATACTTATTTCGCTTATTTAGGGCTCTTTATTTTAATAGGTTTTGGGTTGGTTCAATGGATTAATCAAAATCGACTTAAACGGAGAATTAGCATAGGAGTTTTTACAATTGTTATATTGATTTTTTCGTCGATTAGTTATATTTACGCTAAGTCATGGGAAAATGGAGAAAAGCTTTGGAGCAGGGTCATAGATCAATACCCTGAAGATTATTTCGCCTATTATTCAAGAGCGGATTATTTCTTTAAACAAGGAGATTGGTCAGCTGCTTTAGAAGATGTAAATCGGAGTATTTCACTTTCTCCATATTTTGGTGTGGCATATCAACTTAGAGGGCAATTGCATGAAAAATCAAAGGAGCTCCAGTTAGCGGTAAACGATTATGAACAGGCAATTGCATTGACTCCGAATTATGGACCTTCGTACGTTAATTTGGCTCGAATTTTAGGTGCTGACGGACAGTATGATGCAGCCTTAAAATACTTGAATCAAGTTATAATTTTAAATCCAACTTATGCTACCGCTTTTCTAAACCGGGGAGTTATTCACGAAATGTTAGGTAAGAAAGAAAAGGGTAGATTAGATTATAGCCAAGCTATTCAATTAGAGCCCGAAAATGGTCTTTTCTATCGCTATAGGGGAGTGAACTATTTAGCAGATGGCAACAGTAATTTGGCTATTGCTGATTTCAACCATGCGATTCAGTTTTTACCCAAAGATGGACTGTCTTACTTTTTAAGAGCAAAAGCGTTTCAGCAAATTGGAATGAAGAAGGAGGCATTAATTGACGCTCAAAAAGCCATGGATTTGAATTATCCTGTTGAACAATCAATGATTAACGAGTTGAAAGAGTAGAAAAGTCAAAGCGAAGGATTTGTTTTACTTTTGATGAGCCAAATGAAAGTACCATTCTCAAAAATAAACGCAGACCTTATTGTTGCATTCGTCATAATCCTGATTTATATCTTCGGATTCTTCTTTCCTGAAAAAATGTGGGGAATTCATTTTACTTCATTTTTAAGTGATGGATTGGCTTTCGCCTTCTTAATGCTGCCACTTTTATTAATTATACGATCACAATTTAGTTTTCAGAATTCCATTTCGGTCAATCAGAAAATATGGAAAATAGGTGCGATTTTGTTGTCGATAGCGGCAATGTTGGCCTTTTACCACTTTCCAATTCCCAATGATTTTTATGGAAATGCACGAAATTTCTATTTTGTAAAAGATACTGTAATAACTCAACTACCTCAGGATATTTTACTCTCATTTTTCAAAATTGAGTTCATTCCGGGGCAAGGTAGAAATGGAGTGAAACTACTCGTTGACGTGATTTCATTCTATTCTGAACAAAGTTTACAGCAATCATTTATACTATTGAATACCTTTTTTGGTGGACTCTATGTAATGGTTTTAATTCAATTGATTTCTAGTTTTATACGGGAAGTTAAGAATCGAATAATATTGTCTTTGGTGTTTATTACTTCTCCTATGTTTCTGGTTTATTTTGGTCACATAGAAACGTATGCACCAGTCTTTTTCTTGCTTCTAGTTTGGTTGTCACTCTATGTTAAAGCCATACGAAGTAATAATAAAGGTTTGCTCATTCCACTATTGATGATTGGGTTAATTGGACTTCGGTTTCATACCCTTTTTATTTTATTGGTTCCTGCCTTTTTAATCTTGTCAATCAGTTTCTACGCTCCATCATTATCAAAGAGAATAGGTACACTAAAAAAGACTTTTCTATATATCTATTTGCCTCTGTTGGTCGTGGGATTAGTCGCTTACTTTTTTATTTTTAAAGATTACAACGACCCCCGAAAATTAACTGACTTCACCGACATTGAACGACTGTTTCTTCCTATGGTTTCTCCGGAGGCACCATTGGATAAATACAATTTATTCAGCTTTAATCATTTCTTGGATTTTGCCAATGTTATTTTACTGTGGTCGCCTGCACTTCTATTTCTTTTGATTACTGTTTTCTCTTTTCGGAAAAAAATCAATTGGAATTCGTTGGAAGTGAGTAGTCTGATTTTGACCATTGCTATTTTTTGCACTTTTCTTTTTGCGATCAATCCATTGTTATCCATGCCAATGGATTGGGATTTATTTATGTTTCCGATTACCCTATTGTTTGTGTTCAGCTTAGCTTTACTGCAAAAGATTGAACTAAATTATTTCACTCTTAAAAGGACAGTCCTACTTCTTGCGACTACTTTACTTAGTATCCCGTCTTTTTTAACGATTCTATTAGCAAAACCGAATTCTTATCGCGTAGAAAGCGTTGGGAAACACATTTATAAGACCTACTACGAACATGGGTCTACTTATATACTTTACGCAATAGGACAAAGTGAATCACAAGAATTGTATGAAACCAGATTAGAAGAAATGACAGCAGAATTGCAACCATTTTCTATGCTAGGGAATGACAAGCAATATGCAGATTTGCTAATTGACTATTCTTTTGTTGTGGCGAAAAAAGATTTAATACTAGGGAGAAATATCTTTCTAAATTCAATGGATTATTTTGTGCCAGATCAAAAGTTTGATGCACACATCAATGGAATTAATCAGCAACTGATGGAAAGGGGATATGCATTCTCAGCGGTAGATCAAAGTCGAGCAATGGACTATTTCAATAGCGCACAAGTTCAAGAAAGTGAGAATTCTATTTTAGCACTCCAAAATTATAGAGCCGCCTTCTTTTATTATCCGATTTCATCGAAAATTAATTATGTTTTATTAGAGGCCTATTTCAAATTGGAAGATTTCCAGTCGGCTTATCAACAGGCCATTTACTTATCTAAAATTGAAGATGTTCCAGATAGAAAGAAACTTCGAATATTAATTCATACTAGCTTAGAGGCGGATGAATTTGATGCGACAGCAATGTATTGCATGGAATACCTGACATTGTTGCCAGGGGATCAATTGATTCAAGATATATACAGTCGTTTACTTTCGAATGATCAAGTAGAAGAATTGAAGTATCTCTTTAGAAGGAGAGAGTAAAGTAGGGTAATTCTCTTGAAATAGGCAAAGAAAAAGTCCCGATAATTAATTTTTATCGGGACTTTTCAGTATTTGAAGTAGCTTACTTTTTAATCACTTTAAAAAGTTGACTTTTTCCATTTTGGTTGATAACCTCGACGAAATAAATACCTCTTTCTCCAATTAAATCTATGGTCTGTTTTTGGCCATTGATTTCATTCACTGTAGAAACAATCTGTCCAATTGTATTTCGAACAATAATCTTATTGATTCTATTGGTAGAAGTATTCTCAATTACTATTTGTTGAGTCGTTGGGTTAGGGTATATTCTTAAGCTTGAAGCCAAGTATGATTCGTTAATTCCAACACCAACAACAGTAGAGCAAGCACTAGTATCAGAACAGCTATTTAATGTTACAACAACTGCATAATTTCCATTAATTATAGCGGTGTATGATTGAGAAGTAGCACCAGTTATAGCCGTGTCACCATTCGTGCAATCAATCCACTGATAAGTAGCTCCTGCTTGATTCGCTGTAAGTACTGCATTGTTTTGTGTAATTGTGTAGTCCGCTGAATCTATAGTCAAATTCAAAGTAATTACAGAATCACAACCTGCCGCATTTTGGATGGTATCGTTATACAATCCTGTAGCAGTATATGTCATGCTGTTTTGC
>JGI24723J26617_10002064_pt1 | contig 16607 bp, 12 predicted proteins | sample Cruoilmetagenom6_FD_26617 | JGI IMG/M metagenome (IMG submission 26617)
GATCCACGCGCCGATGTCGAGGTAATCGTGCCGCTTGTCGAGATACTGCGACAGCACCGAAAATGTTTCCGGCTCCCATGTGCCCGAACCCGCCTTGCGCCAGAATTTGCTGTGATAGGGATCAAGGCGGAACGGTTCATCGGCCAGACGCCCGGCGTAGTGACCGCGCGCGCGGTAAAGCATTTTTCGGGCCCGTGTCAGCATATCGTCTGCCTCATTTTGCCACCTTGACCCTTGACCTGCCCCTGCGCGCGCCGCATGTATCCACGACAACGCCAACAGATGAAACAGGGGGCCGACATGGCTTTTGAACTTCCCGATCTTCCTTATGCACATGATGCGCTTGCTTCCAAGGGCATGTCTGCCGAAACGATGGAATTTCACCACGATTTGCACCACAATGCCTATGTGACCAACGGCAACAAGCTGATCGCCGGGACCGAGTGGGACAGCAAGTCTCTGGAAGAGATCATTACCGGAACCTATGATGCAAGCAGCGTTGCTCAGGGCGGTATATTCAACAATATCAGCCAGTTGTGGAACCACAACCAGTTCTGGGAGATGATGGGGCCGAATGGCAACGCCATGCCCGGTGAGCTGGAAAAAGCCATCACCGAGAGCTTTGGTTCCGTTGATGAGTTCAAATCGCAATTCGCCGCCGCCGGCGCGGGCCAGTTCGGCTCCGGCTGGTGCTGGCTGGTCAGGAACGCCGACGGGTCGCTGGCGGTGACCAAGACCGAAAACGGCGTTAACCCGCTGTGCTTTGGTCAGACCGCGCTGCTGGGCTGCGATGTGTGGGAACATTCCTATTACATTGATTTCCGCAACAAGCGCCCGGTCTATCTGACCAATTTCCTCGATAATCTGGTGAACTGGGAAAACGTGGCTTCGCGCCTGGGCTAAGCCTGATCGTTGCATGATAAATGACCAACGCCCGGCCAATGTGTCGGGCGTTTTTACGGCACCTTGTGGGTTAACCGCCCTGTTTGCTGCTGATCGGGTTGACGATCTGCCAGCTGCCATCTTCATAACGGATCGCACAGGCGGTTTCGCTTAGTTTCGGCAAGGTCCGGGTCTGGCGCGGTGCTACCTGAGATTTTACCGCTTCCCTGCACAAAGGCACGCTGACCGGCTGATAGCCCTTGCCGGCCATGCATTGTTGTTCCACGCGCCCGCGCAGGTCGGCATTCACGTCAACCGTATAGGTCCGGCCTGGAAGCCAATAGCCTTGGGTATAGTAACAGCCCGAGGAACTGCAAACCTGGCGACCGGGAAAATACACCGGCGGGCTTTGGCGGATCTGACTGGCCACGGGCGCGTCCTGGAGGGCGGCAACTTCGCATCTGGTCTGGTCGCTCTGCATCCGGGTGACCGAAACGCCGGGACGGTAGTAAAGCGACAAGGGACCGCTACAGGCAGCCAGTGCCAAAGCGGCACTCAGGAGGGGGGCAAAAGGCTTCATCGGGCCATGTTGCCCGAACACGTCCGGCAAGACAATTGAATTGACCCGCCATATCAACTGAGAACATTGACCGGGCCGGGCGCTTATGTCATGCAAAAGACTGGCAAAAGCGACCAGAGGTCAACGGCCATGAAGGTCATCATTTGCGGTGCCGGGCAGGTCGGCTGGCAGATTGCACGACATTTGTCGGGCGAGCTGAACGATGTGACGGTGGTGGATTCCAACGCCGATCTGGTGCGCCGGGCCGCTGATACGCTGGATGTGCAGGGTATTGCCGGTTTCGCCAGCTATCCTGATATTCTGGAACGGGCCGGGGCGCGGGATGCCGACATGATTATCGCCGCCACCCATTCCGACGAGGTCAACATGGTCACCTGTCAGGTGGCCCATTCGGTGTTCGGCATCCAGCGCAAGATCGCCCGGCTGCGGTCGCAATCCTATCTGGATGCGATNTATTCGGATCTGTACCGGCGCGAACACATGCCCATCGACGTGGTGATTTCCCCCGAGCGCGAAGTCGCCGCCGCCGCCATGCAGCGCCTGCTGGCCCCGGCCGCGTTCGATACCGAAACCTTCATGGGCGGTAAGGCGCAGCTTCTGGGCATTACCATCGAAGAGGACTGCCCGATCGTCAATACGCCGCTGCGTCAGTTGACCGACCTGTTTTCGACCCAGCGTTCAATCGTGGTGGGAATCCGCCGCAAGGGAACGCTGTTTGCACCCGAACCGGGCGACCAATTGTTTGTTGGCGATAACTGCTACGTTTATTGCCATATGGACGATGTGACCCGCACGCTGGAAACCTTTGGCAAAACACAGAAAAAACAGGATCGCGTGGTGATTGTCGGCGGTGGCAATGTCGGGCTGGCGGTGGCCAGCACGCTGGAAGCCGGCGCGGGGCGGGTCCGGGCCAAGGTGATCGAACGCGACCGCCGGATTGCCGAATCCGCCGCCGAGGCGCTTGAGCGCACCATCGTCCTGAACGGTGACGGGCTGGATGCCGCATTGCTGCAAGAGGCCGGGATCGCGCGCGCCGATGCGATGCTGGCGGTGACCGATGACGACAAGACCAACATGCTGGCGGCGGTGCGCGCCAAGGCCGAAGGCTGTTCGCTGGCGATTGCGCTGATCAACGACCCGACACTGGTGCCGCTGATGGAACCGCTGGGGATCGACGCCTATATCAACCCGCGCTCGACCACGGTCAGTTCGATCCTGCGCCATATCCGCCATGGCCGGGTGCGCCAGGTCTATTCCATCGGCGACGCCGAAGCCGAGATGATCGAAGCCGAAGTCATGTCCACCTCGCCCATGGCCGGGCAACGCATGCGCGACATTGATTTCCCCGAGGGCGTGCTGGTGGGCGGCATTCTCAAGGGCGACGAGATGCTGCGCCCGTCGGGGAGCTTGCGGATCGAGGCCAAGGATGTTGTGGCAATTTTTGCCATGGCCGATGATGTACCCGAGGTCGAGCGACTGTTGCAGGTCTCGATTGATTTTTTCTAAGCATGGCGCGGCGGTCAAAATCCAGCTTCCTGACGCGCTTGCCGCTGTTCCTGCTGGTCTGGGGCATTGCGTCTTTGTCGATGTACGTGCCGGCGATCTATGCGGTGGTTCAGAACAATCATCCGGCGTCGCGGTCGTTCTTTTATGCCGGAACGCTGGGGCTGATTTTCATGACAATGGTGGCGCTGGCGCGCGCCTCGCATAAATCGCGCCACGGTACGCTGGGGCAGTTGCTGGCGCTGCTGGGCACGTTTGCGCTGTTGCCGGTGTTTCTGGCGGTGCCGGTGCATGATGCGATTGGCACGACCAGCTTTCTCAATGCCTATTTCGACATGGTCAGCGCCATTACCACCACCGGGGCGAATCTTTTTGACGATCCTGCCCGCCTGGCCCCGTCGCTGCATTTGTGGCGCGCCGAGGTGGCCTGGCTGGGCGGGTTGTTGATGTGGGTCGCGGCCTCGGCCATTCTGGCCCCACTGAGCTTGGGTGGGTTCGAGGTGACGGCGCGGGGGCAACCGGGACGGTCGGTGGCGGCGCTGATGCAGATGCANCAGGCCGATCCGCGCAAGCGGCTGGTGCGTATTACCGCAACACTGGCCCCGGTTTACGCCGGGCTGACGCTGGCGCTGTGGCTGTTGCTGATGATGGCGGGGGAAACCGCGCTGACCGGGGTGATCCACGCCATGTCGGTGATGGCCACGTCGGGTATTTCGCCGGTCGGCGGCATTGGCCAGTCTCAGGCCGGGGTGCCGGGTGAAATGATCCTGTTCCTGTTCATGTTCTTCGCCCTGTCGCGCCTGACCTTTTCTCATGACACCGCCACCACCGGGTTTGGCCGACTCGACAAGGATCCGGAATTCCGCATTGGGCTGATGCTGGTCTTCGGGGTGCCGGTGCTGTTGTTCCTGCGTCACTGGTGGTCGGCGTTCGATGTCAATGCAACCGAGGGCACCATGCTGGCGTTGCGCGCGTTCTGGGGGGCGATGTTCACGGTGATGTCGTTCCTGACCACCACCGGTTTCGAAAGCGGAGACTGGGAGGAAGCCCGCCAATGGTCCGGCCTTGGCACGCCGGGGCTGATCCTGATGGGGCTGGCATTGATTGGCGGCGGGGTGGCGACCACCGCCGGCGGGGTCAAATTGCTGCGGGTCTATGCGCTTTATCTGAACGGGGTGCGCGAGATGGAGCAGCTGGTGCATCCCAGTTCGGTCAGCGGCGCAGGTGCCGGCAATCGGCGTATCCAGAAGAACGGTGCATTCATTGCCTGGGTGTTCTTCATGCTTTTCGCCCTGTCTCTGGCGCTGATTACAGTGGTACTGGCGGCGTTGGGGTCAAGTTTCGATCAGGCGCTGGTGCTGAGCGTGGCAACCCTGTCCACCACCGGCCCGCTGATCGGCATTGCCGCGGAAACGCCGATCCACCTGGCGGAAATGAGCGGCTGGGCCAAGGGGGTCTTATGTGTTGCCATGGTGCTGGGGCGTCTTGAAACGCTGGCCATCATCGCGCTTTTGACCCCGAATCTGTGGCGTAATTGAATTGCCGCAGGCAAAAAAAGGCCGAGCACGAAGCTCGGCCGAAGTCCAACAGGGAGGTGAAGGTGATGAATATCATCGCCTTCGAGTAGAGATTTAGGTAGCCGGCATCACACATTCAAGTTCGATAATGTCGCACCCGCAGCATTGCTGCTATGCGTTCCGCGCATAGCTTGAATGCGGCTCATATTTTTCCCAGCGCCCTCAATTGCTTGCGATGTGAAATAATTTCGTCCTGAACAAAGTCGCGGAACGCGGAAATGCGTTTCGATTGCCTCAGTTCTTCCGGATAGGCCAGGAAAACCGGCACGTCCGCTGATTCGATTTCCGGCAGCACATGCACCAGATCGGGAAAATCCTCGGTCACGTAGTCGGGCAGAACACCGATGCCAAGATTGTTCAGCACCCCCTGCAACACGCCGAAATAGTTGTTGACCGTCAGCATCGACTGGGGGGTATGGGTCATCAGATGCTGCACCAGCACCGCCCCGGCCGCAACCTGTGCCGATCCGGGGTTCTGACAGATCAGCCGGTGGTTCGACATGTCTTCGATCCGGGTAAGATCACCCATGCGGTCCAGATATTCGCGCGAGGCGTAAAGCTGCATCCTGATGGTCATCAACCGCTTGCGGATCAGGTCGGCCTGGCTGGGTTCCTTCATGCGGATGGCCACGTCGGCCTCGCGCATGGGCAGGTCAAGAACCCGTTCCTCGAGCATCAGATCAACCTTCAGATCCGGGAACTTCTCGTAGAGCTTGGGCAGGCGCGGGGCCAGCCACAAGGTGCCAAAGCCGAATGTGGTGGTGACGCGCAACTCGCCGAACACCTCGTCATCGCTATCGCGAATTCTCGCGGCGGCGGCGTCGAGCCGTTTGGTCATGGCGGCGGTGGCGTCAAACAGCAATTCGCCCTGTTCAGTCAGAATCAGCCCCCGCGCATGGCGGTGAAACAACGTCGCATGCAGGCTTTCCTCAAGCGCGCGAATCTGTCGGCTGACGGCCGATTGCGACAGGTTCAGCTTGTCGCCCGCATGGGTCAGGCTGCCCGCATCGGCCACGGCGTGAAATATTCTGAGCTTGTCCCAATCCATAAAAGTAACTTTCGATCTGTCGCGTCGGTCCTATATGAAGGTATATATACCTGTGCTTGCAACAGGCCTGGCGCAAATAAAGCAAGATTATTCCCCTATACAGGTCATAAATTGTGACCTATATTTGAGGCAACTAGCAAGCCAGCCAGATTGTCGGAGACACCCTGATGACTACGCAAAAGATATCCCTGAACGACCGGTTCGATCTGACCAAAAGCCCGGTGATGCTGAACGGCACCCAGGCGTTGGTGCGCCTGATGCTGGCGCAAAAGGAACGCGACCGGGTGGCGGGGTTTGACACTGCCGGTCTGGTGACGGGGTATCGCGGATCGCCTTTGGGGGCGGTGGATTTGCAGATGCAGCGTGCCGCCAAACCGCTGGCCGAACATGACGTGACCTTTCAGCTTGGCCTGAACGAGGATCTGGCCGCGACCGCCCTGTGGGGCAGTCAGCAGGCCGAACTGCGCGGCGAGGGGCGGTTCGACGGGGTGTTCGGGCTGTGGTACGGCAAGGGGCCGGGGGTCGACCGGTCGGGCGATGCGATCAAGCACGCCAACATGGCCGGCACCAGCCCGNTGGGCGGCGTTCTGATGGCCATGGGCGACGATCACACCGGCGAATCCAGCACCGTGCTGCATCAGTCGGAATGGGCNCTGATGGACGCCTATATGCCGATTGTCAGCCCGGCCGGGGTGCAGGAAGTCCTTGATTATGGCGCTTATGGCATCGCGCTGTCGCGGTTCTGCGGCCTTTGGGTTGGTCTCAAGACCATGAAGGACACGATCGAAACAACGGCGGTGGTGGACGGTGATCCGCATCGCATGACGTTGGTCACGCCGGAAATCGACATGCCTCAGGGCGGGCTGAACATCCGTCTGGTGGACACGCCGGTGGCGCAGGAGACACGGGTGATCGACCACAAACGCTTTGCCGCCGAGGCGTTCGCCCATGCCAACAAGATCGACAAGCGCATGTGGGGCAAGCCGGGGGCAAGGATCGGTTTTGTCGCCGCCGGCAAGAACTGGCTTGATTTGCTGCACGCCATGTCGCTGCTGAACATCGACGCGAATGAGGCCGAAAGGCTGGGTCTGACCACCTACAAGATCGGTCAAACCTTTCCTCTGGACATGCGCGGGTTTAGCGACTGGGCCGAAGGGCTGGACCTGATCATCGTGGTCGAGGAAAAGCGCAAGCTGATCGAGGTGCAGATCAAAGAGGCGATCTTTGACGACCGCAAGGGCCGGCGTGTCTGGGGCTGGCACAAGGGCGGTGGGGCCGGGTCGATGCACGGGGAAGAATTGTTCCCGACACGCGGCGCGCTTGAACCGATGATGATTGCCGAAAAACTGGGTGCCATTCTGATCGACGAGGGGCGCGAAACCGATGGTATCCGCGCCGGCATGGCCGCGCTTCAGGATGCGCGCCGCAACGACAACGCCGAGGATATCGCCGCGCGCCTGCCGTATTTCTGCTCGGGCTGTCCGCATAACACCGGCACCAAAGTGCCCGAGGGGTCGCGCGCCTATGCCGGCATCGGCTGTCATTACATGGCGCAGTGGATGGACCGTGACACGCTGGGCTATACCCATATGGGCGGCGAGGGTGCCAACTGGATCGGCGAAGCGCCGTTTTCCACCACCGGTCACGTGTTCCAGAATATCGGCGACGGTACCTATAACCATTCCGGCATTCAGGCGATCCGCGCGGCAGTGGCGGCGGGCACCAACATGACCTACAAGATCCTTTACAACGATGCCGTGGCGATGACCGGAGGCCAGCATAACGAAGGCGATCTGGACGCCGCGCGCATCGTGCGCGAGGTCAAGGCGATGGGCGTCGAACATCTGGCCGTGGTCTATGACGAAAAGGAAGACGTTGATTTCAAGGCGTTTCCGTCCGGTGTCGAGACCTTTGAGAGGGCCGAACTGGACAAGGTGCAAAAGGCGTTCCGCGAACATCCCGGCGTCTCGGCGATTGTCTATATCCAGACCTGCGCCGCCGAAAAACGCCGCCGGCGCAAGCGCGGTCTGTTCCCCGACCCGGACAAGCGCGTGTTTATCAACACCGATGTCTGCGAAGGCTGCGGCGATTGCGGCATCCAGTCGAACTGTGTGTCGATCGTGCCGTTCGAAAGTGAACTGGGCCGCAAACGCGCCATCGACCAATCCTCCTGCAACAAGGATTTTTCCTGCCTCAACGGGTTCTGCCCGTCTTTCGTGACGCTTGAAGGCGCGAAGATCCGCAAAGAGGCGACCACCGAACTGCATCTGCCCGACNTGCCGATGCCGGATCTGCCGGCAATCAACGGCACGCATAACATCGTCGTCACCGGCGTTGGCGGCACCGGCGTCGTCACCATCGGNGCGCTGCTGGCCCAGGCCGCNCAGCTTGATGGNAAGGGCGCGGGCATGATGGAGATGGCTGGCCTGGCGCAAAAGGGCGGGGCGGTGCATATCCATTGCCGCATCGCCGAAAAACCCGACGACATCAGCGCCATCCGCGTCGCCACCGGCGAGGCGCATGCGCTGATCGGCGGCGATCTGGTGGTCAGCGCCGGGGCCAAGACGCTGGGCCTGCTGAAGGCCGGCCAATCCGGGGCCGTCGTCAACAATCACGAGATCATCACCGGCGATTTCACCCGCGACAGCGAATTTTCCCTGCCCGCCGACCGGCTGGAACTGGCGTTGCAGGCGCGTCTGAAGGAACGGCTGGCGCTGTTCGATGCGTCCCAACTGGCACGGGTGACGATGGGGGATTCGATTTTCTCCAACATCATGGTGTTCGGCGGGGCCTGGCAGCTTGGCCTGATCCCGCTCAGCCTTGAGGCGATCCGTGGGGCGATTGACCTGAACGGCGCGGCGGTNGAACGCAACCTGCGCGCCTTTGACATTGGCCGCTGGGCGGTTGTTCACGCCGACGAGGCGGCGGCGTTGCTGACCCCGAACGTGGTGGACCTGCCCAAAACGCTGGAGGAAAAGATCGCCTATCGCGCCGATCAACTGACGGCGTTCCAGAACAAACGGCTGGCGAAACGCTATTTGAAACTGCTGGACGGGATTGACGACGCCGGCCTGAAAGAGGCGGTGGCGACGGGCTATCACAAGCTGTTGGCCTACAAGGACGAATATGAAGTGGCGCGCCTGTTGCTAAGCACGCAGGAAAAAGCGGCAGCGGAATTTGACGGCGATTTCAAAATGACCTTCCACCTTGCGCCGCCGTTCATGGGCGGCAAGGGGGCGGATGGCCGCCCGAAAAAACGCAGCTTTGGCGCGTGGATGGCTGGCCCCTTGCGCCTGCTGGTGCGGCTCAGGGGGTTGCGCGGCACACCGCTGGATCTGTTCGGTTACGCGGCTGAGCGCCGGATGGAACGCGCGTTGATCAGGCAATACCAAAGCGACCTCAAGAAAGTGCTGCCAAAGGTGACACCTGATACGATTGACGCGGTNCGGGCGCTGGCGGCTTTGCCGCTGGACATTCGCGGTTATGGTCCGGTCAAGCTGGCCAGCGAGGCCAAGGCGGCCAAACGGCGCGAGGAATTGCTGAGCGTGATCAATCAGGGCGGCAGCAAGTTCGACAAGGCGGCGGAATAGCCAATTTGCGACGAAGGCAACCGGCCTGTGGATTTTCCGCGCAAAGCCGCGTAAACGCACATCGAAACCCAAGTGCAGGCAAAGACCATGGCAGTAGGCATATTCGATTCCGGAATGGGCGGGCTGACCGTTTTACAGGCGGCGCAAAAGCGTCTGCCTGACGTGGATTTCCTGTATTACGCCGACAGCGCCCATGCGCCTTATGGGGTGCGTGATGCGGATGATGTGTTCAACCTGACCCAAGAGGCGGTCCGGGATCTGTGGGACCGGGGCTGTGATCTGGTGATTCTGGCCTGCAACACTGCCTCTGCTGCCGCCCTGCGCCGGATGCAGGAGGGCGGATTGCCCGCCGGCAAGCGGGTGCTGGGCGTGTTCGTGCCGCTGATCGAGGCGCTGACCGAACGGCAATGGGGCGACAATTCCCCGCCGCGCGAAGTGTCGGTTCAGCACGTGGCGCTGTTTGCCACCCCCGCCACCGTGGCCAGCCGTGCCTTTCAGCGCGAACTGGCGTTTCGCGCCATCGGTGTCGACATCGAGGCCCAGGCCTGCGGTGGCGTGGTCGACGCGATCGAGGACGGCGACATGATTCTGGCCGAGGCGCTGGTGCGCAGCCATGTGGAGGCGCTGAAGCGCAAGATGCCACAGCCGCAGGCGGCGGTGCTGGGCTGTACCCATTACCCGTTGATGGCCGATGTGTTTCAGGCGGCATTGGGCGAGGGCGTAAAGGTCTATTCCCAGGCCGATCTGGTGGCNGATTCNCTGGCTGATTATCTGACGCGCCATCCCGATATGCTGGGCACCGGCGAAGCNGGTTATCTGACGACCGGCGATCCGGGCCGGGTCAGCGACCGGGCGACGCAGTTCCTGCGACGAAAAATCAGTTTTGTTGCGGCCTGAAGCCGATCCAGATCAAAGCCCGGTCAGACCGGGTGTGCCATTTCTTGAAAAACACGTTACGAAAGAGGTCTGACATGACCCATAAAATCGCCATCCTCGGGGCTTCGGGCTATACCGGAGCGGAACTGGTGCGGCTGATCGCATCGCATCCCAACATGGAAATCACCGCCCTTGCCGCCGAGCGTAAAGCCGGGATGAACATGGCGCAGGTGTTCCCGCACCTTCGCCACCTTTCCCTTCCAACCCTTTGCAAAATCAGCGAAATAGACTTTACTGACATTGATCTGTGTTTCTGCGCCCTGCCGCATAAAACCAGCCAGGAGGTGATATCCGCGCTGCCGGTAACCTTGAAGATCGTCGATCTTTCGGCGGATTTCCGGCTGCGTGATCCGGCCGAATACAAGAAATGGTACGGCAACGATCATGCGGCGCTGGAACAGCAGGCCGAGGCGGTCTATGGCCTGACCGAGTTTTATCGCGACGACATCCGCACCGCGCGGCTGGTGGCCGGGACGGGTTGCAATGCCGCCACTGGGCAATTCGCCCTGAGACCGTTGATTGGCGCGGGGGTCATCGACCTTGACAACATCATTCTGGACCTGAAATGCGCCGTGTCCGGTGCCGGGCGGGCGTTGAAGGAAAACCTGCTGCACGCCGAGCTGAGCGAGGGCTATCANGCCTATGCGNTGGGGGGCACGCACCGGCATATGGGNGAATTTGATCAGGAATTTGATCGGGTTGCCGGGCGTCCGGTGCGGATACAATTCACCCCGCACCTGATCCCGGCCAACCGGGGCATTCTTGCCACGGCCTATGTCAGGGGCGATGCGCGCGTGGTGCATGACACGTTGGTGGCGGCCTATGCGGGTGAACCTTTCATCGAAATGCTGCCCCTGGGCGAGGCCCCGAGCACGCGGCATATCCGTGGGTCGAACTTCTGCCATATCGGCGTGGTTGCGGACCGGACCGAGGGGCAGACAATTGTTGTTGCCGCCCTTGATAACCTGACAAAAGGTAGCAGCGGGCAGGCGTTGCAAAATGCCAACCTGATGTTAGGTGAAGATGAAACGATGGGGCTGATGATGGCCCCGCTGTTTCCGTGAAGCCGGAGGAAGCCCCATGAAAAGCCTTAAGAAACGCCGCCGTGTCCAGGTTATTCTCATGACCTTTCTGGCCTTGGTGCTGGCCACCGGGCTGATCGGCTATGCCATGCGCGACGGCATCAACTTTTTCCGCTCTCCCAGCCAGCTTGCCGAAGAACCGCCCGGCCCGACCGAGGTGTTCCGCATGGGCGGGCTGGTCGAGGAAGGCTCGATCGTGCGCGGTCAGGGTGAAACCGTGCGCTTTGTCGTCACCGATGGCGGGGCCAGCGTTCCGGTCAGCTTTACCGGGTTGCTGCCCGATCTGTTTGGCGAGAATCAGGGCATGATCGGCACCGGAAGTTACATCAATGGTGTCTTTGAAGCCACTGAAATACTTGCCAAACATGACGAGGATTACATGCCCGCCGAAGTGGTGGACGCGCTGAAGGAACAGGGCGTCTATCAGGATCCTGACGGCAGNTGANCGGTGCCGGATCAATCCCTTCAGCCGGCCTTTGTGCTGGTGCGTCCGCAGATGGGCGAGAACATTGGTGCCGCGGCGCGGGCCATGTGGAATTTCGGCCTTGACCGGATGCGTATCGTCGCGCCGCGCGATGGCTGGCCCAACCCCAAGGCGGTCGCCATGGCCAGCGGCGCGGGGCGGTTGCTGGACGGGGCGATTGTGTCTGGTGATGTGACAAGCGCGGTGGGTGATTGTTCCTATGTGTTTGCCACCACCGCGCGGACCCGCGATTTGACCAAGCCGGTGTTCAGCCCCGAGCGCGCCATGCAGATCGCCGCGCAAAAGATCGCCGCAGGCGAAAAGGTGGCGGTGATGTTCGGGCCAGAGCGCGCCGGGCTGGAAAATGACGATATTACACGGGCCAATGCGATTATTTCGGTGCCGGTAAACCCCGATTTTGCCTCGCTCAACCTGGGTCAATGCGTGTTGCTGACCGCCTATGAATGGCAGCGCCAGAGTGCAGATATCATCCACGAAACCGTCGAAATGGCAAAATCGGACTGGGCGACCGGGATCGAAATGGAAAAGCTGGCGCAGCATTACGAGGAACGCCTTGATACCGCAGGTTTTTTCTTTCCCGTACACAAGGGCGACAGTATGAAAACAAACCTGCGCAACCTGTGGAGCCGGATGCCTTTGACCGGTGCGGACGTGCAGATGCTGCATGGGGTGATGCGCCAGATGGTGCGCTGGAAGGAACGCGGCTAGGCGCGTGGCGCGGGTAAAACTTTGGAAAAGTTTTGGTAAGAATTTTGCCTAAAATTCTTGTGTTCCGGCAGGTTGAATTGCTTGCTTGCCTCCGTACCCGCACGGATTTAGGGTCCGCCAGACCAACGCCGGGAGCAGCAAATGGCCAAGCCTCGTAGTATTTTCGAAGAAGTGGCGCAGAAACCGGAACGCCCTGTCAAACAGACCGGAATTATCGACCGGGGCAGGGGCGGCGCGCGCGGGGCGATCCGTGTCTGGCTGATGGTATTGTTCGCGCTTGTGGTGGCGATGATCGTCGTCGGCGGGCTGACCCGGCTGACTGATTCCGGTTTGTCGATTACCGAATGGCGTCCTGTGACCGGGGCGATGCCGCCAATGAACGAGGCCGACTGGCAGGCTGAATTTGATCGCTACAAGCAGATTGATCAGTGGGAAATTCAGAACCAGTGGATGCAACTGGCTGATTTCAAAGCGATTTACTGGTGGGAATGGGGGCACAGGCAGTTGGGCCGGGTGGTCGGGCTGGTCTGGGCTTTGGGTTTCATCGGCTTTCTGGTGGCGCGCAGGATTCCGGCGGGCTGGCATGGCCGGCTGTTGTGGCTGGGGGTGCTGGGCGGCGCGCAGGGGGCGATTGGCTGGTGGATGGTGTCGTCGGGTGTGACGCAGGGGCAGGGGATGATCTCGGTCGCGTCGTATCGGCTGGCGGTGCATCTGGGGCTGGCGTTCGCTATTTTGGGGTTTATTGCCTGGGATATTTCTCTGTTGGGCCGGGGCGAACGTGATCTGATGCAGGCACGGCGTGCCAAAGAGGTACCGTTGTTTGGCCTGTCCACGGGGTTGCTGCATCTGGCGTTCCTGCAAGTGCTGATCGGCGCGCTGGTGGCCGGGATTGATGCCGGGCGCAGCTATACCGACTGGCCGCTGATGGGCGGGCAGGTGCTGCCGCCCGACCCGATGATGCTAGAGCCGGCCTGGCGAAACCTGTTTGAAAATCCGGGGCTTGTGCAGTTCATCCATCGCATCGCCGGTTACCTTTTGGCAGCGTTTGGCGTGGTGGTCTGGCTGCGCGGCCGCAGATCGGCGCATGTCGCCACGCGGGTCGCTTTCAACGCCATGTTCGCCGGGCTGCTGGTGCAGATCGCGCTTGGCATCTTTACCGTGCTTTACGGCGCGCAGTTGCATATCGCGATCACCCATCAGTTGATGGCAGTGGCGCTGTTTGTGCTGATCCTGCGGGCGCGTTTTCTGGCCGCCTATCCGGTGGCAACATCTTTGAAAGGCGGCACAGGATGAGCGCATATGACGATCTGATGGCCTACACGCACGACACCATGGCGCTGGCGCAGATTGCCGGTCGGCTGGGCTGGGATCAGGAGACGGTAATGCCGCGCGGGGCCGCCGGTCAGCGCGCCGATGAAATGGCGGCAATCGAAGCGGTTTTGCATGCGCGCCGGTCCGACCCGAAAGTTGGCGACTGGCTTGAGAACGCGACCGGCGATGACGAGGTTTCGCGCGCCCAATTGCGCGAAATCCGCCGCGCCTATGATCGCGCCCGCAAGGTGCCGGTCGATCTGGCGAAACGGTTGGCACAGGTGACATCGCTGGCGCAAGGCAAATGGGCTGAGGCGCGCGAAGATGAGGATGTGTCGGCGTTTGTGCCTGTTTTACAAGAGGTTGTGGCGCTAAANCGCGAGGAAGGCATGGCGCTGGCCGGGGGTGGTGACCTGTATGACGCCATGCTGGAAGATTACGAACCGGGCACCAGCGCCGCTGAAATCAGTGCAATTTTCGATGCCATGCGTCCGCGTCTGGTGGCGTTGAGGGCGGCTGTTCTGGACAAGCCAATGCCAGGCGGGGTGAGTGGTGCGTTCGAGCCTCAGAAACAGATGAAGCTGGCGCGTAAACTGGCACGGACATTCGGTTATGATCTGCAACGCGGGCGGCTCGACAAGGCAGTGCATCCGTTCAGTTCCGGCAGCGGCGCGGATGTGCGGATCACCACGCGGACCAGTTCGGAAGACCCGTTCAATTGTATCTATTCAACCATCCACGAGGTCGGTCACGCCTGTTACGAACAGGGGATTGACGACACCTACGCGCTGACTCCGCTGGGGGGCGGCGTGTCGATGGGGGTGCATGAAAGCCAAAGCCGGATTTACGAGAACCAGTTGGGTCGCGGCCGGGCGTTTACCGGCTGGCTGTTCGGGCAGATGCGCGAGGCATTTGGCGATTTTGGCATTGCCGATGCGGATGGGTTTTACGGCGCGGTGAACCGGGTGCAGCAGGGCTATATCCGCACCGAGGCGGACGAGGTGCAGTATAACCTGCACATCATGCTGAGGTTCGATCTGGAGCGGGCGCTGATGGCCGGGGATTTGCAGGTTGGCGATCTTGAGGCCGCCTGGAACGACCGGTTCGAGGCCGATTTCGGCTATCGGGTCGACAAGCCATCGAACGGGTGTTTGCAGGATGTACACTGGTCGGTCGGGCTGTTCGGGTATTTCCCGACCTATGCGTTGGGCAATGTCTATGCCGGGTGCCTGTACCAGACCCTGAAGGGTGCTGTGCCGGGGCTGGAGGACCAGTTGGCGGGCGGAGATACCGGCGCGGCGACGGCATGGTTGGGCGACAACCTGCAACGCCATGGCGGGTTGTATCAACCGCGCGATATCATCAGGCGGGCCAGCGGGATCGAGCCGTCAGAGGGGCCCTTGCTAGACTACCTCGAAGCCAAGTTCGGCGCGCTTTACCGGTTGTAACGGTGCAGAAGAAAATTCGCGAATTTTCTGGTCACCGCCCGGTTGCCGCCGCGCGCATCGCCGCCTGCGCGCAGAAACACGACGCGCCGACGGCGGCGTCGGCGCGGGCCAGTGCCAGATCAAGGCGCTGTTTGATCTGAATGATCTCAACCGTCTCTCCCCGTGCTTTAAGGCAGTCGTGCAAGCCCTTTAGGGACCACACATTATCCGGATGAACCGTGGCGCGGCTTAGCTGGCCGCCAAGGCCCAGGTCTTGGCGGTAGACCGCTTCGGCCTCGGTCACGTGGCCCTGTTCCAACAGCAATGCGCCCAATGCGTGCCGTGTCGGCTGCATCCAGCCCCAGGGTTCGTCGTATGGCAGCGTGTCGTCATGCGCCACCGAGGCGCGCAGATGGGCATAGGCGGCGGCAAAGTTTTCCTTGCGGTACTCGATTTCGCCCCGCAGCATTTCTGTCGCGATTTCAAGCAGATCAACAACCTTGTTATTGTGCAGTAGCCGGGTGTCCGGCACCCGGTCACGGGCGGCAAGGAACACCTGTTCCTCGGCCTCGGCTTCGGCCACGCGGCCNGTCGCGGCAAAGGCCACGGCGCGGGCATAATGGGTGGTGGCGGTNAGGGTGCAATAGAGGCTCTGGTCCTCGGGCGGCTCAAGGGCAATCGCCTCGTCCCAGCGNCCAAAGCGGATCAGGATATGCGGCAGCATCGCCATGTAGCTTTCAAAGTAATCGGCCATNGGCGGGCTTTGCATCTGCAACATATCCGCCGGCACCGTGTCGATCATGCCCTGTACCGCATCCAGCGCCGGCTGCATCTGTCCCAGAAACAACGCCCCGAAGATGACAAAGTGGTAATCATGCAGCCGATAGCCGGTATAGATCGAATACGCCCCTTCGCGGGCGTAATATTTCAGGTCCGCCTCGACCGCCTTTTGGTTCCAGATGACCACGTTGTGATAATGCCCGCACAGCACGTCGATATGGGTCGGCATATGCACCAGATGCCCCGCGTCCGGCACCAATGTGCGCAGCGCATCGCCCGCCTTCAGGGCCTTTTCCGGGNNNGGNGACATTTCCATCAGGTGAATATACAGATGCAGCAGGCCGGGGTGCGACATGGCCCCGTCAATGCTGTTCAGCGCGGTTTCCAGAACTTCCTGCGCTTCCAGGGTTGGCGCGCCTTTGGCCGGTGTGCCAGCCTTCAGATCCCACATTTTCCAGGGTGTCAGGTTGAGCAGGGATTCGGCGTAAACCGTGCGCAGGTCCATGTGGTCGGGATGGGCGGCAAAGGCAGCGCGCATGGCGTCGGCATAGTCATAGTCCCAGGCGTGCATGTCGGTGCCCAGGTCACGCTGAGGATAGCGCGCGGGCAGGGCGCGGATCAGCGCCGCCTCGACCGGAGTGACCGTATCCGCAAGGGCCAGCGCCGCCTGGCTGGCGTCATAGGCGGCCCCGATGGCAA
>JGI24723J26617_10002070_pt1 | contig 16520 bp, 11 predicted proteins | sample Cruoilmetagenom6_FD_26617 | JGI IMG/M metagenome (IMG submission 26617)
CGAGGATGGCAATGTCGGGAGGTGTCTCCGTCAACGCGGGCAGAGCGGATTCGCCGTCATGATAGGTGCGGACTTGATAGCCCTCAGCCTCAAAGAACATTTTCAGCGAGGCGACGATGTTCTCGTCGTCATCCACCAGTGCCAGAGTTGTCATCGCTCGATCCTTCTCAACCAGACTGTACCCCATCACGGGGTCTGGCCGTTTTGCATTATGGTGTTCAACCACGGTTCGCGACATGACAAAAGCCCTCCTTCGGTGCTGTCCCAATGAAAACAGCAGACTAGGGCAAGCAAGCGCTCACATTACGGCGATTTAAGGTAACATGGGGGCACGCCGCCATGATTGGGACGTGCGGTCGATCAATTCGGGACCGGGTACTGCACCCCACACGCGCTATCGAAGCGCTCATGCTGAGCGAAGTCGAAGCACGGGCGCGGGCGGGGAAGGTATGTGCCGCCGCCTTCATCCTTCGACTTCGCTCAGGATGAGCTTGCGGCTGCGGCGACAGTCGATTGCAGGTATCAGAGTAGCTTCATCCTACCCGACAAATCGGCCTACGGATCCAGCCTCACCGCGCCTTGCGACGCGTTCCCGACATGCGCCGCGTACACTTTCAGTGCACGGCTCACCTTGCGGGGGCGATCCTTCGCCGGCTTCCAGGCCTTGTCGCCGCGGGCGTCCATGTCGGCCCGGCGGCGGGCGATTTCAGTATCGTCGATCTTGGCATGGATCGTGCGGTTCGGGATGTCGATCTCGATCAGGTCGCCTTCCTCGATCAGGCCGATCAGGCCGCCTTCGGCCGCTTCCGGGCTGGCATGGCCGATGGAGAGGCCTGACGTGCCGCCGGAGAAGCGCCCGTCGGTGATCAGGGCGCAGGCTTTGCCCAGTTTCATCGATTTCAGGTAGGAGGTCGGGTAGAGCATTTCCTGCATGCCCGGGCCGCCGCGCGGGCCTTCATAGCGGATGATCACCACGTCGCCGGCCTTTACGCCCTTGTTCAGGATACGGTCGCAGGCCTCTTCCTGGCTTTCGCACACAATGGCGGGGCCGGAGAATTTGAGGATCGAGTCGTCAACGCCGGCGGTCTTCACCACACAGCCCTGTTCCGCGATATTGCCGAACAGCACGGCGAGCCCGCCATCCTGCGAGAACGCGTGGGAGGCTGCACGGATGACGCCGGTCTCGCGGTCGGTGTCGAGGTCCTTGTAGCGGCGCGACTGGCTGAACGCCTGCGTCGTGCGCACGCCGCCCGGCGCGGCGAGGAACAATTCCTGCACGTCCGGGTCATTGGTCAGCGCCACGTCCCACTTGGTAATGGCCTCGGCCATCGTCGCGGAGTGGATTGTGCGCACGCTCGTGTCGAGCTTCCCGGCACGGTCGAGTTCGCCCAGGATACCGAAAATGCCGCCCGCCCGGTGCACGTCTTCCATGTGCACATTGGCAACCGCGGGGGCGACCTTGCAGAGACAGGGTGTGTGGCGGCTCAGCCGGTCGATATCGGCCAGCGTGAAGTCGACTTCGCCCTCGCTGGCAATCGCCAGCAGGTGGAGGATCGTGTTGGTTGACCCGCCCATTGAAATGTCCAGCGTCATCGCATTCTCGAATGCTGCCTTGTTGGCAATGCCGCGCGCGGAGACGGACTTGTCGCCGTCCTCGTAATAGATCTTCGACAGTTCGACGATCCGGCGCCCGGCGCGGCGGAACAGGGCCTCGCGGTCGGAGTGAGTCGCCAGTGTCGAGCCATTGCCCGGCAGGGCAAGGCCGAGCGCTTCGGCGAGGCAGTTCATCGAGTTCGCCGTGAACATGCCGGAGCATGAGCCGCACGTAGGGCAGGCGGCCTCTTCATAGGCCAGCACTTCGGCGTCGGTGCGCTCGGGGTTCGCCGCCTCGATCATCGCGTCGATCAGGTCGACCGCTTTCAGTTCGCCATCGATATTGACCTTTCCGGCCTCCATCGGGCCGCCGGACACGAACACGACCGGAATGTCCAGCCTGAGGGCCGCCATCATCATGCCGGGCGTGATCTTGTCGCAATTGGAGATGCAGACCATGGCATCGGCGCAATGCGCGTTGACCATGTATTCCACGCTGTCCGCGATCACTTCGCGGCTCGGCAGCGAATAGAGCATGCCGTCATGGCCCATCGCGATGCCGTCATCGACCGCAATCGTGTTGAATTCCTTGGCTACGCCGCCTGATGCCTCGATCTCGCCAGCGACCAGCTGGCCGAGGTCCTTCAGGTGCACATGGCCCGGCACGAACTGGGTAAATGAGTTCACCACAGCAATGATCGGCTTGCCGAAATCGCCGTCCTTCATGCCGGTTGCGCGCCACAGGCCGCGTGCGCCGGCCATGTTGCGGCCATGGGTGGAAGTACGGGAACGATACAGGATTGCCACGTTGAGCCTCTTTATTCAGTGTTCAGGGTGCAAATAGTCACCCATCAGGGGTTTAGCAATGACGGCGGCAGGTCAATGGCCTGCTCGCAGCTTTGTGCTGGCATCAATGCGCTTCCGCCCAATTGCTCGCCGCGCGCGCGTCCACCACCAGCGGTACGGACAGGTTCAGGGCGGGCATCGCGGCGCCCTGCATCGTGTCCTGCGTCAGCTTGATCAGCGCGTCGGCTTCGGCCTGCGGGCATTCGAAGATCAGTTCATCGTGCACCTGCAACAGCATGCGCGCCTTCAGGCCGGCCTTTGCCAGTGCCTCCGGCATGCGGACCATGGCGCGCTTGATGATGTCGGCGGCCGAGCCCTGTATCGGGGCATTGATCGCCTGGCGTTCGGCAAAGGCCTTGGCCGGGCCCTTGGACTTGATCGCTTCGAGATGGATCTTCCGGCCGAACGCCGTCTGCACGTAGCCGGTCTCTTTCGCGAAGGCCTTGGTCTCGTCCATATAGGCGCGGATGCCGGGGAAGCGTTTGAAATAGGTCTTGATATACTCAGCCGCCTCGCCCTGGGGGATCCCGAGCTGGCGCGCGAGGCCAAAGCCGGAAATACCGTAGATAATGCCGAAATTGATCGCCTTGGCCTGCCGGCGCACCATTGGGTCCATGCCCTCGATCGGCACGCCGAACATCTCGCTCGCCGTCATCGCATGAATGTCGAGGCCCTTGTGGAATGCATCTTTCAGGGCTGGAATGTCGGCCATGTGCGCCAGGATGCGCAGCTCGATCTGGCTATAGTCGGCGCTGACCAGGACATTGCCCTCATCGGCGATGAAGGCCTCGCGAATCTTGCGGCCTTCTTCCGTCCGTACCGGGATGTTTTGCAGGTTCGGGTCGGAGGATGACAGCCGCCCCGTCTGCGCCACCGCCATGGCAAAGCTCGTATGCACGCGGCCGGTCTCCGGATTGATCGCGGCCTGCAGCGCCTCGGTATAGGTCGAGCGCAGTTTCGACAGCGTGCGCCAGTCGACAATCGTACGGGGCAGGGCATGGCCCTCGGCCGCCAGGCCCTCCAGGACATCGGCATCGGTCACCCACGCGCCGGTCTTGGTCTTCTTGCCGCCTTCCAGTCCCATCTCGTCGAACAGGATTTCGCCCAGCTGTTTCGGGCTGCCAATGTTGAACGCGCGTCCGGCCTGTTCTTCGGCTTCGGCCTCCAGCGCTGCGCAGCGCTGCGAGAAGTCGGACGACAGGCGCGAGAGCTGGTCGCGGTCGACCTTGATGCCTTCGCGCTCCATCTGCGCCAGCACCGGCACCAGTGGCCGTTCGAGCGTCTCGTAAACGGTCGTGACTTTTTCGCTGTGCAGTTTCGGCTTGAACGTCTGCCACAGCCGCAGCGTCACATCGGCGTCCTCGGCGGCGTATTCGGTCGCCTTGTCGAGCGCGACACGGTCAAAACTGACCTGCTGCTTGCCGGTGCCGGCCACTTCCTTGAACGCAATCGGCGTGTGGTTCAGGTAACGCTCCGACAGCGTGTCCATACCATGGCTGTGCCGCCCGGCATTCAGCACATAGGACAGCAGCATCGTGTCATCGATAGGCGCAACATGGATGCCCTGTGATGCGAAGACGCTGTCATCATATTTGATATTCTGGCCGATCTTCAGGACAGACGCATCTTCCAGCATCGGCTTCAGCGCGCGCATGGCATCCGTCATCCGGATCTGGCGCGGCGGGTCGGCTCCGAACATGTCGCCATCGCCGGCCCCGTTCGGGTTGACATGCGCCAGCGGAATGTAGCAGGCCTCGCCCGGCGACAGCGCCAGTGACACACCGACCAGGTTGGCCGCCACGGAATCAAGGCTGTCCGTCTCGGTGTCCACCGCAACATAGCCCTGTGTCATGGCCCGCGCGACCCAGTCCTCCAGCCGTTCGAAGTCGCGTACCGTCTCATACTTCGTCCGGTCGATCGGATCCTCGGCGGGCGGTGCGGCTTCGATCGTGCCTTCAAGCTCCATCATCTCGCGCACGCGCCGCGTGATCGTGCGGAACTCCATCTCTTCGAGGAAGGCGATCAGGGTGTCCGGGTCGGGATCGGCCACGGCCAGGCCGTCCAGCTCCAGCGTCACCGGCACGTCATCCTTCAGCGTCACCAGCTGTTTCGACAGGCGCACCTGTTCGGCATTGTCGATCAGGGATTCCCGGCGCTTCGGCTGCTTGATTTCGCCAGCCCGTTCCAGCAGCGTTTCGACATCGCCATACTCGTTGATGAGGAGGGCGGCCGTCTTCATGCCGATGCCCGGCGCGCCCGGCACATTGTCGACGCTGTCGCCGGCCAGCGACTGCACGTCGACCACATGCTCCGGCCCCACGCCGAACTTCTCGAACACGGCGTCCACGCCCATCGTCTTGTTCTTCATTGTGTCGAGCATCACCACACGGTCGGAGACAAGCTGCATCAGGTCCTTGTCCGACGACACGATGGTCACCCGCGCGCCCTTGGCCTCGGCCTGCCGCGCATAGGTCGCGATCAGGTCATCGGCCTCGTACCCTTCCAGTTCCAGCGCATGCGCGGCAAACGCGATGGCTGCCCGGCGCACCAGCGGGAATTGCGGCCGCAACTCCTCCGGCGGCTCAGACCGGTTGGCCTTGTACAAGTCGTACATGTCATTGCGGAACGTGTGCGAGGATGCATCGAAAATGCACGCGAAATGCGTCGGCCGGTCCGGCCCCTTCAGCTCTTCGAGCAGTTTGAACAGCATGTTGCAAAACCCGGCCACCGCGCCGATCGGCAACCCGTCTGACGCGCGCGTTAGCGGCGGCAGGGCGTGGAACGCGCGGAAGATATAGGCGCTCGCATCGACCAGGTAGAGGTGACTGTCCTTGGTAACGGGTGCGGTGGCCATAAGCGGGGAATCCTTTGCTGATCGCTGGTTTAGCCGCTTGAGGCAGGTCCGTCACCCGCTGCGTGTCTCAAATCCGGTGCGTTCGCTGCAGGCCGGATTTTGCCGCTGACATTCCCCTGCGGAACCTTTCATACTAAGGTGCCGGAATAAAATTCCTGGGAGGGGAAACGAATGTCAGATGATATCGGCGCCACGGGCGCAAAAACACCTTGGCACGTGTGGGTCGTGGGAATCGTCAGCCTGCTCTGGAACGGCTTTGGCTGTTTTGATTTCACGATGACGGCGACGCGCAACGAAGCCTATCTGAGTTCCTATCCGGCTGAAATGCTGGATTATTGGTTTGCGATGCCGATGTGGATCTGGGCGCTGTGGGTGATCGGCGTGTTCGGCGGGTTTGCCGGCAGCGTCATGCTGCTGCTGCGCCGCAAGCTCGCCTTTCCGCTGTTCAGCGCATCCTTTCTCGCCGCCGTGATCAGCATGCTGGTCGGAACGCTCGACAAGAATGCGCCGCGCATGGAAGGCGCCGGCGTGATGAGCGCTGTGATCGTCCTCATCGCCGCCCTTTTCGCGTTCTATGCTTGGTGGCTTTCCCGTCGGGACGTCTTGCGCTGAGCCTGATTCATCGTAGCCTCCCTGAAAATGGGAGAAGACGATGGCAGAGATGAACAAGACCTGGGTGCTGCGCCACCGCCCCGTGGGCAACGTCAAGGAAACCGACCTTGAACTCGTCGAGGCGCCGCTTGCGCCGCTTCAGGACGGCGAGGTGCGTGCGCGCACGATCTATCTCTCGCTCGATCCGACCCACCGGATATGGATGAGCGACAAGGATGCCTACCTGCCGCCGGTCGGCCTGGGCGAACCCATGCGCGGCGGCGGCCTCAGCCTCGTCACCGAAAGCCGCTTTGACGGGCTGGAGCCGGGTGACATCGTCAATACCGGGCTCGCCCACTGGTCGCTCTACAATACGCTGCCGGGCGCCACGCTCGCCAAGATGCCCCAGCTGCCGGGCGTGCCGCTCACCGCCTTCATAGGGCCGATCGGCGCCACCGGCATGACCGCCTATTTCGGGCTCATGGACATCGCCAAGCCGAAGGCGGGCGAAACCGTTGTCGTGTCCGCTGCCGCGGGCGCAGTCGGGTCCATGGTTGGCCAGATCGCCAAGATCCAGGGCTGCCGCGTTGTCGGCATCGCGGGCTCGGACGAGAAGTGCAAATGGTTGGTCGAGACAGCCGGTTTCGATGCCGCCATCAATTACAAGAAGGAAGACGTCGGCGCGGCGCTCGACACGCATTGCCCGAATGGCATCGACGTCAATTTCGAGAATGTCGGCGGCAAGATCATGGACACGGTCATCGCCCGGTTGAACGACTTTTCGCGCATGCCGCTTTGCGGCCTGATCTCGACTTATAATGCGACCGAGCCCCTGCCCGGGCCGTTCAATTTCGAGAACCTGCTGATGCGCCGGACTCTGGTGAAAGGCTTTATCGTCATCGACTATTATCCGCGCTTCGCCGAAGGCATCCAGCAAATGGCCCAGTGGCTGATGGAAGGGAAACTCAAATTCGAGACCGATATCGTCGATGGCCTCGAGAACGCCCCATCCAGCCTGTCCCGCCTGTTTGAAGGCAAGAACCTTGGAAAACTGGTGGTGAAAGTGTCTGAAGAACCGAACTGAATCGCTTCCCGGGTCCTGTTGCGTGTGCAGCAGGACCTGACGATTTTGTCATGACAAAAAAGACACGAAAAACCCCGCATTTTAAGCGACGGGAAAGCAGCGGGCGCGCGTTCAATCCATGTGATGTCGGCAGGGTCTTCCCGCCCGGTCGGCATCACATCTACTCGCGTTCCCGCTGTTGGTACCTCCAAACCCTCCCCCTGACCCGCAGCGGTGTCCCCCACTCTCCTTCCCCCTTGGAGTGGGGGACTGCGCGCGGAAGACGGCTCAGAGAACGAGCGGCGCGATCCAATAGCCAATCACCGTGATCACGGCGATACCGATCAGGTTGATCTTCAATCCCTTGCGCATCATCGTCTGGATCGGAACCTGCCCTGTCGAATAGACAATGGCATTCGGCGCAGTCGCCACCGGCAGCATGAAGGCGCATGAGGCGGCTACAGCCGCCGGCCCCAGCAGGCTTTCCGGCGCCATGCCGACAGCCACGGCCAATGCGCCAAGAATGGGTGCCAGCGTCGTCATCGTGGCGACATTGCTCGTCAGTTCGGTCAGGAAAATCACCAGCACCACGACGACCGCAATAAACAGGATCGGTGGAAACGATGACATCACCGACAAATGATTGCCCAGCCACTCCGACAATCCCGTTCGGGAGACGGCATTTCCCAGGGCAATGCCCCCTCCGAACAGGACCAGTACGCCCCATGGCAGGCGCTCGGCCTCTTCCCAGCTGAGCAGCGCACGTTTCGTTCCGCCGCCGGCTGGCACGATGAACATCATCACACCCCCGGCAATGGCGATCATCATGTCGACTTCTGCGCCATTGAAGCCTTTCGGGACACTCCAGCCAGCCGCATCGATCAGGTCCACCGTCCACAGACGCGACACCCAGAGCAGGGCGACAACACCAAAAACCAGTGCGGCCCGGAATTCCGGCTGCGTCATGCGCCCGAGCGAGCGGATTTGCTCACGCACCCGCTCGACGACGGCGCGACCGCCTTCAAGGTGTGGCAGGCCGCGCGTCACTGCCCACCAGGCAATGGGTATCATCACGGCGGCCGCCGGGATGCCGAATGCCATCCATTGCGGAAAGCCGATGCTCGCGCCCATCTCGACCTGCAGCCAGTTAATGGCGATCAGGTTTGTCGGTGTGCCAATGGGGGTTGCGACACCTCCGATCGATGCCGCGTAGCAGATGCCCAGCAATAACGCCGCAGCGAACTTGCCGCTCTTGTCGCCAAGCGCGTGCGCCGCCGAAAGCGCAATTGGCATCATCATCAGCGTTGTGGCCGAATTGGATATCCACATCGACAACATGACGGTCGCCAGCATGAAGCCGAATATCAGTGATTTCGGCGCGGCACCAACGCGTGCGATGACGTTCAAGGCGATACGCTTGTGCAGGTCCCACCGCTCGATCCCCATGGCGATGATGAACCCGCCGAGCAGCAGCAAAACGATATAATGGGCATAGTCCGCGCCGACCTGTCTGGGCGTGCCCGCTTCGATCAGGGGCAGGACGACAAGTGGCAACAGTGACGTCGCCGGAATCGGGATCGCCTCTGTCGCCCACCAGGTGGCCATCAGCACCATGAGTGCCGCCGTGCCCCACGCAGCGGGGTTCAGGCCGTCCGGCGGCCCCAGAAGCAGCATGAGCCCGGCCGCAACCGGCCCCACAATCAATCCGATTTTTTGCGCCCCCATGCCTCCCGTCAGCTCCCCGCCATGGCTTTGAAGCCAGTCTCAAGGTCGGCAATGAGATCGCTCACCGCTTCCAGGCCCACATGGACGCGCAGCAGCGGACCGGCCCGATCATCGGTCCAGCTTCCCTTCGTGCGCGTCAATTGCTCGTCGCAAGGAATGATCAGGCTCTCGAACCCGCCCCAGGAGAATCCCATCGCAAACAGGTGCAAGGCGTCAAGGAAGCGCTCCATGCCGCCCTCCGGTACCGGGTTCAGCACGACGCCGAACAGGCCGTTTGCACCGCTGAAATCGCGCTGCCACAGGGCATGATCCAGAGACGTTGGCAGGGCAGGGTGCAGCACTTCGGACACTTCCGGGCGCCCCTCCAGCCAGTGAGCAATCTCGAGACCGGCAGCCTCGTGCGCCGTCAGCCGGGTCTTGAGCGTGCGCAAGCCGCGCAGGCATAGATAGGCGTCGTCCGGCGCCAGGCTGATGCCCCAGTCTTCCGACAGCGCTTCCAGCCGCCCCGCCATGCCCGGCGTGCTTGTCATCACGGCACCGCCAAACGCATCGGAATGGCCGGCGGCATATTTGGTCAGCGCCTGCACCGACAGGTCCACCCCCAGGGCCAGCGGCTGGTGATGCAGGCCTGCGCCCCAGGTATTGTCCATGATGGTGCGAATGCCGCGCGCCTTGGCGATCTCGGCGATGGCTGGCGTATCGCTGATCTCGAAGGTCAGCGAACCCGGCGACTCCAGGAAAATGGCTTTCGTATTGTCTTGTATCAGGTCGGCGATCCCGGCGCCGATGCGCGGATCGAAACGTGTCGTCTTCACGCCCATGGCCGGCAGTCGCCGCTCGCAGAACCGCGCCGTGGGGCCGTAGGCACTATCCGGGAACAGGAGATGGTCGCCATTCCGAACGCAGGCGGCAATAGCCAGCGAACAGGCCTGCAAGCCATTGGCTGCGAGCCGCGTATAGGTCGCGCCTTCCAGCGCGTTCATCGCCGCTTCCAGCTCGCGGTGAACGGTCAGGCCCATCCGGCCATAGGTCGGCTTCGGGCCATAAAGGCTTTCTTCGGTCGAAAAGAGCACCGTCGACGCGCGTTCCACGGGCGGGTTCACGGTCACCCGTCCCAGCCGCTCCATGCGTGTGTGGATAAGGCGCGTTTGCGGTTGTTTCATTATGCGTCCGTCGCAATCGGGCGGGCCGGATCGGAGGCCCATTCCGTCCACGACCCGTCATAGACGGCAACGTCCCAGTTTCCGAGCCGCGCCAGCGCCAGTGCCGCGATGGCTGCGGAGACGCCCGACCCGCACGTCGTGACGGTGGGTGCCTTCGGATTCTCGAACAGTGACGCGAGCTTGTTCGCCGCAAGCATATGGCCGTCTTCCGTCACCAGCGCGCTGCCGGGCAGGTTCACGCTGCCGGGAATGTGGCCGGAGGCGATGCCGGCGCGCGGCTCGGGGTCGCGACCGAAGAAGCGGCCATCCGGGCGCGAGTCGACAATCATCGTGCGCGCCGACCCGACCAGTTTTTCAAGGCCCGCTGCGTCCATCACGAGGTCGGCCCGCACGCGGGGCGTGAAGTGGCGTTCGCTGACGACCGGCGGCAGGTCTTCCAGCGCGCCGCCCGCTTCGACCCATGCGTTGAGGCCGCCGTCCAGCACGCGGACATCCGTATGGCCCATCACGCGCAGCATCCACCAGGCGCGCGCAGAGGCGAAGAAACGGTTCTGGTCATAGACCACGATACGGTTGCCGTCGCCGACGCCAAGCTTGCGAACGCGGGCCGAGAATTTCACGGAATCCGGCAGCATGTGCGGCAGCGGCGAGGATGTATCGGCAATGTCGTCGATGTCGAAATGGGTCGCGCCGGGAATATGTCCACGGGCCCAGGCCTGGCGCCCGGTTTCCGGTGGATTCGTGAAGTCCGCAAAATAGGTCGCATCCAGCACGCGCACGTCGGGTGCGTCAAAATTCTTGATCAGCCAGTCGGCATTGACGAGGGGGTCTCCCGATTCCATTGATTTATGTCTCCATCCATGGCGGCACCGGCAGGTCCTTCGATCTCAGGAATTCCGGATTGTACAGTTTCGATTGGTAACGATTGCCATAGTCGCACAGCATCGTCACGATTGTATGTCCCGGGCCAAGGTCATGCGCCATTTTGACGGCGCCCGCCACATTGATGCCGGCCGATCCGCCGAGGCAAAGGCCTTCGGTCTGAACCAGCTCGAAGAGCACGTTGAGGGCCTCTGTATCGGTACAGCGATAGGCGCGGTCCACTTCAATGCCTTCGAGATTGGCCGTGATGCGGCCCTGTCCGATCCCTTCGGTGATCGACGTGCCTTCGGACTTCAATTCGCCGCGCGTGAAATATTCGTACATGGCCGCGCCGCCGGGGTCGGCGAGGCCGATCTGCACCGACTTGCGTTTCTCCTTCAGCGCCATCGAAACGCCGCCGAGCGTGCCGCCGGACCCGACCGCGCAGATGAATGCGTCCAGCTTGCCGTCGGTCTGGTTCCAGATTTCCTGGCCCGTCGTGTCATGATGGGCCTTGCGGTTCGAGACATTGTCGAACTGGTTGGCCCAGATCGCGCCATTCGGTTCCGATTTCGCAAGGTCCTCGGCGAGGCGTCCTGAATACTTGATGTAATTGTTCGGATTGGCATACGGCAAAGCGTCGACCTCGATCAGGTCTGCACCGAGCAGCCGGATGGCGTCCTTCTTTTCCTGGCTCTGCGTGCGCGGCATCACGATCACGACGCGATAGCCGAGCGCCGCACCGACAAGCGCCAGCCCAATCCCCGTATTGCCGGCCGTGCCTTCGACTATCGTGCCGCCGGGCTTCAATTGGCCGGCCGCTTCAGCGTCCCGCACGATCCCCAGTGCCGGACGATCCTTGACCGATTGTCCGGGGTTCAGGAATTCGCATTTTCCGAGGATTTCGCATCCGGTTTCGTCAGATACCGCGTTGAGGCGGAGCAGGGGCGTGTTGCCAATCAGGTCAACAACGGAGCGGTAAGTGGTCATGCGGTCGGTCCGGTTCAGTTTGGGAGGTCTTGTCAAACCAAGCTAGGGTGCAGCGCGGCAATGCACAACTGCGTCGATGGCGCATTGTAAGGTGATCCACTTGGCCCTCGGCGCCGTAAACCAGTTCATTGAACACGCTAACCGGACAGAGACCCGCCGTTGCATAACCAGGATTCATACGCGTCCTTCATGATGGACTATGCCGCCGGTAACCATGCCGACGCCATGACGCTTGCGGGCGACCTGCATATATTGCTTAACCCCGTAGGGTCTGAAACGGCTAGGCTATGGTCGATTGTCGGCGGTGCTCTGCTCGAAAGGGACCAGAGACCAGCCGGGCGCCTCAAAACCCGGCCGAAACGCCGCCTGGGATCCCGCCGGCATGCCGCGACGGCCAGCGAACTTCTGGCATTGTCGGACGGCGCGCCCTTGCCATGGAAACGCGGTCTTTCAGGCGTTTCCTACGCAAACACGGCCACCCGCGGCGCCAAATTCATGAAACTCGAGCCAGGACAATCGGCACCGACCCATGGTCATGGCGCCCTCGAAGCAACCGTTGTGCTGCAGGGGCGTTTCAGCGACGGGCATGGCGTTTATTCCCAGGGAGACCTCGTGCTGGGCGAACCGGGTATGCGCCACAAACCTGCCGCCGTGGGCGACGAGTCCTGCATCTGTTTCGTCGCCGAGACCAGCAACCCGCTCTGGAGCCTTTTCCGATGATTCGTCGCGCCCTTACCGCCCTCGCCCTGGTCCTTCTCGTTACCCCCGCGATGGCCGACAATACCCCCGACCCCACCCTTGCCACCCCCACGCCACCCCCGGCCTGGACCCCGAAGGACGGCGATCAAATCCGCTTCCAGGTGCTCCGCGAGGGCAAGCCCTTCGGCAGCCATAATGTATCGTTCGACGTCGCGCCCGACGGCACGCTGAAGGCGACAACCGGCGTCCGCCTGAAGGCTGGTCTGGGCCCGATCACGCTGTTTCGCTATGATTTGGATGCCACCGAAACGTGGAAAGACGGCCAGCTGGTCGCCCTTGAAGGCGCGGTGGACGACAATGGCGATGACGGCTCGGTGAGCGCCATGCGTGCCGGCAACGGGCTCGACGTCACCGGAACGGAATATACAGGCCGCGTCCCGTTCGGCATTCTCCCGTCCAGCCACTGGAATGTGGCCCAGACGCAGGCAAGCCAGCTGCTCTCGACAGAGGATGGCGAACTGATCGCGGTCAATGTCGTGGACAAGGGGCGCGCCACCGTCAGTGTCGGCGGCACATCGGTAGAGGCGAACCGCTACCTGATGGATTCCGACATTGACGTCGACCTCTGGTATGACGCGCAGGGCCGGTGGGTGAAACTCGCCTTCGAGGCCCGCGGCCAGCTCATTGAGTACGTCCTGACCAGACCTTATTGAGCCTCCGCCAGCCTATTCCGGTTCTGCAGGCGTCGGCTCGGCCTTCTTTTTCTTCTTGAACAGGTCGCCCAGCGCGTCCCGGGCAGCTTGCTCCGCCGCGCTCTCAAGCGTGACGGGTGCTTTCGCCTCCGGCTCCGCAGTCGCAGGCGCCGCCGCGTCGGGCGTGGCGGGTTCAGGTTCAGGGCTGGGCGTGGACGTTGAAGGCACGCCAAGCACATTGCCGAGAATCGCACCGGCCTCGCCGCCGATCTTGTCGGATAGCTGGTCCTTCAGCGTGTTGCCCAGTTCGGCCTTCAGGGCCGACTGGATACCGGACGTATCCGGCGACACTTTCGGATTGCTCCATGATCCCGAAACACGCACCGGCACGGGGATGCCGTTCAGTTGCACAACGCTGCCAGCCCCCTGGCCCGTCTTGTCGATGCTTGTGGCGAGGCGCACGTCCAGCGCTTGCCCGCCGAGATTGATCTGGCCGGATCCGTCAATGCCCAGCACCGGATTGACCAGTTTCATCAGGTCGACATTGGCCACACCATCATTGATCGTGAGCACGGTATCGAAGCTTGAAAAGTCAGTCGACGCAGAGGGCGACAGGGCTGACGAAAAGTCGAGATTCGTCAGGCTGCCCGTCGTCAGGGCCTGCTGCAGGGATTGCGCGCTACGCACGAGCTGGGACACGTTCAGTCCCTTCAGCGCGCCGTCTTTCAGGTTGGTCGTCACCTTGCCGTCCAGCGCGTTCATGATGTCATTGATCGAATTGCCTGTGGCCGCGCCCGTCACCTGGAAGCCGCCTGTGCCGCTGAGCTTGTCGAAACCGGCGAGCGTGCCGAGCAGGCTCGACATGCCGACCCCGCTGCCATTCATCGTGAAGTCGAGGGCCGGCGTGGCCCCCTGCGCATTGACGCCCAGCTTGCCGTTCCAGTCGCCACCGAACGCTTTGAACCTGGACAGGTCGGCTGTGAGAACGCCTTGATCGAGCCTGGTGGCGAGGGCGGCGTCAGTGAGCTTCACCTTGCCGAAGGTCAGCGCGCTTGTCGTGATCTGCACATCGGCATCCACGGCTTTGAGGCCCGCAAGATCGAGCGGTTCCTGGCTCCAGCCTGTGCCGGCCTGTTTCGGTTTCGCCGTCTGGTCGGAATCTCCGAGGAATGGCGACAGGTCGAGCGGCCCCATGTCCAGCTTGCCGGTAACCTTCGGGCGGTCGCCGGTAAGATCGATCCCTGCGGTGCCCTTGCCCGTGATACCATCAAGCGCGAGCGTGAGATCGGTCAGCGACAATGCCTTGAAGCTGCCCTTGATCGCGCTTTTTACATCAAATGTCTTGAGCGTTTCACCCGGGGCCATCTCGACGTCTGCCGCCTTCAGCAGGGCGCGTAATTCATTACTGGATGCCGCGACCTGGCCATCGATGCGGCCATCGCCTGCAAGGCCGACGGCACCTTTATAGGTGGCGTTCAGCAGCGCGCCCGAATGCGTCACATCGAGATCGTTCAGATTGACCGCGTCGGCGGGGCCCTTGACCGTTCCCGTCAGTTCCACCCGTTCGAGAGCATTGCGGGCAGGCAGGTCGAGCCCCATTTGTGCGGCAAGATCACCGGCCTGCGGCAAGATGGCCGAGATCGCGCCATCCAGAGCGGGCTTTTCGCCGAGTGTCAGGGCGCCCTTATAGTTCGCGTCAATCTGGCTGCCCTTGACCGACAGGGTTTCGAACCGGATCGCCGGTTCGGTCAGCGCACCCGACAGGCTGGCTTTGGCCGAGACCCCGCCCAGGGGCACAAGGTTCAGTGGCATCTCGACACCCGAAAATGCCGCCAGGTCAGCAATGCTCGGCGCTGACAGGGCCAGGTTGCCGGTGATCGTCGGCGCTTCGGCGAGCAGGATCTGGCCGGTGAAATCCGTCTTGGCCATGTCCGAAGACTGGGTGAAGCTGGCGATATCGATGTTCAGCGCCGACAATGGGCCGGATACATTGCCCTTTGTATCGATCTTTCCAAGACGCGAGAGGTCCATCGGAAGCTCGAGGCCCGCGAAGGCCGCAAATTTTGCCAGTGCGTCCGAACGCGCCGAGAACGCGCCGGACAGGGCAGGGGCGTCGCCCAGCGTGACGCTGCCATCATAGCCTGCCTGGCCGAGCGTCGAGTCCAGTGCGAAGGTCATGGCGGCCTGCGCGCCTGTTGTCAGGGCGTCCGGCGAATCAAGCTGGAGGTCAACGTCAAATTGCTCGCCCTGGAACAGGCCGGACGCTTTGGCCTTGAGCGGTTTGTCGAGCGCCTGCAGCGAAGCCTGCAGGTCCAGTTCCTTCACCTCATAGGCCGAGCCTGCCACGTCATCGCGATAGGTGAGAGTCGCATTCTTCAGGCGGGCCGATGCGATTCCTGCATCGAATCCGCCGCTGGAACCGTCAGAATCGGATTCGTCGCTGGCCTGCGTCCCGAACTCCCAGTTGGCGGTTCCGTTGGCCATGCGGTGAAGGTCGACATTGGCATCGACGAAGGAAATTTCCTGGACATCGACCCGGCGAGACAGGAGTGGCAGCCATTTGACAGACCCGCGCAATTCTCCCGCCTCGATCATGTTCGGCCGGTCGAATCCTGTGGGATTTGCCACGGTGACTCCGCCAATGCTCGCTGAAATCCTTGGGAAAACGGAAATTTTCACGTCGCCGGTCAGTGTAACATCGCGTTGCAGCGAATCCGTCGCGGCCTTCTCGATCTGGGTCTTGTAGACGTCGCGGGGCACCAGAAAGGGCACGACCATCGCGGCGACCACGAGAACGCCGACGATACCCGCGACAATGAGCAAAATTCGTTTCATGGGAGGGTCCTGATTCTTATGTAGCGACTTGGTATATGTACATTGTGTCTGATGAATGTCGCCTGAAATGCATATAATCTAACTTGGCCTGACGTTCCTTGCTTGACCGCCATCAACCCCTTGATTAGAGAGGCGGCTCGCTGCTTAGCGGCAGCAGGAAATGCGCGGGTGTAGCTCAGTCGGTTAGAGTGCCGGCCTGTCACGCCGGAGGTCGCGGGTTCAAGTCCCGTCACTCGCGCCATTTTCTTCAACATTTCGACATGCAATTTCTTGATTTCACTGAGTATTTACTCGGGGAAGCCGAGGAATTGTGTCTTGTGTTCAAAAACATGAGACACTCGGGGCGCAAAATCCGGTTTCTACCCAGCCGGTCACGGGAAAAGGACAACTTTGCCAACGCGTCGTACATGCCCCCGATCGAGGGCCTGCTGGCGGAAAAAATGAAGACTGGTTCGCATTGGACTGACGCCGCCGCCCGCAAGCCGGGCCCAAGCCGCCGGCGCCCGTCTCCCCCACCTTGTCCGCCCCATACCCCGCCTGCGCTATACTGCGGTCCATGATACTGCAGCCCATGAGCCATCCGCCCGACTTGATCCATCACGGCCTCG
>JGI24723J26617_10002078_pt1 | contig 16463 bp, 9 predicted proteins | sample Cruoilmetagenom6_FD_26617 | JGI IMG/M metagenome (IMG submission 26617)
TAGGGCTATACTTAATTAATCTTTTTTACCCGCAACCGCTGGATATGCTGACCCTTTTGGGATTTGTGATTTTGATTGGTATCGTGGTGAACAACGCGATTTTACTTGTCCATCAGTCACAACATCATTTACGCAAGGACGCGATGAGCGTACCTGATGCGATCAAAGAGGCGGTTCGCAACAGGATACGGCCCATTTTCATGTCTACGCTTACATCAATTTTCGGTATGTTGCCTATGGTGGTGTTTCCGGGTGCGGGGTCTGAACTGTATCGCGGGTTAGGGTCTGTTGTGGTTGGGGGGTTGTCATTGAGTGCTATCTTGACGCTTCTGCTTGTCCCACCGCTTTTAAGGTTAACACTGCGCGTACCGTCTGCGCGGGGTGTCGTTAAGCCCGTTATCGCCGAGTGATCTGGCTGCGTTTGTAACAACCTTTGACAGCCGGTTTATTTCGGGCGCAATACGCTATGCATTCCGGCAGCGCAAAAATCGATCAGATTAGCCGACATTCCTGCAAGGTCGGCCTTTGAAGTATCGTTTGACAAAGCGCTGATACGCCAGGTGGACGTACACAGTGACAACATCGCCGACACTGAAAAAACATAAGATGTTGCAATCGCGGTTTTGTCTGTTTCGGGGTAAATTTTAGATAATTCATCAATAAAATGCGCGGCCGTCGGGTCAAAACATGCCTTGCTGATATCATGCCAGCGCGGGTCAGCCGACACCATCGCAATAAGACGCACATAGGCCAACCATTGCGGCCCGTCTTCGATGACCTTTTCCAGATGGGGCAGTAAAGTGCATTCCAGAATATTGCGCGCGGTTACTGGTTTTCCGCTGGTTTTCAAATCGGTTAGGCGTTTCAGGCGTAGCTTTGATAATGCATCGGCCCGACGTTCGACTACCGCATGGAACAATGCATTTTTTGAGCCACCATGAAAACTGACCAAAGCCACGGGCACATCCGCTTTTGCAGCAATGTCGCGCAACGATGCCCCTTCGAAGTTACGTTCTGCAAACAATTGCTCTGCGGCGTCAAAGATACGGGTTTTGGTTTGCACTGCCCGTTTTGACGGTGCTCTTTGGCGATTTGTCGTGCTTGGTGAATGGTGGCGCATAATAATTTTCTTGCCTTAAGTTGATCATTTGTACAAGTTAGCAAAAAATTTATGCTCTGCAAAGATAGGATTCTACCCTTGAACGCTAAAATTAGCCCCCCCGCATCAGATCTGAAATATGCATTGATCGGTGCCGGACCTATGGGTTTGGCTATGGCCAAGACCTTGCTGGAACGCGGCATTCCTTTTCAGGGGTTTGAATGTCATTCCGACGTTGGTGGTCTGTGGGATATTGATGGGCCGAAATCAACGATGTATGAAACCGCGCATTTAATCTCATCCAAAAAAATGACGGAGTTCACAGATTTTCCGATGCGCGAAGATATTGCTGAATACCCATCCCATGCTGATCTGAAGTCTTATTTTTACGAATTCGCCGAAAAGTATGACATCCGTGCGCATTATCATTTTGAAACAGAGGTTATTAGTGCAAAGCCCCTAGGCGCGGATGGTGAAGGCTGGAAAGTTGCCTGGCGCGGCAAGGATGGCAAAAAGAAAAGCGATACATTTGCAGGTGTTCTGATCGCCAATGGCACGTTGACGGAACCCAACTTGCCCAAGTTCAAAGGTGAGTTTACGGGTGAATTTATTCATTCCAGCCAATATCGTTATGCCACCCAATTTACAGATAAGCGCGTATTGATTATCGGAGCCGGAAATTCGGGTTGTGACATAGCGGTTGATGTTATTCACCACGGGAAAAAATGCGATATTTCCATGCGGCGCGGATATTACTTTGTGCCTAAATATGTTTTTGGCAAACCGGCTGATACAATGGGTGGTGCGATAAACCTGCCGATGTGGTTAAAGCGGCGCATTGATGGCTTGATCTTGAAATGGTTTGTCGGTGATCCACAAAAATACGGTTTTCCGAAACCCGATTATGCCATGTATGAATCCCATCCGGTCGTGAATTCACTGATCCTGTTTCACGCAGGGCATGGTGATATAACGGTTCAACCAGACATTGACCATTTCGACGGGAAAACGGTTCACTTCAAAGATGGAACTGCGCAGGATTATGATATGGTGCTGATGGCAACAGGTTATAAGCTGCATTATCCGTTCATCAAGAAAGAGCTGCTGAACTGGCAAGGTGACGCGCCACATTTGTATTTAAACTGCATGCACCCGCAACGCGATGATGTTTTTGTCCTTGGGATGGTTGAAGCGTCCGGCCTTGGCTGGCAGGGGCGTTACGAACAAGCTGAAATGGTTGCCGCGTATTTGAATGGTGTCCATAGCAACACCGCAGCTGCTGCGGAACTGCACCGCGAAAAATCCGCAGGGTATGAACGAGTGACAGGGGGGATGAATTATATCAAACTACCCCGAATGGCATATTATGTGGATAAAGCGACTTACAGGAAAGCTGTAACCGATAAAACACGGGCATTAAAACAAGGTGAAGCATGAACAATATTGACGCAGTCACCCTGAATTTCAGTTCAGGTTCACTGGTGCTTTTGAATTCCATACTTGCAGTGATTATGTTTTCAATTGCGCTGGATTTGAAACTGGCCGACTTTCGCCAACTGATCAAGGCCCCGAAACCTTTGATTACAGGGCTTGTATCACAATTTCTGTTGCTGCCGGTTTTGACTTATTTGATGATTATCGCATTGCAACCACAGGCATCTATCGCACTTGGGTTGATCCTTGTGGCGGCTTGCCCGGGTGGGAACATATCGAACTTCATCACCCACAGGGCCGGCGGGAATATTGCGCTATCCGTATCCATGACGGCATTTGCCACGGTTGCGGCTATCTTCCTGACGCCGTTGAATATTGCGTTTTGGGGTAATTTATATGGGCCGACGCAGGCTATATTGCGCCAAACGTCCATTGATCCTGTTTCGGTCGCTATCACCGTTGTTTTCATGCTGATATTCCCGCTGTGTTTAGGGATTGTACTGAATTTCAAGCGGCCGGATATTGCTGCGCGCATCCGAAAGCCATTGCAATGGTTATCCTTGGGCATCTTTGTTGCGTTCATTATTTTGGCACTGGCTGCAAACTGGGCATATTTTCTGGACTTTGCCGGTCTGGTTGCGGTCTATGTGGTCATTCATAACGGTATCGCATTGGCAGGCGGGTTTTCAATTGCGACACTTGTTGGCCTTTCCCAATATGATCGCCGATCGATAACAATAGAAACCGGTATCCAGAATTCAGGTCTTGGGCTGGTTTTGATCTTTGGCTTTTTCAATGGTTTGGGGGGCATGGCTGTTGCTGCTGCATTCTGGGGTATCTGGCATGCAATTTCCGGCATCCTACTGGCCCGTATGATGGCTCGAACCGAGGCCAAACGATGACACGAATTTTAATTACGGGGGCTGCTGGTGCTATCGGGCAATCGCTGCTTACCCATCTGGCAGGATTAGACCATCATGTTATCGCAACGGATATTCGTCTGCCGCATGAGCTGCCCGAAAACACAATTTTNCATGAANTGGATGTGCGCGGCGATGACCCTGCAACCATTATTTCCNCTGAAAAACCCGAGGTGGTCGTACACCTTGCATCTATCGTAACCCCGCCCAAAGGTTCGACACGAGAATTCGAATATTCAGTTGATGTCACGGGGTCACGCAATGTACTGGATGCCTGTATTGCAAACGGTGTGCGCCGTATTGTTGTCACATCATCGGGCGCGGCATACGGCTATCATGCCGACAATCCGGTACCTTTAGTGGAAACCGATAAGGTGCGCGGAAATGCCGAGTTTGCCTATGCGCATCACAAAAGACTGGTCGAGGATATGTTGGCCGATGCCCGCAATAATAACCCGGAACTGGAACAGGTCGTACTGCGTGTGGGCACCGTTCTGGGGGCAGGGCTGGAAAACCAGATTACCGCGCTGTTTCGTGCAAAACGATTGCTGGCGGTTGGCAATTCCCAAAGCCCGTTTGTGTTTATCTGGACCAAGGATCTTGCGCGCATTGTGCAACGGGCGGCAACAGATGGCCCAGCCGGTATTTTCAATGTTGCGGGTGACGGCGCAATGGGCATAGACGACTTTGCCGCTGCAATGGGGAAATCCGTTATGCGCCTGCCTGTCTGGTTTCTAAAAGCTGCCCTTGCGCTTGCCAAACCACTTGGCATATCGCGCTATGGACCGGAACAAGTACGGTTTTTGCAATATCGTCCGGTGCTGGACAATAATGCTTTAAAAACCGTATTTGGATATACTCCGGAACTGACCAGCGCAGAAGTATTTGACCTGTGGCGCAAGGCTGCCAAGCTATGAAGAAAACCGCAGTTATCACGGGTGGGGCAGGTGGCTTGGGGCGTGCATTGGCCACACAATTGCAAGCGGACGGATGGTTTACCGCGATCATTGATCTTGCAGGTCCTGCACTTGATCAAGTAAGTGCAAATGATCAACAGGCGGCCTATGCCTGTGATTTGACCAAGCCTGCGGATGTAAAACGCATATGCGCCCGGATCACAAAGGATCGCCCTAGCATTGATCTGGTGATTTACAATGCGGGCATCACCCAGATCGGTCTGTTTCAGGATACGCCGCTAGAAACACACCGCACGGTTATGGACGTTAATTACTTTGGTGCGGTTTTTATTGCGGCCGAGTTTTTACAGGAAGTACGTAAATCACAAGGTACGCATTTGGCGATTTCATCGGTTGCAGGTTTTACGCCACTTTATAAACGCACGGCCTATGCCGCCAGTAAACACGCGCTAGAAGGGTTTTTTAAATCTCTTCGAGGTGAGGAAAGTGATCATGGGGTCACAACGCTGATTGCCGCGCCATCTTTCGTGGCTACAAACATCGGTAATTCCGAAAGCCAAAAGGATGGTATAGCCCGCCCCGGATCGGCCACAGACGGCGTAGATTATATGACTGCCGTAGACGCTGCATCCGTTATTCTGTCTGGACTGAAACGGAAGAAATCTGCAATCTATGTTGGCCGCGTTGCAAAACTTGCAAGTCTGATCAACCGCGTGTCCCCAAGCATTTTTGCGCGCATTATGGAACGAAAAATCAAGAACAACTCTTAAGGCAATTGTTGTTTTTCTATTTATTTATCCGATTTTTTTTTGCCATACGACGGGCGCTATTGGAATAAGAGTGAGTATCAAAAGGATACAGGGCCTGACCCTAAGTGCCCGAGGATTTTAAGTAAGCGGCATATAACCTCGATAGGGCAGGCGTGTCACAGTTTCATGCACCATACATGTCAAAGTTGTCAGATCGAAAATCGGGATATCAAGTATATATCCGACGAAGTGGTCACTGCCTTTGGCCGCTTGGGCCATATGTTTGCATCCAAAGATGCCTTTGGAATTGAACCAGATATTATCACTACCGCCAAAGGCCTGACATCCGGTTATCAACCGCTATCGGCCACGATTATTTCCGATGAGATCTATGATGTTATCTCTGAANCGGGTGCGATGTTCTATCATGGCATGACCTATTCCGGTCATCCTGCCGCTGCCGTTTTGGCAAATATCGAGGTTCTGGAAAGCAATAAAATACCGGAAAATGTGCGCACCACAGGTAAAATATTTGAAAATGCTCTGCGTGGTTTGACTGATCTTGATGTCGTGGGCGAAGTGCGCGGCAGCCACTTTATGATGGGCATTGAGTTTGTGAAGGACAAGGCTACGAAAGAAGCTTACAGCGATGAGATCAATGTGGGCCTTCTGATTGCGCAAGAAGCACAGAAACGTGGCTTGATTGCGCGCCCGTTGGGGAGCATCCTGATCCTGATCCTGATCCTGATCCTGATCCTGATCCTGATCCTGATCCTGATCTCNGATCCTGATCCTATGGATGAAGCCCAGATAGTACAGATCGAGGGGATATTGCGTGATAGCATCAAGGCCGTGACTGCGGAACTATAGGTTCACAAGATCCAGCCGGTTTATCCATATGGAATGCTAAGGTCAGCATTTACAATCGTAACCAGACAGGCTTTGGCCATATGGGATTGCCGCAAAAACAACGGTTTGGGTGTTGCTTGAAGGTGGATTAGGCAAATCCTAAGCTATAAGGTTAAAAAAACTTCTTTTTAAGAAGTGCGGTTTTATGTGAATATCAGGACAGCTTAAAATGCTGTTCGATAGTATATCCCGATGCATCTGAACCCATCACGTCTGCCGAAGTTTTAGAATGAAAGAAAAGGACCCGGAAATGTCAATTGAGAAAGTAGATACGCTTGTTGTTGGTGCTGGCCAAGCTGGTGTGGCAATGAGCGAACATCTTACCAACTACGGTGTGTCTCATCTGGTTTTGGAACGGCACCGTATTGCCGAACGCTGGCGTTCGGAAAGGTGGGATTCTTTGGTTGCCAATGGACCGGCCTGGCATGATCGGTTTCCGGGTATGGAATTTTCCGATTTTGGCCCGGAAGCCTTTGTCCCGAAAGAGGATGTTGCGGATTATCTTGTCGCTTATGCAAAACAAAATAACAGCCCGATCCGCACCGGGGTTGAGGTAAAAGACGTACAGCGGAATAAGAACCGACCCGGTTTTCGGATCGAAACCTCGGACGGTGTGATCGAGGCCACAAATATCGTGGCCGCCACCGGGCCTTTCCAAAAACCTGTTGTTCCTGCGGTTATCCCTGAAAATGCAGATGTCGTGCAAATTCATTCCAGCGCCTACCGCAATCCTGACCAGTTGCCCGAAGGGGCGGTGATGGTGGTTGGTGCAGGTTCTTCAGGTGTGCAAATCGCGGATGAGCTGATGCGTGCTGGCAAGCGCGTTTACCTTTCTGTTGGCCCGCATGATCGCCCCCCACGGGCCTATCGCGGGCGCGATTTTGTCTGGTGGCTGGGGGTTCTTGGCAAGTGGGATGATCAGGGCCTTGAGGCTGGCAAGGAACATGTCACCATCTCGGTCAGTGGTGCGCGTGGTGGCCATACGGTTGATTTCCGCAGCCTTGCCGCGCAAGGGATGACGCTTGTTGGCCGGACGGAAACATACAAAGACGGGGTGCTGACCTTTGCGCCTGATCTTGTGAAAAACCTTGCTGGTGGGGATGCCAATTATCTGTCTGTGCTGGATGCCGCTGACGGGTTTATTGCCCGCAACGGACTTGACCTTCCGGAAGAGCCTGATGCCCGCGATACCGTTGCAGATGCGCCCTGTGTATCCGATCCTATTCGTGAGTTGAATATGGCAGAGGCGGGCATAACTTCGGTCATTTGGGCCACAGGTTTTGCTGTTGATTACAGTTGGCTAAAGGTTGCCGCGTTAGATGAGAACGGCAAGCCAAAGCATCAACGCGGTGTTTCAGCGGAACCGGGGGTGTATTTTCTTGGGTTGCCTTGGCTGTCACGCCGAGGCTCGCCTTTCATATGGGGTGTATGGCATGACGCCAAGTTTGTGGCGGATCATATTATTACACAGCGCAAATATATGAATTATGAAGCCCCTGCCTAACGCATATCTGTTGTCAGATAAATGGAACACATAAACTTATGACTAAAGAAGGCTCTGGCCCGTCTGGTTAGTTTGATTATGCCGCATTGGCATTCGTTGGGTTGTTGCAGTGCTCACAAATACTTTCTGGTGGAACTAACGCCAGTTGCTGTTGTCATGCAAAATCGTTTTATCAGCCCTTACCGATTTGTTCTGCGCTACTGACCTTCAGGTGCATGCATTTCAAATGAAGACCTGCTTGATTTTTTGCTTGTTTCCATAGCGACAAGCTTTCCTCAATTTGGAACCTCCGGTAAATATGGAGCGGTTCATATCGGGCAAGGTATTTATTGCTCAGAGTTAAACCTGCCATCTGCCGCTTCCATAAGATGACTTGCAACAACCTGTAACAGCTTGAATGCGCTTGCCGCATCGTTTTCAACCACAGACAGAAACTCTTCCCGGCCAATGCGCAGAGCTTTAATATCTTCATGCACCAGCATATCTAGGCGCCGAGGTACATTCTCGATCAGCGTCAAATCACCCACCAGACGGCCAGGTAACACAGTTGAGATCAGCTGATCCTCCTGATCCTCGAGGGGATAATACAATCCGGCTTCACCGCTTAAAACAAGATAGGCACCATCAGAGGCATCATCGCCATGTTTGAAAACAAACTCACCGGCAGAAAATGTCACCCAACGTGCACCAAAAGCCAAAAACCGTAATTGTTTACGGTCCATGCCGGAAAATAAATCCGCCGTTGCCAGTGCCCGTAATTTTTTCGTCAGATCCTTACTTGCGACATTGTCATCTAATGCTGTGCCATCAGTTTCACTGTCCTTGATCCGGCCGTTTTTCAGTTCGATATAGACATCGAAGTTTTCTGGATGTTCAAACTTATTCCCTAGGAATATCAACGTGGTTTCCGGTAGCAAATCGCGCAGTTTCCATGCGGCATTGGCACGGACTTTCGTGCCATAGCTGGCCAATGCATTATCAAGGATCAATATATCGGGCCGTTTTATCGAGGCGCGGATAAAAGCCAGACGTTCGGCAAACAGCGACGGCAGGTTCGTACCACCCAGCCCTGTAGGTACATCATAAATCAACCCGGCAACCTGGCTTTTAAGACCTGCTTCTATCAGTACCTCGGCCACGATTTCGCGTAATAAATTCACTTTTGAGCCCATTGTACTGCAAAGTTTACCAAAAATAACATTTTCCATTACCGTCAGGCCCGCGGCATATGTCGCAGAATCAAGTGGAGCAAACAGATCGCTTAGGCTGTCTTTTGTAATTTCTGCATTGGCATGGCGCAGCGTAAGAATATGCGTCTTCATTTCATCTGAAAAAGCGGGGCCGATCTGTGCTGCTGTTATCCTGAACGGCACGGTTAAAAGCAGGGCACGCTCATCTTCAAGCAATTCTTTTTTGGTTCGGTATTTATGTACCAGCTCTACCAGTTTTTCATAAGTCTCGGGATTGAAACCTAGCTTGCGGAAAAGTGGATGGTCAATGCCATCGACCCCAAAGGTCTGGCGGAACATTTCAACCACCCCTTGCGATAGCTTCAGAATTTCGGTTTCCAACCCCAGATCGTTTAGAAGCTTGATGAAATCTTTATGCGCGGCCAATACTTCCTGGGTGATGTTCAAACGCGGTGTGGCATATAAAAGGTTTCCCGCCAGTGGAAGTTCCGCATTATAAGCATCACGCTCAAATCGTATGTAAAATTCATCTAATCCGGCCGCACTGATTTTTTCGGCAATTATCGGACGCAAGGCGACAAGCTTATCTGCCAATTCGGGGTGTTTGTCATGGGCAAACTTTTGCTCCAGACCACGGCCAAACAACTCATTTCCCGATCCCATACCTTCGACCAGTTTCAACCACCATTCCAGCACATCATCTATGTGTTTAAACCCCATAACCGCAGGGTCAAACCAACTGACATCCAATGGGGCCGGACTGTTTCCGGCTCTAAGAGCCTCTTTCGCCTTGCTGCTGAGTGTCTTGTTTGTCTGTGGTTTGGTGCGCAATGGCAACATAGCATTTTCACCCGCAGTACCATCAAACATAAACGGGCGCGAATTTGCGTGCCCGATCCTAGCTGCAATCACTGATTGGTGCAGTGTCGACAAATCCTGACCTGCGACCGACAGCTTGCCGCGTGTTGGTATTATTTCACGGGTCAGCAGGTCTGCCATCGCGCGGCGTTCCTCATCATTTAAACCTGTTATTGCCACGGTTGCACCCTTGGGGAAGATCATGTTCAAGTTCTCAAAAACCTCAACCCCGTCCGTATCGCGCACAGTTACATCTTCCACAGTAATAGGGCCTGTCAAACGTGGGATTTCTGCCGGCTCGGCATCAAATAGGGCCTCATCCACCATACCAGCGGGAACGAACCGTTCTAAAATAACTTCCCAACGCAATGACATATCTTGCACTTGGTTGTAATAAGCCAGCAATTCTTTCCACGGTGAGGACAGGTCTTTATAAGCTGCCAATGCCGCCACGAGTGCACCAATTGTAAGCTGGCCCTCAATCACCAGATAACCCCCGACCGAGAAGAAAAAGAACGGTGTTAGTTGGGTGATAAAGTTATTGATGAATTTCATGAAAAACTTTTTTTGGAATATCTCGAAGCGGATATCATAGAGATTGCCCAAACGATCGGTAATCATCGCCATCCGATGAGACCAGCCGCCATTGGTGCGCAACGTGGCCGCGCCAGCCGCAGTTTCACCAATTTCAGATGCCAGTTTGCGCACCTCTTTGGTCCGCTTTTTATTCAGCAGATTAACCTGTTTTTGCAACTTGGGGATAATCCACGCTTGAAGTGGAATAAGTGCTGTAGCCGCAATCCCGAGCCACAGACTTTGGTAGAACAGAAATGCAAGGATAGTCAGCATTTGGCCGGCTTGCAAAACCGGCTGTGCAATCGCATCGCCCATCAACCCACCTAAAGGTTCTGCTTCGGATGTGACCATCGACACCAGCTCGCCTTGTGAGGTGCGTTGAAAATAAGGTTGGGGAAAACGCAATATTCGCCCGATAAGCTGATAGCGAAATCTGCGCAACATCCGCTCGGCTAAGGCCCCTTTCATCCGATTGATATGCATTTTCAACAAACCATGCGCCAATACGGCGAATAAAAACCCCATGCAAAGCAAGCCCAGAAAGGCAATCTGACCAAACTCGTAGCCGAAAAATTCAATCTGTGTACTTTGTGACCCTATCGCATCGTTGATAATACGTTTTGGCAGTTCCAGTGTCAGATAAAGCAGCGGGAAAATTGCCGAGGTTACGGCCAGTAAAACAAACTGTTCGCGTTTGGAATATTTCCAGATGAAAGAGAATAAAGAACGTTGTATGGGAATGCTCCAGTTAACATGCCACTTTGGATTGTGGCGTTGCGATTTGTTCAGAATAGGTCTTAACAATATCTGTAAGGCCGTATATTTATCAATTGGTTTTTTAAACTCCGTGGTTGCAAAAAGGCCTCCATCGACACTTGTATTTTAGCCATTTGGAGGCACTGTGAGGCAGTCTCGGCCCGCCGTCGGGCATTCATCGCCAACCCTGTCCTTGTGCTTGTTTGATCTCGACAATTCATGACAGCAAAGCAGTCATTAGGCTGTTGCCTAATAGATGTCTATTGCGATTGAACAATTCGCTGATAAAAACTGCGACTACAAGAACTGCAGTGGATCAATCGAGCGGAGCGTCGATACGATCAGGCAAATCCTTGAGCAACGGCCAGTCATCCTGCATCTCGATCATTCCCGAAGGCTGCACTAGAAAATCGGCCCTGAACACGGCATTCGAATAATAGACCAAAGACGAAACCCTATGTGCTCCATCGTCAGTTAGCCCAAAAAGCTGGCTTCCACAGAACAACTGTTGAAATGTCGCTGGGATGTTTTCGTTGTTTGATGTTTCGGTTACACAAGAGGGAAGNTAATNCGATGACATGTTGTCGATCACGTAGAACGGTCCCTCTTCGCCACGCACAAAAAAGCAGAAGAATTTGAGNTAGTCGAGCGCCTTTCCGCCCGCCAGATCCAGCGTTTTCTTGGCGTTTAACTCATGGATCGGGGGTGATGTACCGTTGAGCCGATACAAATCCCCATCATGTTCAAGCCAGTAAAGATACTGGTTCGGATTTTTCCAATTATTGTGCTTTGCAATGATCAGGCGAGTGTTCTGATAGAAAGGCAGCGTACGGGTCTTCAAATCTACGGTGTCATCCCACTTAAGATGTGTGACGGGTTTAATTTTGGCGGCAATTGATTTGTCATCCAACGGGGTCCAGCCGTCGGCGAATGGGTAAAAAAGGTCGGGGGCGTCGGCAATGGTACTGGTTGGAGCAAAATCCAAGGCTTTCTGAAGAGAGATCGATCCGGTGTCACGGGCTGTTCGCCCCCAATCATCAAGCGCGGTTTCGTCGGCACCTTTGGCTACAGCCGTCCGATACAGATCTACTTCGCCCAATCGCGCTGCGAGGAACAGTATGACTTTCAGTTGGTCCGTGCCGGCGTCTTCGATCAACGCGGTCTGCAAAGTTCCTTCTGGGTCATAAATGACGGGTCTATCGCTGCGCAAATCAATTAGAAGGCTTTCAAGGATTGGTGTTGGTACAGCTTTTGGCATCCGCTCCATGATCAGCGCAATGACCCCTTTTGCCTTGTATTTGTGCGCGTCACCCAAAAGGCCCACATAGTTCTTTTCGTCACGCCAAGGATCAAGAAACCCACGTTTGATCAGCCGTTCAAGCGTTTCTGACCATCCCTTTTCAAGCAACAGATTTCCGAGATGTTTGGTGCTATCACCGATTTTTTTCGACCCGTCAAGGTTTTCTTCAGCAACAAAATAGTCCAACGTGGCGTCGAACATCTCGTGATTATCGTTTATAACGGCATCTATCAATTCGCCCTGTCGTACCGAAAGGTTACGTGATCGCAGCTGTTTGCGTATCTTTTCCATAGCTTCGTCAGTGAATTTCGGGTGCGCAGCTATTGCGCGCTGCACATCCGGTAGTCCAATGGCCATTTGCCACGCGGTCATGCCATTTTCGGTTTTCGCCAACACGTCTAGGTTTTCGCAGGTTAGCAGCACCTTTGCTGTTTCGCGGCTAAGGCGTTTGATATGGCCTGCTGCGGCTGCGCTTTGGGTATCGTAATCAGCCAAGGCATGGTGCAACGCCATGTACCCCTCACCCCAGGGAGTCGTCGTTCTGGCATTAGGGTCCGTCATGGCGTTAAGTAGAACCGATACAGTATGATACATGTGAGATCGCGACGCATTGATTAAAGGCGTTTCCCCGGTCTCTGTCGGAGCTTCTAGGATGTCGAAAGCCACTTCCATACTCAACAAATAACGCACTATATCGGTATGCCCGTAGCTGGCAGCCACATGAAACGGGGTCCGGCTGACAATGTAGACATCCTTTGGCGCTTCGTCTTTGTCCTTTTTCAGTTTCTTCGTGGGGGCAGGACCCAGCCTTTGCCAGCGGCTGTTGAGATCACCGCGTTCCAAGAAATACTTGAAAACCGACAGGCTCTTTTGTGTTGCAGCTGCATGCAGCGGTGTCCAGCCTTCTCTGCTGGGTTGATTATGGCGAAATCCTGCGGACGACAGTTTTCTGGCCAAATCAAGGCGCCCCCTGGCCGCTGCACCACACAGCGGATTCATTCGGTTCTTATCCCAGGCTCCGGGTTTTAGATTTTTCAACAATACATCGATGATATCGTCACATTCGCCCCAGACTGCACGATCGACCGGGCCAAACCCTGTGCCGTCCACATGGTCTGGTTTCGCGCCACGTTCCAACAAAAGTTTTACTGTCGAGGTATGCGACCAACAGGCATTGCTAAGCGGCGTGTTTTTGTCTTGATGCGCTTCAAGGTCAATGGCATCGGGGTCGGTTTCCAGAAACTTTTCCAGCAGCGTGTCAAGCCCATAAGAGCTGGCCAAATGGATGTGTGAAGTATTCGGGTCGTCCGGGTTGTTCAACTCACGCGGTGTGTGTGAATTCACAAAAATAGCAATTGCATATTCCCGTAAGACAGCGGTTTCCGCATCCATTGGCGGGAGATCACGCAATGCCCATTCACGCGAATGGGCAGATAAGAGCCGTGCAGCCGTGGCGATCTGTTCAACGTTGGCGTCGATCTCGGCGGGGCGGTTTAGGTCTGCCCAACGTATCGCATCGGCACGGAACGCACTTTCACGAAGCAGTTGCTCTCGTTCCCGGTCAAACCACTTGCTTGCTTCGGGCCAGCGGCGGATAACGGACTCATGGACCAGACGGAGCCCGCCACCTGAGGGTACAAGCACTCTTCGGCGTTTGAATTCCGCTTCCAACTGGCGTTCGGCGGGCATGCCACGCCCAGCCACAGTTTGAAGTACCAGCTTCGCATCATCTGGGCTCTTCTGGTCTATGGAAACGCGAATGAGCGGGCGTAGGAAATGTCCGATATCGGCCGGTTTTTCGCCGCCCCCGCCCAGTCGCCATGCAGTTGCGGCAAGATCAGCGACCATGGTGCCAATCGCTAGTGAAGGGTCGCGCAGATCGTTGCGCCGGATGACCACCCGTTCAAAGTTACGGCTCAATTTGGGCTTGTCCGGCGTGGCGGGTGCCTTTGGGGATACTTCGCGAAACAGCGCCTCGAGCCTAGTGATAAAAGTGGTAGCGGAGAAGAGCTTGATCCAACATCGGTGCGGTGCCGTTCAAGCTCTTCCAGTAATGTTTCCACGATATCGTCATGAAGGTCGATGCCGACGCTTTCGAACGGCTTGCAGATCACGGAACGATAGAATCATCGTCTTTGTCAGGCAGTTTGATCAACTTCGTGTTTCTAAGACCGAGTTCCTCAGCCAGTCGGTCAAAGCGTTCAAGGCGGCTGTCTTCGATGGTCATGACGACTGACCATCGATGTTTTGACACGAGATGGGTTAGGATATCGAACAATGAGCGCCACTCGCCGCCATGTACATCTTCGCTCAGATCGTCGAGGACCTCTTCGAACTGATCCAAACAGATCAGGAGGTTCTCGCCCTCGTTTTTGGCTAAAGCTTTGTCGAGCCAAGCCTTGAACTTGGGAACGTGCGCTTTGTGAAAGATCGCGTTTTCTCCAACCAACTCGTCCAGCGGTGTCGCGTCAAGACGTGCCGCAATCTCTTCGCACAAATGCGGAAGTGTTCGGATTTTGGTATCTCCCGGTATCCTAAAATCAGTTGGACGTATCTCGATGGATTTCAGCCCGTGTGCGGCCTTTGCACCTGCGGCCACACGTGCCCTTAGGAACGAGGATTTTCCGCACCCGCTGGGCCCAGTGACGCCAAGGAAAAGACCACGCTCTTCGTCAAGCGCCTCTTTGATGTAGGCCAATGCCTGAGCAGCCTCGGGTTTGCGGCCCTGATAGCTGTCCGCGTCACTAATCTGATAGTAATCAAGGCCGCGATAAGGATTCATCAGCGTCACAGGGTCGTCGACGATTAGAGATTTGGTAAAACTATCCAATTCCAGAGTTTCGGCTTCGGTTCCGGTGGGCACAAGGCAGGGGACACCAATCTCAGTTATGAAGGTCATAAAATTCCGCACAGGGAGCTTGAAATCATCGCGATGGCGAGGGGCGATAACCAAAAGCGGCTTACCTCTCAGTACACATTCCAGCGCAAAACGAGTTTCGTAGGTGATGGGAACCGCTTGGTTTTGCAATGCATCAAGCCTGTCTTTGGCACGTTTGTCCATCAGATCGTGAAGAGGCCCGTCCGGTTCCAGCCAATTTCGCTCTTGCGCTGCAACAACAAAATCCAAATTTGGATCGATGTCTTTTTCCGCTGCTTCGGACAGGACAAGTACGCCACCGACCACGTTTTCATCGAGTGTGGACCAAGCCTTGTATTGCGCATATTCACCGTCCGGGGCCTCGTGCGCTAAGGAGTCTACAAAGTCCCACATCAGGGGAACGATGGCGTCATCGCCTTGGCGACGGCTTGTTTTGCGCGAAATGATATCCGCGATATCATCCATCATGGCGGCGATGTGGGGCCGGTTGCGAAACCCGGCGAACATGACCGTCCTTGACTGCACGGGCGTATGTTGGTCGATCGCGCGGACAGTTTCGATCCCTTTATCAGGCAGGCTTATAGCCAGATTTGCGCGCAAGTTGCCAATATCGTCTCGGATGCCGCTTAAGGTGCCCATGATCTGAGTGTGATTGGTGGCTAGCGTTTCTTGTAACCATTCGAACGAAACTTCGGAAATCACCTCTTCGACTTGTCCGCGTATTTCGGCGGGCAGCGTGATTGCCATGTTCGAAAGTTCGTTCCTCAAGCTGGTTTGAAAGTCCTCGTTCGATCTGTGATGAATTTCGGACAAAGCCAGTTGAAAAGATACACCGGCCTCTGGATAGAAATTCGGAGTTTGCACCACGCGGGCGAATTCATCGAACAAAAGTTGGCCAAAATCGCGCCGTTCACCCTCATTGATCGAGAAGCCTTCATACGCCGCGCTCAGAATGCGTTGCGGGATTTCGTCATTGTGGCACCCGATCAGATCAACCAGTGTAGGGGCCAGACTTGCACGGATCGTCTCGCGGCCGGTACCGGACTGGCCATCCATCAAATGTTTACCTAAGTCGTCAAGTACTGCATCCAGAAAACCGTCAATCGGGCTTTCACCTATTTCAGCGCCACTGTCGTTGTTGCAGGCTACACGGATGACGTCATTGCGGGCCGCGTCGAACATGGCGACGAATTTTGTTATCTCGCTCGCACCCGGCTGATGTTCGTGCCTAGCTGCCCAGCCTGCCGAATGATCGACCACAGCGCTTGCCGCGCGTACCCAACTTAGTCGCAAGGCCCTGCGCAAGTGGTGGTTCGATGGGGTCCTGTAGCTGCCCAATGCCCGGCTCAGGATAGCGCGTTCCTTGCAATGGC
>JGI24723J26617_10002081_pt1 | contig 16459 bp, 18 predicted proteins | sample Cruoilmetagenom6_FD_26617 | JGI IMG/M metagenome (IMG submission 26617)
TTGCCTGTTTTCGCTATGTGCGGGATGCATGAAAAGGGGTGGTGCGTAAAATACTGTGCATACCTACAAAACAGCTCTTACCCCTCAATCCATCCCCCACTCATAATCCCGTCAATCGTCCACTCACCAACCCTGTAGCGAATAAGGCGCAATGTCGGGCAGCCCACGGCAGCGGTCATGCGGCGTACTTGGCGGTTACGGCCTTCGGTAATGGTGATTGCCAACCAGCAATCGGCCACGGTCTTGCGAAATCGTACAGGCGGGTTACGTGGCCAAAGATCAGTCGGTTCATCAATCCGGTTCACATCCGCAGGTCGCGTCATGCCGTCTTTCAGCTTTACCCCGTCCCGTAAATCCTGAATCTGTGCTTCACTTGGTTCACCTTCAACCTGAACCCAATAGGTTTTCGAGGTCTTGAATTTCGGATCACTGATCTTGCTTTGCAATCGCCCGTTATCGGTCAGAACCAGCAAACCTTCACTGTCTTTATCCAACCGTCCCGCTGCATAGACCCCAGGGACATCGATAAATTCAGACAGGGTTTTACGCGCTGAACCCGCCGTGCCTTTGTCGGTAAATTGCGACAGCACACCGTAGGGTTTATTGAACAGAATGATTTTGGTCATGGGTGCGGGTTTCGCACAAAGCCACATGCACCCGCAACCTTCATTTATACCTTAGAGCAGGTCTAAAATCCGCCCGGCCAATGAATTAGCTCATTGCACGTTTGTCTGTGATAACAGCAACAGCTGCGGCAATCGCCTGATCTATGGTAAGTTCGGACGTATTCAAAACAACCGCATCATCTGCGGCTGTCATCGGGGCCACATCACGCCCTGCATCACGGGCATCGCGAATTTTAATATCTTCCAGAACATAGGCCAAAGTCACATCCGCATCTTTGATCAACAGCTCTTTGAAACGCCTTTCGGCACGCACTTCTGCACTGGCGGTCACAAACAGCTTCACATCCGCATCGGGGCAGATAACCGTGCCAATATCGCGCCCGTCCAGAACAGCACCGCTTGGCTGCTTTGCAAAGGTTTTTTGGAAATCAACAAGTGTTGACCTAACCTCAGGGATACTTGCAACTTTACTGGCTGCCTGCGCCACTTCCGCCGTGCGTAAATCATCCGCCATCAAGTCGTCCGGTGTCAATTCATGGGCCATTTGAACGGCAATTTCGGGGTTGCCACCATGCGCCATAACCTTTTTGCCAACCGCACGGTACAACAGCCCTGTATCCAGATGGGCAAAGCCGAAATGTGTCGCTACTGCGCGGGCAATCGTACCCTTGCCCGAGGCCGCAGGGCCGTCTATCGCGACGATGAAGCTCACCGATTACTTCGCGTGATACACGCGCCTAAACCTGCCATAAGGCTTTCAAAAATTGGAAAACTTGTCGCAATCGCAGCTCCATCATCAATGCTGACAGGCTGTTCTGTGGCCAGCCCCATACATAGGAATGACATGCCGATACGGTGGTCAAAAAACGTGCTGGCCTTTCCACCTCCCTGAACTTTTCCACCCTGCCCATGCACAATCAAATAATCATCACCCTCTTCAACCGTCACACCCATGGCTTCCAGGCCGCGCGCCATCGCGTCTATGCGGTCGCATTCCTTTACCCGCAATTCCTTGATCCCACGCATCACGGTTTTACCCGTGGCAAAAGATGCAACGGCCGATAAGATCGGGTATTCGTCGATCATGCTGGGGGCGCGTTCGGGCGGCACTTCGATGCCCTGTAATGAGCTGGCCTTAACCCGTAAATCAGCAACAGGCTCGCCACCTTCTTCGCGTTCGTTTTCAAACGTAATATCTGCGCCCATTTCCTTGAGCGTTGTGAACAATCCGGCCCGTGTCGGGTTCAAACCGATGTTGGGTACAAGAATCTCTGAGCCTTCCACGATCAAAGCCGCACAGACCGGAAAAGCCGCCGAACTGGGATCGCGCGGCACCGCAATGGTTTGTGGCTGTAATTCCGGCTGGCCTGTCAGTGTGATCTCGAACCCTTCATCGGTTTCAACGGTTTCGATTTCCGCACCGAACCCGCGCAACATCCGTTCCGTATGATCACGGGTTTTTTCTTTCTCGATCAGCACGGTTTTGCCGGGCGCATTCAATCCGGCCAGCAATACCGCAGATTTTATCTGGGCCGAGGCATGGGGGGATGTATAGCGTACAGGCATGGGATCGTGCGCACCGATAAGCGTCAGCGGCAACAAGCCATTTGCACGTCCAACCGTCTGCGCCCCAAACAATGCCAAAGGGTCGGTAATCCGGCCCATCGGGCGTGATCGCAAGGATGCGTCACCTGTAAAAGTCACCGTAATCGGGCTGGTTGAAACCGCACCCATAATCAGGCGCACACCGGTACCTGCATTGCCGCAATCGATCACATCGTCAGGCTCGGCAAAGCCGCCGACACCCACTCCGTTTACCCGCCATTCACCGTCACCTACACGTTTTACGTCCGCACCAAGTGCGGCCATCGCTTTGGCAGTATCCAGAATATCGTCACCTTCCAAAAGGCCGCTGATTTTGGTTTCACCGACCGCCAGTGCGCCCAGAATAAGTGAACGATGCGATACTGATTTATCGCCCGGGATTTCAGCCGTGCCCTTCAAAGGGCCGCCTGCACGCGATTGCATGGGGATGGGGGTGCCGTGTCCTGACATGGGTCGTCCTATTCTTGCTTGTTCAAGGACTTACGCCAATTCAGGCGGGTTGCCAAGCGATCACAGTTTGCGGAAAGTCATATAATGCGGTGTGCGGCCTTCGCGAAAGGCTTTTTGTTCATAACGCGTAGAATGCCAGTCAGGCCATGCTACGCGCCAATCGTCTGCAGTTTCCGCCAACCATTCAAAATCATTACGTGCTATCATCTGTTCCATAGTCTGGCGCACATAATCTTCAATATCGGTTGCAACACGGAATATTGCACCCGATTTTAGGCAACGCGCCAAAGGGTCAAGATGTTCAGGTGTGACAAACCGCCGTCTGTGGTGGCGTTTCTTTGGCCACGGATCGGGGTATAAAAGGAACGCGCGATCTATTGAACCGTCGGGCAGAATGTCCATTACATCACGGGCATCACCTGCGTGCAGAGTAATGTTTTCAACGCCAGCTTTACGGATTTTACCCAGCAACATGCCAACCCCGTTAATATATGGCTCGCAACCAAGAAATTGCACATGCGGGTTTTGCACAGCTTGATGGACCATATGTTCACCACCGCCAAAGCCTACTTCCAACCAGACAGGGTTATCACCAAACTGAGCTTTCATATCAATTTGCGTGCGTTTCGGGTTTTCTTCCCACGATACGTTGGGCAAGGAAATTGCCGCCAAATCTTCAGCAACATAGCCCTTTTGCGTATCCTTCATGTGCTTGCCCTTCAAGCGGCCATAAAAGTTACGCCACGGAGCACCAGACGGTGATTTATCTGTCATATCATTATCCCAAAAAAAAGGCCCCAAAACTTGGGGCCTCATTATCTTTTCGCGTGCTTGCGATCAAGTGGTGATCAAACCGCCTTTTTCAACGCCTCGACCAGGTCGGTTTTTTCCCATGAAAATCCACCGTCATCGGCAGGCTTGCGGCCAAAGTGACCGTAGGCCGCTGTGCGTTCATAAATCGGGCGGGTCAGTTGCAAATGGTCTTTGATACCTGTCGGCGTCAAATCCATGATCTCTGCCACAGCTTTTTCAATCTCGCTTTCATGCACCTGGCCCGTGCCGTGTGTATCACAGTAAATCGACAATGGTTTGGCCACGCCGATAGCATAAGACAGTTGAATTGTGCAGCGTTCCGCCATGCCTGACGCCACAACGTTTTTCGCTAGATAACGCGCGGCATAAGCGGCAGAGCGATCAACCTTAGTCGGGTCTTTACCTGAAAACGCACCGCCACCGTGTGGTGCGGCACCACCATATGTATCCACAATAATCTTACGCCCCGTCAGGCCAGCATCGCCATCAGGGCCGCCGATCACGAACGCACCTGTCGGGTTTACGTGCCATTCAGTGGCCGCTGTAATCCAGCCTTCGGGCAGAGTTTTGCGGATATAAGGCTCCACCACCGCGCGTACATCATCCGATGTCATCGACGCATCCAAGTGTTGCGTGGATAAAACGATAGACGAAACACCGATAGGTTTGCCGTCAACGTAATTCACTGAAAGTTGCGATTTGCTGTCAGGACCCAGAACAGCCGCTTCACCCGATTTACGGGCCTCGGCCAAAGTGCGCAAAATGGCGTGAGAGTACTGAATGGGGGCCGGCATCAGATCGGAGGTTTCATTCACCGCATAGCCAAACATAATACCCTGATCCCCGGCACCTGCATTATCGACGCCCTGCGCGATATGGGCGGATTGGGGGTGCAGGTAATTATTAACGGTCAGGTTTTTCCAGTGAAACCCGTCTTGCTCATACCCTACGTCTTTAACACAATTGCGCACGATGCTTTCAACGCGACCCAACATATCATTCAGTTTTTCAGGGGTGGATAGGCCAACTTCACCACCGACAATAACGCGGTCTGTTGTTGCAAAAGTTTCGCAAGCAACACGAGCCAGCTCTTCTTCAGCAAGAAAAGCATCCAATATGGCATCGGATACACGGTCACAGATTTTATCGGGGTGGCCTTCAGAAACGGATTCCGAAGTAAAAAGGTAGTTTTGACGGGACATTTATACGCTCCAGTTTGATTAAATCGCCACGTCAGGAAGCCGTTGTAGCGATGGTTACAGATTGGAGTAGAGCCCCTATCACACCGGGTCAATCATATTATTGGTCGGATGCAAGTTTCCCTGACCTAAATGTTACATATTTGGCGAAAAGTCCCAAGAGAAGCATCACCACGAAAAACGGCAACTCGGCAAACCGCGCATAAATCGTAGGGTTTAACGGTACTGGCAGGTCGACATCCAAAACACCTGCTTCATTCAGTTTCAAACGGCTAACAATTTGCCCGTATGGATCAATCACTGCCGAAATGCCGGTGTTTGCAGACCGCGCTGCAGGCAAGCCCTGCTCAATGGCGCGAAATTGCACCTGAACCAGATGCTGGTACGGGCCGATTGTATCACCGAACCACGCATCATTGGTGATGTGCATCAAAAATTCCGGACGGTCGTCGCCCGTGTGAGCAAAAGACGGAAAAATTGCCTCATAACATATCATTGCCAAGTAGGATGGCAAACCGTAAGCCGAAATGACTTCCGGCCCTGCACCCGATGAGAACCCTTGCAAATTCGCAGCCATGCCACGCAAACCCAAACCCGACAGATATTCGGAAAACGGGATATACTCACCAAATGGCACCAGATGGGATTTATCGTACACCCATAGCAACTCGCCCTTATCGTCCAGATGAACCATAGAATTATACAGATCATCCCCTTCGAACCGCCTTATCCCTGCAATGATATGGGCGCCTGGCCCTGCCGCATCCGACAGGGTTTTCAAACCATCCATATCGCCCTGCAATGCAAACGGCACTGCGGTTTCCGGCCAGATGACAAGGTCGACGGGTTCGTTCATAGGGGACGATGTCAGTTTCAGGGCACGTCTGAAAAATACGCCAATCCATTCAGGATCCCATTTTTGATGTTGTGGTGCATTGGGTTGAATAAGACGAACACGTATGTTGGTTTCCTGCTTGGTCAGTACATTTGGTATACGCCATGCCCCCCCCGCCCATAAACTGCTGAAAAACAATAATGTTATCACGGGCCCTGCATAGCGTTTTTTTGGAAAACTCAGTATTAAAAGCCCGCCGAAAGTGGTTATGAAAACCATCCCGAACGGCCCAACAATCGCAGCCAATTGTGCAATTGGCGTTTCAATCCATGTGTAACCCAGCAAGCCCCAGGGGAAACCCGTAAACAGGATAGAACGCAGGTATTCAACAACTGCCCAAGAAACCGCAAGCCCAATAATATATCGCCCCAACCCAGTACGAAACTGCTTTGAGAATGCAAATGCACCGCCCCAGAACAACGCCAAGCCTCCGGATATGGCAATAAGAGCGAAAGGCGCAAGAATTGCGTGTTTTTCCGGTTCAACAAAAAACGGCTCTACCAGCCAAATCATGCTGAGGCCAAAATACCCAAGCCCAGCCCACCAGCCGATTGCAAAAGCCTTTTTCCAGGTACTAGCCCGAAATGCGCAATAACCCAGAATTGGAATTGAGGTAATCACACCGATCGGCAAGGATACAGGGGCCTGCCCCAACGCTAAAATGAATCCCAGCAAAACTGCGGCAAACCACATGCGTTTAGGTTTGCGGTCCAGCCAGGTAATCATTTTTTCCAACAGCGCAACAATCACCGCTTTTGTGACCTGCATACACGCAGTTTTTTGATACGGCGCGGGTCGGCATCGACAACTTCAAATTCAAACCCATCAGGATGTTTGATCACTTCACCGCGCACAGGCACACGCCCTATCATCATTGTGATCAACCCACCCAACGTATCAATTTCCTCGTCATCGGCAGAGCTGGCCAAATCTGCGTTCAAGACTTTTTCAAACTCATCCAATGGTGCGCGTGCCTGACACAAATAAACGCCAGACTTCTCTTCTACCCAATATTCTTCTTCGTCGGTGTCGTGTTCATCTTCTATCTCACCGACAATCTGTTCGATCAGATCTTCAATCGTTACCAAACCGTCTACCCCACCGTATTCATCAATGACCAATGCCATATGAATACGGTCCGATTGCATTTTTTGAAGTAACACATCAATGGTCATCGAAGGTGGCACATAAAGTAAAGGTCTAAGCATCCCCTTAATGGAAAACCGCGTGGTCTTGCCATTAAACCCATATTTCAAAGCCAAGTCCTTTAGATGCAAGAAACCTTTGGGATTATCCAAAGCATCATTGTAAACAGGTAATCTGGAATGGCCGCTGTCTTTGAATACTTTCAGCAGCTCTTCCAGTTTCAGGTCAATCGGAATTGCAACAATATCGGCGCGCGGCACAGCGACATCATCAACCCGAAGAGTGCTTAGGATCTTCAGGCTGCTTGCAGGCAATATTTTTTCCGTGTCAGGGGGGAGGGGCATATTTGCATCGCTTTTACCTGCAAACAAGCGTTTAAAAAAACCTGTTGGTTCTTTTTCGTCTTCCGGCTGCGCGCTACGCGCCGCGCTAGAAGATCCGTCGATTGTATCGTTCATAGCCTCTTTCCAATAATCACGATCAAATTACACATCTTTGTAAGGATTTCCAATACCTTTGCTGGCCAACAGATCAATTTCCAGTGTTTCCATTATTTTTGCATCAATTTCCGTTTCGTGGTCATAGCCCAAAAGATGCAATATTCCATGTATCAGTAAATGGGTGATGTGGTGCAACGGTTCAATACCAGCCTTATCCGCCTCTTGCAGGCAGGTTTGATAGGCGATGGCAATATCACCAATATTCACAAATGGATCACCATATGTGGCGGCCGGAGGCAAATCAGGTTTGTCGCCTGCCACCGCAGGGCTTAGATCAAAACCGGGCCATGATAAAACATTGGTCGGGGCTTGTTTGCCTCGAAAATCTGCATTCAATACCGCTATGCGGGCGTCATCGCAGGCCAGAATACTTAACTCATACGGGCCATCCACAAGGCCCAGTTTTTCAACCACTGCATCAAATGCGCGACTTGCGATATCTTCAAGATCAAATCTGTTCCAAAGTACACTTTCAACGACAACCTCAACGGTATTATCCATTCGCTTTGGCGTGTTTATCATAGGCTGTGATGATTTTCGCGACCATCGGATGACGTACAATATCTTCGGTTTTGAAATAGGTGAACCCAATACCCTTAACGTCACGCAGTATCTTTTCTGCCTCGACCAAACCGGATGGCACGTTGCGCGGTAAATCGATCTGGCTCATATCACCGGTGATGGCCATACGTGATCCTTCCCCCATGCGGGTCAGGAACATTTTCATTTGCATCGTCGTTGCATTCTGCGCCTCGTCCAAAACAACATAGGCGTTGTTCAGCGTGCGCCCGCGCATAAACGCAAGTGGCGCAATTTCAATACGTCGATCTTCGATCAGTTTTTCCACTTGTTTGGTTGGAAAAAAATCGTTTAGCGCGTCATAAAGCGGCTGCATATAAGGGTCGACTTTTTCCTTCATGTCACCTGGTAAAAACCCAAGCCGCTCACCCGCTTCCACCGCAGGGCGCGCAAGAATGATTTTATCCACTGAGCCGGCGATAAACATGGAAACCGCTGCCGCGACAGCAAGATACGTTTTGCCAGTGCCCGCAGGGCCAAGCCCAAATACAAGCTCTTTTGCAAACAGATCTGTGACGTAATGCTTTTGTGTCACAGTGCGCGGTTCAACAGTTTTTTTACGGGTTCTGATTTCCAAATGCCCGCCCTTGAACATCTCTATCTGACCAACCGCCGTANGGGATTCATCTTGTAATTTTCCGCCAAATCGAATGGCTGCGTCAATATCGGCCGGTTCCACGGGCTTTCCCTGTTCTGTCCTTTCATAAAGGGAATTCAAAATACTTGCCGCTTTTGCCTGTGCATCTTCATCCCCCATAACAGTGATTTCATTGCCACGACGCACAATTTGCACGCCCAGCGCTGCTTCTATGGAAGTAAGATTGCGATCAAGTGCGCCACATAAATCAATTAAGTATCTATTATCAGGAAAATTCAGCAGAGTTTCAGGTTTTTTTATGCTGTTATGCGGTATAGTAGGGGCGATGTTCGCCAAAGCTGCCTCCGTGTATTTAGGTTGCTAAAATAGTCGCAAGATATACAGAGTTGCGCAAGTCATTTATCAAAAAAAGCCGCGACATGCGCGGCTTTTCATTAAAATCCATTCACATTTATATGACGTCAGCAACTGGACTTCCTGATTTGTAACCGCCGGCCGCGGTGTTTGGTTGCGCAACGCCAGAACAAACAGGTTTACCATTTTGGTCCATACGCGCTGATAAATAACCCTCAACCCCGTCATCAATAATCCAGTGATCACAGCCATTCGGATCCACCCAGATACCGGCCTTTAGCTGGCTAAGGTGTTTGCTGTCGATAAAGTTATCCACAGTTTTATTCTGTTTTGGAACGTCACAGCCTGCGACTGAGATGGCCAGAAGTGCTACCGAAGTTGCTTTCATAAATGTCATTGTTTTTCCTTCCAACCTAGCGAATACATTGAATTTCAACACGACGGTTTTTAGATTTACCCGCCCGCGTACTGTTGGATGCCACAGGAACACGTTCCCCATACCAACGCGCCTGTGCTTTGGCACCGACACTTTGTGCAATATTTGCAATTGCCATGGCACGATTTTTCGACAACCGCATATTATATGCATCACTTGCATCACTATCGGTGTGGCCATCAATCAAATATACGCTTGCGCCTGAATCTCTGAAAAATGCTTTCAAACGTGTCCGGTTCGTAGCGCTGACATGCCATTTATCTACTGCGAATAATTGATCGGAATTCATCACTGCGCATGTATTGCCACGCCGGCAAACTGGAATGCCCTCACGTGTTACGTGCGGTGTCATATAACCTTCTGCACCATCATCCATTACCCAGTGTTCACATCCATCGGGATCAACCCAGATCGTAGGAACATAACGTGAGCTGGATACCCTGTTATCCGCGTTTCCAGCAAAGCCGGCTGAAGCAACAGAAGCTCCCAGTACAGCCATTGCTACAATCTTTAAAAGATTTTTGGACATCTAAATCCCCTTACATACGCATTTCTGGCTTATTGAGGAATAAACCAATACTAAGTTACATTTCGCTACTATATCAAAGAATTGCAGTTAGTGAACGGAAAATTTAAACAAATCAATCATGGTTGAGAAACATTAACCTTGCAAAAATTACTATTGTTTCCACAAGCGTATCAATTGTTTAAAATTTTGTATTCAAACTACTTTTCAACAATCAGACCGCCCAGAGAGTTTCTTTCGGTTCGAATCACTTTAGCCTGTACGATTGACCCAACCAGTTCCGGGGCTGCATCCATGTGGACGGCATGTAAATATTCCGATTTTCCAACCAGTTGTCCGGGGTCACGCGCCGGTTTTTCCAAAAGAACCGGCAGCGTTTTTCCGACCATGGAAAGTTGGAAATCCATTTGATGTTGGGTCAGCAGCGCTTGCAATCGACGTAGACGATCCGCTTTTTCAACCTCATCCACTTGATCCCATTCNGCCGCTGGTGTGCCTGGGCGCGTAGAATATTTAAANGAATAGGCCTGNCCGTATCTTACNGCTTCGCATAAAGCCAAAGTCTGTTGAAAATCTTCCTCGGTTTCACCGGGAAAACCGACGATAAAATCCCCGGACAAAGCAATGTCATTGCGTGCTGCACGNATACGTTCAATGACCTTTAGATATTCTTCTGCCGTATGATGCCGGTTCATCGCTTTTAGAATTTTATCCGAACCCGCTTGCACCGGTAGATGCAAGTACGGCATCAGTTTTTCGGTGTCACCGTGCGCCGCAATCAGATCATCGTCCATATCGTTGGGATGTGAAGTGGTAAATCGGATACGTTTCAAATCATCGATTTTGGCCAGTTCACGTATAAGGCGGGCCAGTGACCATTCACCATCTGTACCCTGACCGTGGTAAGCATTTACATTTTGACCAAGTAAATTGATCTCTACCACACCTTGGTCAACTAATAGCTTGGCTTCATCAATAATCTTTTGCGCAGGGCGCGATACTTCGGCACCGCGCGTATAGGGAACTACGCAAAAGGCGCAGAATTTATCGCAACCTTCCTGTACGGTCAGAAACGCACTTGGCAGTTTGCGTTTTGCTTTGCTGCGCGTGATGTGGTCAAATTTATCTTCGGTCGGGAAATCTATATCAACCGGTTTATCGCCTTTGTCCGCAGCTTTGACCATGTCTGGCAGACGATGATAAGCTTGTGAACCCACAACAAAATCAACCATCGGCTGGCGATTGATAATTTCTTGCCCTTCGGCCTGTGCCACACAGCCTGCCACACCAAACTTCATGTCAGGATTTTTCAACTTCAGCTGCTTCATGCGGCCAAGTTCAGAATAAATCTTTTCAGCAGCTTTTTCACGGATATGACACGTGTTCAGCAAAACCAAATCGGCTTGCGTCTCATCGGTTGTCACCGCATAGCCCGCCGGAGCCAAGGCATCCGAAATCCGCTCGCTGTCATAGACATTCATCTGGCAGCCATAGGTTTTGATAAAAAGTTTTTTCTCTGCGGGCATAACAATATAGACTCGGATCAGTTAACTGGACGTTTGGCCTTTACACCGCCGCCAACCAATCCGCAACGTCATTGCTTATTTGCGTTTTTTACCCAAACCGCTTTGTTTTGCCAATTCCTGTCGTTTAACCGCATAATTCGGTGCCACCATCGGGTAATCAGGGGCCAAACCCCATTTCGCACGATACTCTTCAGGCGACATATCATAACAGGCCCGCAAATGTTTTTTGAGCATGCGAAACCTCTTCCCATCCTCAAGGCAAAAAATGTAATCTGGTGTCACTGAATCTTCAACGCGAAGTGCCGGCTCCTGATGCATCTTAGAATTGTCTTTTTTAGATAATTCTTTCAACTTGGCATGGATGGTTTCAATAAATTGCGGAACCTCGTTTGTCGGCAATTCTGCATTGGACAGATGTGACGATACAATACGTGTCGTAAGTGCAAGTAAACCGTTTTTACACTGTCTTTCCGCATCTGGCTCCGAATTATAATCCTGTTGATCTATTGGTAACATTTGCTTTTTAATCCCCACTCTTGTTACATCTTATGGCATGTACTTACTGTTTTTTTGTTTTCAAGCGGCGGTATGCAATTTGTGTTCTATTTTTTTACAGCACTCTACCTACCTCGAATTTATTGCAAGGCCGCTATTCACGAGACATGTTTAATTGAAATGGACAATTGTCTATTTAACTTGACGGATGAAATGCAATTATCTCAATAATAATGACAGGCAGGCCTTGCAAAACCTTTGCTGGATTTTTTATGGAGGATTTAATACACATAGAAAGCAANACTCTATAAAATCCAAAGCAGCAGATAAATGACAAAATCACTTTTTGATATACCTTCAGAGACACTTGTCAAAGGCCCTGTCGGCATCATCTTTGCCGAAGATTTAACCGGTCTGACATCCAGTATTCGCCATCATGCAAGATTAGGTTTCAATAACCTGTATGTCCTTAAACGCCAAGACCTTGAACTGCCCGAAGGTTGTGACGATCTATGTCATACTATCGACATTCCCGATGCATTCTTTTCAGACGTATCGCCCTACATCAACCGGTTGATCGCATTATTTCCTGACCGATGGATTTATTATTGTTTTAATGCAGAATATCTGCATTTCCCATTTTGCGAAAGCCGTTCCATTTCGGACCTGACCGACTTTGTCACAGCGGAAAAACGAAGTTCCGTCTTCAGCTATACGATAGATCTTTACCCGGATGATCTGGACAAGGCAAACGACGGGTTTTCACTGGAAGACGCTTATTTCGATGGGGCCGGTTATTATGCATTACAACGCTACATTGCAGGTAAAGCCCAAGATCGACAGTTGGATATTTGCGGCGGTTTAAAGTGGCGTTTTGAAGAACATTTGCCTTACGAAAAGCGNCGGCTGAACCGTGTAGCCTTATTCAAACCAGAGCCGGGTCTGGAAATCGACTCTCTCGGATATTTCAATATCCCAGAATACAATACGTACTCGTGCCCTTGGCACCACAATACAACGATTGCCATTTGTTCATTCAGAACCGCTAAAAGCTTAAAAACCAACCCCGGATCAACATTCGAAATAGGTAGCTTTATCTGGTCAAAATCAATCAAGTTCCGTTGGAATTCGCAACAGCTTATGGATCACGGGTTTATGGAACCTGGTCAATGGTTCTGAATTAATACTCAGATTTTAGGGGATTTTACGCAACCGAATAACAACATCAACCCGCGCAATCTCTGCCCCTTCAGGTGGGGCCGGAATGCTTTCAAATTTCAGCGTTTCGGTCGGCGCGTCACATAATTCACGCGCATCTTCCCAATAAAAGTGCGGATGCTGGTCTGTGCGCGTATCGAAATAGGATATGTTACCCTCGACCATAATCTCATTCATCAGCTCTGCTTTGCAAAACAAACGCAATGTATTGTAAACCGTGGCCAATGAAACTGATGCTTCCGCCCTTGAGGCTGCTTCATACAGACTTTCGGCAGTTACNTGACGATTCTGTCCATCACCCACAAGCATTGTGGCCAAAGCCAGCCTTTGTTTGGTGGGCCGCACGTCTTTGCTTTCAAGCCATTGCTTGCCACGTATATGTGGGTCGATATGCATAAAAACCTCGGGTTTCGATAACGTTTACTTACTATGACTGGTTATTATATAAAATTCAACCAAAACGCACCTTTGCCCCACACGCTTAAGTACCACCGCCTATTGCTAGTCAGACAAAGATCATGATACTTAATAAGCGAAAGAAGAATAAGATAAAGGCGCACACGCATGTCAGACAGACCAACACATTTTGACAAAGAAGGGTTGCTGTCTTGCGCCCGTGGTGAATTGTTCGGCCCCGGAAATGCACAACTTCCCTTACCGCCTATGCTTATGATGGACCGCATCACCGATATTTCAGCGGATGGCGGCGAATTTGGCAAAGGCCATGTGATTGCGGAATTTGATATAAATCCTGACCTTTGGTTCTTTGAGTGTCACTTCCCCGGAAACCCGGTTATGCCGGGGTGCTTGGGGCTGGATGGCTTGTGGCAGCTTACGGGTTTCAATCTAGGGTGGCGCGGAATGTTAGGCCAGGGCTTTGCTGTTGGGGTCGGTGAAGTAAAATTTTCAGGCATGGTCACACCCGAACGCAAAATGATAACTTATCACGTTGATTTTACACGTGTAATTGATCGCCGATTGAAAATGGGCGTTGCTAACGGCAAGATATTTGCAGACGGCGAACAGATTTACGCTGTAAAAGATTTGAAAGTTGGGTTGGCAGCCGCAGAAAGCTGATTACATTAACAAAACAATACCAGTTCACGAAGGAGGCCAGTTATGCGCCGCGTTGTCATCACGGGTTTGGGGATTATCTCCTCAATCGGGAATAACCAAGAAGAAGTTCTTGCATCATTAAAGAACAGCACATCTGGCATCAGTTTCGCCGAAGATTATGCCGAACACGGCTTTCGCAGCCAGGTGCATGGCATGCCAAAAATAAATCCTGCAGAACATATCGACAAGCGTCAGATGCGTTTTATGGGCATGGGCGCCGCTTATAATTTTCTGGCGATGGAACAGGCAATTGCCGACAGCGGTCTGGAAGACAATGACGTATCCAACGAACGCACGGGGCTCGTCATGGGCTCAGGTGGCCCGTCCACGATAAACCTGTTTCAAGCCCATAAAATCGTTATCGAAAAAGGTGCGCCNAAACGCATGGGCCCGTTCATGGTGACGCGCGGCATGTCGTCCACAAACTCTGCCTGTCTGGCTACGCCATTCAAGATCAAGGGCGTGAACTATTCGATCACTTCTGCNTGCACCACATCCTTGCATTGCATNGGCAACGGCGTTGAACAAATTCAGTTCGGCAAACAGGATATTGTGTTTGCCGGCGGCGGCGAAGAACTGGACTGGACACTGTCCTGCCTATTTGACGCAATGGGGGCAATGTCATCCAAGTATAATGACACGCCTGAAAAAGCATCCCGTGCGTTTGACGCCAATCGCGACGGCTTTGTTATCTCTGGCGGCGCAGGGGTTCTGGTTCTGGAAGAACTTGACCACGCATTGGCGCGCGGTGCCAAGATTTATGCCGAAGTCACGGGCTATGGCGCCACATCAGACGGCCATGATATGGTGGCCCCTTCAGGTGAAGGTGCCGAACGGTCTATGAAACTGGTTCTAGATACCTTGGGGGATCGCAAGGTCAACTACATCAATGCGCATGGCACATCCACACCTGCGGGTGATGTGACCGAGGTCGAAGCCGTGCGTCGGGTATTCGGTGCAGGCAACACACCGCCGATTACATCGACCAAATCCCTGACAGGGCACTGTCTGGGCGGGGCCGGTGTTCACGAAGCGATCTATAGTCTACTGATGCTGGAAAACGATTTCATAGCGCCATCCGCGAATATTGAAACATTGGATCCTGCGATCAACACCGATGAGATTGCTACAGAATATGTTGAAAATGCGGGTCTGGACACTGTGATTTCAAACAGCTTTGGTTTTGGTGGAACCAACGGCACAATCGCGATGAGCAAATACCATGGGTGATTTGATGCGCGGCAAACGCGGGCTCGTCATGGGGGTCGCCAATGATAAATCCATCGCTTGGGGTATTGCGCGCGAAATGGCAGCCCAAGGGGCCGAACTGGCCTTTACATATCAGGGTGAAGGCTTTGGCAAACGTGTGAAACCGTTGGCTGAAAGCCTGAACTCTAACATCGTCATCGAGGCGGATGTTTGTGACGACGCGTCCCTTGATGACCTATTCGCCACTTTGGAAAAGGAATGGGGGAATATCGACTTTCTGATACACGCCATTGCTTATTCCGATAAGAATGAACTGGCGGGGCGAGTGGTTAATACCAGCCGCGCGAACTTTAAGAATACAATGGATATTTCCTGCTATTCTTTGATCGAAGTGGCCCGACGCGCCCAACCTTTGATGAAAAATGGTGGCACGATCCTGACACTGACCTATCAAGGTTCAAACCGTGTTACGCCGTTTTACAATGTGATGGGCATCGCAAAAGCCGCTCTTGAAAGTGCCGTGCGTTATCTGGCAAACGATCTCGGCCCCGACGGCATTCGCGTTAATGCAATCAGCCCGGGCCCAATGCGCACTTTGGCGGGGGCCGCGATTGGTGGTGCACGTAAAACATTCCGTGTGACCGAAGCCAATTCACCGATGCGGGCCAATGCGACATTGGAAAGTGTCGGCGGTACTGCCGTCTATCTGGCATCCGATTACGGGGCTTGTACGACAGGTGAGGTTATCTGTGTGGACGGCGGCTATCACGTACTTGGGATGGCCCAGACCGAAAATAGTTGATTTTGCAATTCCAATAAAAATTTATCATGTGTAAGTTTCCGTCAAAGGAGTCTTACACATGACAATCACAACATGCATTTTTGATGCTTACGGTACGCTGTTCGACGTTGCCGCAGCCGCAAGACGGGCCGCATCCGAACCGGGCCGTGAAGCTTTCGCCAAGGTTTGGGTGAAAGTCGCGACCGACTGGCGACTGAAACAACTGCAATACACATGGCTGCGGGCAGTAATGGATGCCCATACCGATTTTTGGGAAGTCACGCAAAACGGTCTGGATTATGCGTTGGAAGCCAGTGGTTTATCCGAAGACGGCGCGTTACGCGAACGCTTGCTCGCCCTTTATTGGGAACTTGAAGCCTATGAAGA
>JGI24723J26617_10002083_pt1 | contig 16452 bp, 12 predicted proteins | sample Cruoilmetagenom6_FD_26617 | JGI IMG/M metagenome (IMG submission 26617)
GTTCCGAGGTTTGTGGTAGAAGAACCAATTCTGGGGATGACAGCCTGTATATCCATTAAGGGTTCATCGTAATATTGCATTATGGCTTTTCCTTTAAAAATAGCTAATTTGCAATAGGCTGGATCAATCACTTCCATAGTGTGATTTCTGGCTTCACCCGCACGTACAAGACTCTGTGTGGAATAAAGGTGTTCCCCGCGGGAAAGGATGGCAATGTTCATAGANGGTTCTTACTATTGCAATGTAGTAAAAAGAATAATCTGATAATAAATTTTAATAGACGTTCTCTTTTGATGGCCTCGGAATTATACGAAATGTATCAAAAAAGAATAGAATTTTGATAGAATTTGATAGCAAATGGGACGGTAAAAAATTTAAAATGCTAGTATCTTTACAGTATATGGACAAGGCATCTGTAACATTGCAAATTTCAACGCTTCCGGAAGCGCCAGGGGTGTATCAATATTATGATGCCGACGGAAAAATACTTTATGTTGGTAAGGCAAAGAACTTAAAAAAGCGCGTCAACTCGTATTTTACGAAACAACACGATAATGCACGCACCCGACTGCTGGTTCGGCGTATCGCTAATATCAAGCACATTGTAGTTGCCACCGAACAAGATGCGTTGCTGCTTGAAAATAACTTGATCAAAAAATATCAGCCCAAGTACAACGTTCTATTAAAAGATGATAAATCGTATCCATGGATCTGCATTAAAAATGAACGTTTTCCGAGGGTTTTTCCAACCAGACGTTTTATCAAAGATGGTTCTGAGTATTTCGGTCCATATACCAGTATGAAAACCGTACATACGTTGCTTGATCTTATCAAAGGATTATATCCATTGCGTACGTGTAACTACGACCTTTCCGAAGAAAAAATTAAAAATGGCAAGTATAAAGTTTGCTTAGAATATCATCTTGGCAATTGTGCGGGTCCTTGTGAAGCAAAATATAGCGAAGCTGAATATCAAGACAATATTGAAGCTATTCGGAATATTGTAAAAGGAAATTTTAAAGATTCTCTGGTTCGGTTTAAAAAGCAGATGAAGACCTACGCCGAGCAAATGCAGTTTGAAGATGCCCAACGTGTCAAGGAAAAAATTGAAGTCTTAGAAAATTATCAAGTGAAGTCGACCGTTGTAAATCCGAAGATCAACAACGTGGATGTTTTTAGCATTATTAGTGACGAAAGCTATGCATATGTTAACTTTTTGCAGCTTTCTTATGGATCTATCATACGTTCGCATACGCTGGAAATGAAGAAAAAGCTAGATGAATCTGATGAGGAATTGCTTCAGTTGGCTGTTGTTGAAATGAGGCAGCGCTTTAATTCGCAGTCTAAAGAGATCTACGTACCTTTTAAAATTACTTCGGAAGACGGTATTAAGGTTCATATTCCGAAGGTGGGCGATAAAAAACGGATCTTAGATCTTTCAGAAAGAAACGCAAAATATTACAGGATGGAGCGTTTTAAACAAGCGCGGGTCGTAGATCCAGATCGACATGAAAANCGCATCATGGCNCAAATGAAAATCGATTTGCGCCTTAGTGAAGAACCACGACATATTGAGTGTTTTGACAACAGTAATATTCAAGGGACAAACCCTGTGGCAGCGTGTGTTGTATTTAAAAATGGCAAACCAAGTAAAAAGGATTATCGTAAATTCAATATAAAGACAGTAGAAGGGCCAGATGACTTCGCNTCTATGGAAGAAGTGGTGTACAGGCGCTACAAGCGATTGCTCGAGGAAGAACAACCCTTACCGCAACTCATCATTATTGATGGTGGAAAAGGTCAGTTGTCGTCTTCATTAAAAAGTTTAGACCGCTTGAATTTACGCGGAAAGATTGCCATTATTGGAATTGCGAAGCGACTCGAAGAATTGTTTTATCCCGATGATCCTATTCCGTTGTATTTGGATAAAAAATCGGAAACATTAAAGATCATCCAACAATTAAGGAATGAGGCGCATCGTTTTGGTATTAGTTTTCATCGTGATAAACGAAGTAAAGAGGCATTGAATACTGCTTTAGAAACAATTCCAGGGATTGGAGAAAAAACGGTTGTGGAACTTTTGAGNCATTTTAAAAGTACCAAACGCATCAAAAGTGCAAATTTTGATGCCTTGGCAAAAGTGGTAGGAGCGAGTAAGGCAAAAAAGATCATTACCTATGTTCAAAATGAAAAAGAATAATAAACCAGTTAAAAAAAAATAGAACCCTTTGTTTTTTAAAAGATATATCATATTTATTGTGCTTTCGTATGTTACGTGTGCGGTTTCTCAGAATACTGAAGCGACACAAGAAGACATCAAGGTTGGTTTGGTGTTAAGCGGTGGTGGCGCCAAAGGATTGGCGCATATTGGCGCGCTTAAAAAAATAGAAGAAGCTGGAGTTCGTATTGACTATATTGGTGGCACGAGCATGGGAGCGATTGTTGGAGCACTTTACGCTTCAGGGTATTCAGCGAAACAATTAGACTCTATTTTTAATTCNATCAATTTTTCCACCTTAATTCAAGATGATATTCCGCGAAGCGCTAAGACCTTTTTTGAAAAGGGGGAAAGTGAAAAGTATGCGATCTCACTTCCTTTTGATCATTTCAATGTTGCCTTTCCATCTGGCTTGTCGCGGGGGCAAAANGTGTACAATATGNTGTCTAATTTGACGGCACATGTGAATGATGTTGATGATTTTAGCCAATTGCCTATACCCTTTTTGTGCATTGCTACCGATGTCGAAAAAGGCAAGCAAGTAGTTCTTGAAAAAGGATATCTTCCACGTGCAATTACCGCTAGTGGTGCGCTGCCGTCTATTTTTAGTCCTGTTTTTATTGATGACATCATGATGATCGATGGAGGTGTACTCAATAATTATCCCATTGATGAGGTTCGTGCAAAAGGCATGGATATTATTATTGGTGTGGATGTACAAGACACGCTTCGCAATCGAAGTAATTTAAAATCGGCTTTTGANGTGTTAGTGCAACTAAACAACTTCCATTCGATAAAAAGTATGGTTGGAAAGCGNGAGAAGACAGACATCTACCTCGANCCAAATATTGANGATTATACGGTTATTTCGTTTGATGATGGTCGTAACATTATTAAATCTGGTGAAGAAGCTGGTGCTAAGGTCATGTCTCAACTTGAAGCTGTTGCAGCGCGACAAAAAAGGCATGATAAAGATCCAATTGCCTTTATAGAACGTAAAAAATTAGCAATTAGCCTCGTGGAGATCGAAGGGCTCGATCGCTATACGCGAGCTTATATTTTGGGGAAGTTAAAGTTGCGTGTGCCAACGGTGATTAGCTATAAACGTTTTAACGAAGGAATTAACAATTTATCGGCAACGGGGAACTTTCAGGATATTAACTATCGCTATGAATTATTGGAAGATGAAACCTATAAGGTGACTTTCAACCTGCGAGAGAATCCTTCTAGACTGCAGCTACGTTTGGGAGCGCATTACGATGATCTGTATAGAACAGGAGCGCTGCTCAATGTGACGCGCAAACGATTGTTAACCAATAATGATATTGCTTCGTTTGACTTTGTCGTAGGGGATAACATTCGGTATAATTTCAATTATTATATCGATAAGGGCTATTATTGGAGCGTCGGACTTAATTCTGCTTTTAATTTTTTTGGAAAGAATGTTCCCGTCGAATTTTTAATTTCTGAGAGTATTTCCGAAGATAACACACAGCTAAATCTTATTGGTTTAGAATATGGCGACCTTACAAATCAGTTGTATTTTGAAACACTTTTTCAACGAAGTTTCTTACTTGGTCTCGGTGCCGAGCATAAATGGTTGCGCTATTTGTCTGAAACCATCGGCATTGACGATAATCAAAATCCGCGTACTATTTTTGAAAACACAAACTATGTAAGCACCTATGGTTATTTGGTTTTTGACACGTTAGATAATAAGTTTTTTCCTAAGAACGGACTTTATTTTAAAGGTGATTTTCATCTTTATTTAGTGGCAAGCGGACTCAACAAAGATTTTGACCAATTTTCGATCGCTAAAGCGGAAGCATCTTATGCACGCTCTTTTTCGAACGCTTTTTCTGCGGTTATAACTACCGAAGGTGGATTCAAAATTGCGGGAGAAAATACAGAATCGTTAGATTTTCTCTTGGGCGGATATGGTTTTAAAGGACTCAACAATATTGTTCCATTATACGGTTATGAGGCGATTACGCTGCGCGGAAATACCTATTTAAAAACAACCCTGACTTTTGATTATGAATTTATTCGAAAAAATCATATCAATGTCTTCGGAAACATTGCGAACGTAGGCGATGAGCTCTTTGAGTCTAAAGCTTGGATCGATCGTGTAGATTATAGTGGCTACGGATTTGGCTACGGTTTGGAAACNTTTTTAGGNCCTTTTGAGGTGAAATACGCCTATTCTCCCGAACGCGCTGCAAGCGAATGGTATGTTTCGGCGGGATTTCGCTTTTGATAAAATGGTAGGTAAAGCCGCATAATTTTTACGATATTTGTGTATAAAATGAACGCATATGCCACTTTATCATTCACTCGGGAAAATTCCACCCAAACGCCATACACAATTCAGAAAACCAGACGGAACGCTCTATGCAGAGCAGCTTTTTGGAACCATTGGGTTTGATGGTATGTATAGTAACTCATACCATGAGCACAGACCAACACAAGTGAAGAATATCAAAAAGCAGTACAGTGTTGCTCCAAAGATCGCAAAGGGAAATAATATACAATCGTATCGCTTTCGAGGATTTCAGGTAAAGCCGGAACAAGATTATCTAGAAAGTCGCAAAGCTGTGCTTACCAATAGTGACTGCACGATCATTCTAGCAGCGCCACAAGCATCGCAAGACGACTATTTTTACAAAAATACAGATGCCGACGAGCTTATCTTTATTCATAAAGGAACCGGTACGTTGCGAACCCATTTAGGGAATATTGATTTCAAATATGGCGATTATCTCTTGATACCAAGAGGGATCATTTATAAAATGCAATTTGATGATGCAGATAATAGATTATTCATCGTAGAATCACGAAGACCTATTTATACACCAAGCGCTATCGCAATTGGTTTGGACAATTACTAGAGCATAGTCCGTTTTGTGAACGCGATATCAGAAAGCCGCAAACATTGGAAACTCATGATGAAAAAGGAATTTCTAATGAAGGTAAAGAAACAGGACGAGATCATTGAAATGGTATATGCCACACACCCATTTGATGTGGTTGGTTACGATGGTTATAACTATCCTTATGCTTTTTCTATTCATGATTTTGAGCCTATTACAGGTCGTATTCATCAACCACCACCAGTACACCAAACCTTTGAAACCGATGCTTTTGTAGTGTGCAGTTTTGTGCCACGTTTATACGATTATCATCCAGACAGTATTCCAGCGCCCTACAATCATAGCAATATTGATAGTGATGAGGTACTTTATTATGTAGATGGGGATTTTATGAGTAGAAATGATATTGACGCAGGTCATATTTCACTCCATCCAGCAGGTATTCCTCACGGGCCGCACCCTGGCGCTACAGAAAGAAGTATTGGTAAAACAAAAACCGATGAATTGGCTGTTATGGTCGACACGTTTAAACCACTCCAAGTAACCGAAGAAGCAATGAAAATTGCCGATGAGAGCTACTACAAATCTTGGTTGGAAGAAGAATAGATCGATTTTGGGGTGTTTGCAGTGCGTAACACGTGGTTTTTTTTATTTTTGCCGCAAATATCCATACCGCTATGAATGACCAAAAGCTACCTGCAGATCCTAATGCCATGATACTTGGCATCTTAAGTATTGTTCTCGTTTTCGGAGCTTGTTGCTGTGGTTTAACCATGATCCCAGCCCTGTTGATGGCTATTTTCGGCTTGGTTTATGCCAATAAGAGCATGAAGTTATTTCAGGAATCTCCTGAAAACTATAACCTGAATAGTTTTAATAATATAAAGACGGCGCGCATCATCAACATCGTTGCTGTGATCCTGTCGGGTCTTGCAACATTAGTATATCTCGGCTACTTTATTTTTTATGGAGTCGCTATTTCAGACATACTTATGAATGATTGGGAAGACCGATCTTTTGTTGAGGAGTTGGAAGAGGATAATTGGGATGATTCTGTCGAAATCATTGAATATGAAGAACAGGATAGCATAATTGTGCCCGCAGACACGTTAATGATAGATTCTCTTCGCATTGATTAAATGAAATGCTTGAAAAAGTTAGTATCTTTAGCTAACCATTTATAAAACACCACACAATGACACCAAAAAGAATTGATATAACGCCTCACTTGAGAGCTATGTGGTAATTTAATTTCTCAAGGACACTAGGGAGAATATAAAGGTATTGATCAAAGAACATTTCAGAAAAAAATAAAATTCGGTTTTCAATTCGTTGGAAACATAAATAAAGCTATCATGGCAAGAGAAATAAAGAATTTAAAAGATTTACAAAATACAGAATACGGCTTAAAAAAGCTTTTTAAGGAAGCTGAAGATTTTCTTCCGCTCTTAGGAACAGATTATGTTGAATTATACGTGGGGAATGCAAAACAAGCTGCGTTGTTTTATAAAACGGCCTTCGGATTTCAATCTGAAGCCTATGCTGGTTTAGAAACGGGACTTAAAGACCGTGTTTCGTATGTGTTGAAGCAAGGAAAAATTCGTTTGGTGCTTACATCGCCTTTAAACAAAGGTGGTGACATTAACAGGCATCTTAATGAGCACGGCGATGCTGCGAAGGTAATTGCATTGTGGGTTGATGACGCTACAAAGGCTTTTGAGGAAACTACCAAACGTGGCGCTAAACCGTATATGGAACCTACCAAAGAAGAAGATGAGCACGGTCATGTGATCAAATCTGGGATCTATACCTATGGAGAAACCGTTCATATTTTTGTAGAACGAAAAAACTACCACGGTTTATTTTTACCAGGATTTGAGAAATGGGAATCCCACTACAATCCAGAGCCCGTTGGCTTGAAATTTATTGATCATATTGTTGGTAATGTAGGCTGGGACGAGATGAACAAATGGTGCAAGTTTTACGGAGAAGTTATGGGCTTTGCTCAAATTATTTCGTTTGCCGATGATGACATTGCTACAGAATATACCGCACTTATGAGTAAGGTGATGAGTAACGGAAATGGTCGGATCAAATTTCCGATAAACGAACCTGCAAAAGCCGAAAAGAAATCGCAGATCGAAGAATATCTTGACTTTTATAATGGTGCCGGGGTTCAGCATTTGGCATTAGCAACTGATGATATCGTTGCTACGGTGTCGGCCATGCGTGATCGTGGCGTCGAGTTTTTATATGTTCCTGAAACCTATTATGACGATATTTTAGAGCGCGTTGGTGAGATCGATGAAGATGTGGAGGTTCTAAAAAAACACGGGATCTTGATTGATCGTGATGAAGAAGGATATTTGTTGCAGTTGTTTACAAACAATGTGCTTGACAGACCTACGATGTTTATTGAGATCATTCAAAGAAAAGGCGCTCAATCTTTTGGCGTAGGTAACTTTAAAGCACTTTTTGAGGCAATTGAAAGACAACAAGCAAAACGCGGAACATTATAGAAATTGATGTAACAAAATAAGAACTCCATCGTTAATAGAGGTGGAGTTTTTATTTTTTGGAACAGTCCTTGTATTTACGTTGCTGTAAAGCAAAATGAACAACATGAGAAAATTTGTAACCCTTTTATTAGTATTAAGTGTCACTATGGTTTCTGCGCAGCAGCGAGCCTATGGGGATGGTGAATTTTTTAAATTTCGGGTACATTACGGTTTTGTGACCGCAGGCTACGCAACCTTAAAAGTTAATAACACCATGTTGGATGGAAGAGAGGTCTTTCATATTAAAGGGAGGGGAGTTACCACAGGAATGTCCAAATTCTTTTTTAAGGTAGATGACAATTATCAATCGTATGTTGACAAGGAAAAAGACGTGCCATATCGTTTTATTCGAAAAATTGATGAAGGTGGATACACCAAGGACATTCAGATTGATTTCAATCATAATAGTAACCTAGCTACGGTCAATAATAAGGAGCACAACAAAACAGATGTTGTTTCTTTTCCGAAGGATGCACAGGACATGGTTTCTGCTTTTTACTATCTTCGGAATCATTTGGATACCAAAACCATTCAAAAAGGTGAAACCATAGATATGAATATGTTTTTTGATAAAGAAAATTATAAATTCAGGCTAAAATTTTTGGGTAGGGAAACTCTAAAAACTAACTTTGGCAAAGTTCCTTGTTTGGTATTTAGACCTTATGTAAGTGCTGGTCGCGTTTTTAAGGAGAAAGAAAGTCTTACTGTTTGGGTGAGTGATGATGACAATAAAATGCCAGTACTTATTAAAGCTGATCTAGCGGTGGGATCCCTAAAAGCATCACTGACCGAATTTAAGGGACTACAAAACTCTTTTAAAATTGTAGTCGACTAGTGTATGAATAAAGATGCCGAAACCAAAGAACTCTTAGCGAAACTTTCAGAAAAATACAATGCCATAGATCAAGATCTGAACACACATCTGGAGGGTTTGTTGCACGCTAAACCCATTACCTATTGGGATTATATTCAGACCGATGCCTTGCTCAATCTCCAAACACAGCGAACCAATTTGCCTGATGAAATGGTGTTTATTATGTATCATCAGGTCAATGAATTGTTGTTTAAAATGATTCTGTGGGAAATTGAACAAGTTGCCGAAGAAGAAGTGCTTACAGCCGAATTCTTTGCTACAAAACTCATGCGAATTAGTCGGTATTTTGATATGCTGACCTCTTCTTTTACCATTATGGGTGATGGAATGGAGCGCGAGCAGTATATGAAATTTAGAACAACACTTACGCCAGCAAGTGGCTTTCAAAGTGCGCAATACCGAAAAATTGAGTTTGCTTCAACAGATCTTATTAATCTGATCGATGCACGTTTTCGTGAAACCATTGATCGAAATACACCCTATGAACACGCGCTTGAGCATTTGTATTGGCAAGCCGCGGGTAAAGACTATAAAACAGGTAAGAAATCGTACTTGTTAAGTTCTTTCGAAGAAAAATACAAAGATGAGTTTGTGATTTTTACGCAAAAGTATAATACTACCAATTTGTACGCTAAGTTTAAGCAACTTCCTAAAGAAATTCAAGAAGATCCAGTGCTTCGTGACGCAATGCGCCATTATGATTATACCGTAAACGTGACATGGGTTATGTCACATTACCATGCAGCCAATAAGTATTTGAACAGCAATAATGAATCTGTGGAAGCAACGGGTGGAAGTGAATGGACNAAATATATGCATCCAAAATATCAACGTCGTATCTTTTTCCCTTCGGTTTGGACCGAAAAGGAATTGAAAGAATGGGGCCACAATGTATAATCACAAATAGTAAGTAATCTTGAAAAAATACCTAGTACTCCTCCCTTTATTTAGTTTGCTGTTTGCCTGTTCAGACGATATCAAAGACGACGCCGAAACCGTAGAGATCATTGAAGAGCCTTTGCTTATAGAAGAGTATGGCTTTACGCTTAATGACTTTAATGTAGTGCGTGATACCATTCGCTCTGGTGATACTTTTGGTGATATTCTTGATGCCAATGGCGTATTGCAAGGAAAGATCTTTGAAGTTGCGAATAAGTTTCGTGATAGTTTTGACGTGCGCAGAATTGTTGTTGGCAAGCCCTACGTGCTTTTAAACTCTAAAGACTCTTTGAATAAAACCGAAGTCTTTATTTATGAGAAATCGAGAGTAGCATATGCCGTGGTTGATTTAAGAGATTCACTTAATAGTTATAATGCTACCAAACCGATAAGTTTTGTGGAAAAGGAGGCTTCAGGAATTATTACGAGTTCTTTGTCCCAAACCATGTCTGAGAATAACTTAAGCGCTAATATGACCGATCGATTGGCGAATATTTACGCATGGACGGTTAATTTTTTCCATCTTCAGGCTGGCGATCGCTTTCGGGTGGTTTACACTGAAAAGTATATCAATGATACCATTCCAGCAGGTTTGGATGAAATAAAGGCGGCTTATTTTGAACATCGCGGTAAGCCTATTTATGCTTTTAATTTCGAGACCGATAGTGTGAATCATGTAGTTGATTATTATGATGAAGATGCAAATAACTTAAGACGCGCTTTTTTAAAGTCGCCTATCAAGTTTAATTTCAGAATATCGTCCAAATACAATCTTAAGCGCAGGATAAAATATTACGGTTATAAATTGCGTCCACACAAGGGAACCGACTTTGCCGCTCCTTTGGGAACGCCAATTTTGGCTACAGCAGACGGAACCGTTACCAAGTCGGAACGCCGTGGCGGAAACGGGAATTATGTTAAATTAAGACACAATGGAACGTATGAGACCCAATACCTTCATATGAAAAGCAGAAACGTAAAACAGGGTGATTTTGTGCGTCAAGGAGATGTAATTGGTTGGATAGGAATGACCGGAAACACAGGCGGGCCGCACGTTTGTTATCGTTTTTGGAAAAACGGAGAACAAGTAGATCCCTTTAAACAAGACCTACCTGCTTCAAAACCACTTGAAGAAGCGCTTCGTAGCGACTATTTTGAACATATTGCTCCTCTAAAAGAGCGCCTGGATTGCATCTCATTTGAGTAATTTTATATGTTAATAACCTTGTTATTAATTAAGCTATTAATTTTCAAGCCGTTATATTATTCCTTGTAACTTTCGGTTATCTTGAAATTGTTAACAATTTCACAACAAAAGAATTTGCAAAGTAGTATGCATTCATAGTACTTTTGCAAAAATATTTTAACAAAACAAACAGATATGAAAAAACTACTACTCATGTTCTTCTTAGGAAGCCTTACGGCATTCTCTCAAGGAGTTGTTACCGGTACTTTGGTTGACGAAACCCTTGGTGGGCCGTTGTCTAGTGCCAATGTTGTCGAAACAGGCACTACAAATGGTGCTATCGCAGACTTCGACGGAAACTTTAGCCTAACTGTTGGCAAAAATTCCGGTACAATTACTGTGACCTACATAGGTTACACGTCGCGTAAAGTTCCTTTCACTTTAGTAAATGGAAAGGCTGATCTTGGGAACGTTCCTATGACAGAAGATGCTAACTCTCTTGGAGAGGTAGTGATTATTGGTACTGGGGTTATTGATCTTGCAGGTGGACGTAATACTCCAGTTGCTGTATCTACAATCAAAGCCGATGAAATTCAAGAACGAGTTGCAGGTAACGTTGAACTAACTCAGGCGCTTAAGAATACGCCATCGGTTCACGTTTCAGGACAATCTGGTTTTGGAGATTCACAATTTTACTTACGTGGNTTTGACCAAACAAACATCGCTGTTTTATTAAACGGTCAGCCNGTAAATGGTATGGAAGATGGACGTGTATACTGGTCTAACTGGGCTGGTATTGCAGACATTGCAAGTGCTATTCAGGTTCAAAGAGGTCTTGGAGCTTCAAAATTAGCAATCTCATCTGTGGGTGGTACAACCAACATCGTGATGAAAGCTGCTGACAGATCTCAAGGTGGATTTGTACGCTTTTTAGGTGCAAANGATAGCTACTTCAAAGGAACTGTTTCTTATGATACAGGTGTAAANGAAAAAGGCTGGGCATTTTCAGTATTGTTAGACCACTGGCAAGCACACAGAAAATGGTCAAAAGGTACATACGGGGAAGGTCAGAATTATTTCTTTTCTGTTGGGTATAAGCCAAATGATACACACAACTTCAACTTCTTAGTAACGGGTGCTCCACAATTGCACGGTCAAAAATGGTCACAGTCAAAAGACGTTATTGATGCAGATCCAAAGTATAACCAACACTGGGGATATACTTCAGATGGAATCGAGTCTGAAAGACAAAACTACTACCACAAACCAGTAATGAACTTAAACTGGGACTGGAATACTGGTGATAAAACAGAACTTTCAACAGTAGCTTACGCCTCTTGGGGCCGCGGTGGTGGAACTGGAGACAGAGGGAATGGCCGTATTAGAACTGCAGATCCTGATGATTTAGGTTATTTTGATGGTCCATTAGGAGGTCAAATTGACTATGCTGCTACACAAGCGCAAAACGAATTGATCGGTATTGGTGGTGACTACGGAAACGACCTAGGTGCTGGTTATATTAGAAGATCTTCTGTAAACAATCACCAATGGTACGGTATCGTATCTAACTTTAATATTGATATTTCAGACAACTTTACTGCAAACTTAGGTGTTGACGGTAGAATGTACACGGGAGATCACTTTAGACAAGTAGCCGATTTTTACGGTTTAACAGGTTGGTCAAATGACCGTCCAGATGATGCTATTGTAACGGCTTCTTTCGCTCCAACACCATGGGCTTCACTTACTGATTTCGCAAGTGAAAGTGAAAGAATTAACTATGACTATTCTGAAGACATCAGTTATTTAGGTGGATTTGGTCAAATTGAATATGCTACAGATTCATTTTCTGTATTTTTCCAAGGAGCTTATTCAGATCAATCTTACCAGAGAGAAGATAGATTTGCAGAAAAAACTTCAGAAAAAGTTAACCGAGATGGTTATAACCTAAAAGGAGGTATTTCTTATTCATTAATTGAAAACAACACTGTGTTTTTTAACGGTGGATATTACTCAAGACAACCATACTTAGATAACATCTTTGCTTTTAATGGTTCGAATGCAGATCTAATTACTCCAGAAGTAGAAAATGAAATTATCCGAAGCATTGAAGCAGGATACCGTTTCAGAGGAAATGATTTCAGCATGAACTTCAACGCTTACATTACAGATTGGGATAATCGTACGATTTCAAACATCGATTCAGACGAAAACGGAACTCCAGATGATGATTCAGATGATTTTGATATCTCTACACTTCAACGTGGCATTCGTCAGTACCATACAGGTGCAGAATTTGACCTAAGCTGGAGAGCTAATTCTTGGTTAACTTTAAACAGTTATATTTCTGGTGGAAGTTGGGTATTTAGAGGAGAATCTAATGTTGAAACGTATAACTTAGATACACAAGAATTGATCTCTAAAGAAGATGGTGTAAATAGAGATGGTGTTAAAGTATCTACAGCGCCTCAATTTACTACAGGTTTACGTGCTAAAGCTAAAATTATTGCTGGATTATCTGTTGATGGTAACATTAATTACAGTGACCGTCACTACGAATTTACTGATCCAGGAACAAGCAAAGCAGATTATGACCCTGCAAGATTACCTGCTTACTCTATTACTGATGTAGGTTTCACGTATAAATTTAACTTAGGTAACAGTAACGACTTGACCTTTAGAGCAAACATGTACAATGTGTTTGACTATATCGGACTTTCTAATACGGATGCTTTCGGTTACTATACTGAAAACGGAAGAACATACAATGCAAGCCTTAGATACGCTTTCTAGTAGTTGCATTTAATTTATTTAGAAAAGGAGTTGTTCTATGAACAGCTCCTTTTTTATTTTGAATATATTCCTACCTTTACCATTAGCATAAACCATCTAATAAACAGAAAACCTATGTATCAAGCAGTTCAACATTTACATTCGTATTGGGCNTATTTAGTACTTTTGGTGNTAACACTTGCCACGCTAAATGCCTTAATTAAGTATTTCACCGGNAAAGANTACGGCCCTAAAGATTTCAGAATTTCATTATTTGCGCTTATCGTAACACACCTTCAATTAGTGATTGGTTTGGTGTTGTACTTTATTTCGCCTTTAGGCCTTCAGAATATCACACAGAACGGTATGGCCGAAGTTATGGGAGATTCACTCTCTCGCCTTTACGCCGTAGAGCATCCACTTGTGATGATCTTAACGGTNGTTTTTATCACGATAGGCTATTCAAAACATAAAAAGAAGCTAGTTTCAACACCAAAATTCAAGACGCTAGCTATATTCTATACAATAGCGTTAGTTCTGCTATTGAGTCGAATTCCATGGGCTCAATGGTTCTAATGACTTCGGAAGAAAACCAAAAAAGGCGTTTCAATAATCACTGAAACGCCTTTTTTATACCCTTGTTTTATTTATTCTTCGGAAGAGGTCTCTTTAATTAAATACAAATAAACTGGGAAATGATCACTGTACCCGCCTGTAAATCCGCCGTCAGCAAAGCTTCGGTAGGGATACCCTTTATATCGTCCGCGTGGATTTGCTAAATACGTCTTATTATAGACACCTGCTTTGTATAAGCGATACGAGCTATAGTCTTTTTTCGTCAATTCCGTAGAGATCAACATCTGATCAAATAAATTCCAGCCATCACGCCAAGCAAGCGTTCCAATGCCCTTTTTATACATTTCCTCCATAGGATTGTATAGTTGCTTCATTTTTAAACCTTCGCGCTCTCCTTGAGCGTCGAGAACCTCTTTTACACTCGGACTCGTGGGATCATCGTTAAAGTCGCCCATGCTAATAATTTTTGCATACGGGTCATCGCTCCACAGGGAATCAATGAGACGCTTGTTTAATTTTGCTGCTTTGATACGTTTTGGTCTACTTCGGGCTTCACCGCCACTTCTCGAAGGCCAGTGATTTACAATAAGATGAATTTTTTCACCGTCAAGCATACCGCTTACCAACAACTGATCTCTGGTGTAGATTCGTTTTGTTGGATCGTTATCGTCATAGATATACAGCGGATGCGCTTTATAATGAGTTGGCGTAAATAACTTTTTTTGATAGAGTAATGCAACATCAATTCCACGTCGATCTGGCGAGTCAAATTGTATGATTCCGTAGTCTTGTTTTAAAAGCGATTCTTGGTTGACAAGATCTTCCAAAACACGTCTATTTTCGGTTTCACAAATTCCTACAAGTGCCGGAGCGTTACCCGTAACATCGGAGCCAATTTCAGCAATCACTTTTGCCATGTTTTTCACTTTTGCATAGTAGATTTCTTCGGTCCAATGATCCTTTCCGTCAGGCGTGCGATCGTCGTCAAAAGTAATAGGGTCATCTTCAAAATCAAAGAGGTTTTCAAGGTTGTAGAACGCAATGGTGTTGACCTTGTAGGTCTTCTTTTGTTGGGCAAAAAGAGTTGTTGAACTTAAAATTAGAACGGCTAAAAAACAGCAGGTCTGTTTCATGAATTACGGTATTAAGTTTATGTAAAATCCTTTACAATTGACGCGCCAAAAATAGGATTTTCATTTAAAAAATGTAGCTTTGCTCGCATTTTATAACAATTAATTAATCTATAAAACAACACATTACAGAATGAAAAAATTCATTTTTACTTTATGTATTGGTTTGTTGAGCAGTGTTACATTACTTGCCCAGGAAGCTACCGTAAAGGGGAGGGTCGTGGATACTAACTCTAGTGAAGTCATTCCAGACGTTGAGGTGCGAATACAAGATAGTAATTTTAATGCAGAAACGAATGCATTAGGATTATTTGAGTTTACAAGTGCAGATCTTCCTCAGGGAGAACAAGTACTTTTGGTAAGCAAATCTGGTTTTATTTCACAGCGNATTCCTATCACGATCCAANGTGGTAAAACAATCAATTTAGATCCTATCCTGCTTCAGATCGATTTATCTGAAGTTGAAGCCCAAATTGGGATTATTAGTCTTTCAGATAACGAATTAGATCAAGACGAAGGNACGTCTTTTAATATCTCTGGATTNCTACAAGCATCAAACGATGTCTTTCTAAATGCTGCGGCGTTTGATTTTAGCGCCACCTTCTTTAATCCACGAGGATTAGACAATGCCAACGGAAAGGTTCTTATCAATGGTATTGAAATGAACAAGCAATTTACGGGTCGTCCGCAATGGGGAAACTGGGGAGGCTTAAATGACGTACAGCGTAACCGTGAATTCTCTATGGGTCTCAAAGCGAATGACTACACTTTTGGTGATGCTGCAGGAACAACCAATATGATCATGCGCGCCTCACAGTACCGTAAAGGGGGTCGCGTTTCGTTTGCATCTGCAAACCGCAGTTACCAAGGGCGAATTATGGGTTCTTACCATAGCGGTCTAACTCAAAATGGCTGGGCATACTCGGTGTTAGCATCAAGACGTTTCGGAGATGAAGGATATATTGACGGAACACTATACGATGCCAATTCATTTTTTGGTTCCGTAGAGAAAAAAATTAATGATGATCATAGCGTAAACTTTACTACATTTTATACGCCAAATCGTAGAGGAAGAGGAACTGCAATTACAGAAGAGGTTCGTGATTTAAAAGGTGTTCAATACAATCCTAATTGGGGATTTCAAGATGGAGAACAACGCAGTAGCCGTATTCGTGAGATCGAGGAGCCCGTTGTGATGTTGAATCATTTCTGGAATATTTCAGAAAAAACAACCTTAAATACCAATGTTGCATACCAATTTGGGAAAGTAGGAAATACACGTTTGGATAACGGCGGAAACCGAAACCCAGCAGGAAATTACTATCAACG
>JGI24723J26617_10002085_pt1 | contig 16444 bp, 17 predicted proteins | sample Cruoilmetagenom6_FD_26617 | JGI IMG/M metagenome (IMG submission 26617)
GCTGCCGGTGATCGCGTGGTGTATGACACGCATCGTGGCGGCAACCGCCAGTGGGGCGTTGGCGGCGATCTGTTCGGCAAGNGCGATGGCCGTTGGCAGGACATCGTCGGCTGGTGCGATCCGGTTCACCAGCCCGGCTTCATAGGCGCGCCGGGCTGTGATCGGCGCGCCGGTCAGCAGGATTTCCCGCGCCAGTGCTGCCGGAATACGGGTTGGCAGATGGGCAACGCCACCGGCTCCGGCGATCAGGCCGATGGCCGCTTCGGGCAGGCCAAAGCGCGCGTCGTCGGCCCCCACAGTCAGATCGCAGGCAAGCATGATCTCGAACCCGCCCGCCAGGGCAGCGCCGCGTACCGCTGCAATGACCGGGGTGCGGCGCTCGCGGCGCACAAGNTCCAGAATGCCGCCATCAAAGATGATCTTTTCACCGTCGCCCCCGGCAAATTCNGCCAGGTCCATTCCGGCGCAAAATACNTTGCCTGTGCCGGTCAGCACCATCGCCCGAACGGTGGGATCATCGTCAAGCCGGGTTATGGTTTCCGTGAGGGTCGACAGGAGAGAGGCGTTGAATGCGTTGCGTTTGTCAGGGCGATTCAGGGTCAGNATTGCGATTTTGCTTTCGGGTCGTGTCTCGACCAGAAGTTCTGGTTGCTTGTCGGTTTGCACCTCAAATCTCCCTTTTGATTTAGCGACCTTTCCAGACCGGAGGGCGCTTTTCGGCGAACGAAAGCGGCCCTTCAATGGCGTCCTCGCTGGCATAAACAACTTCGTGCAGGCGTTTGCCTTCTTCCAGGCCGGCGGCACAGCCCAGATCCATCGTAGCACGTACGCTGGCCTTGGCGGCAATCACCGACAGGGGCGCGCCGGACGCAATACGACCGGCCAATTCACGCGCGCGCGCGCGCACGGCGTCGGGCGTGTCTTCCAGGTAATTGGTAAAGCCGTATTCATGCAGCCTCTCGATCGGCATCAGGTCACCGGTCAGGACGATCTCCATCAGGATGGGTTGCGGCAGCATCGACAGCGCCGGTGCCGCCCATGGCGACCCACGGCCGACCTTGACCTCGGTAATGCCGACCTTGGTGCCCTTCAGGCCTACGCGCAAATCGCTCATCAGGGCCAGCATCATGCCACCAGCCATCAGCGATCCGGTCATTGCCGAGATAATTGGTTTGGAACAATTACGCATCCGGTCGTGGAACGGGTCGCGCAACTTCGACAGGATATCGACACCTTCGTCACGTTTTATCTGGGCCGCTTCCTTTAGATCCATNCCGGCGCTGAACACACCGCAATCGGCAGAGGTCAGGATGACAACGTGAATTTCCGGGTCGGTTTCGATCTGGTCCCAGGCATCCGCCAGCCCGTCTACCGCTGCTATGGACAGGGCATTTTTGCGTTCGGGCCGGTTGATGAAAACGGTCGCCACGCCGTTTTCAACGGTGAGTTCGATGGGGTTGGCAGTCATGGGAATTCCTTGAGGCGCTGAGTTTTGGGCCATGCCCAATTTAGTGTTGCATCGGGGGGGGACGTGTCCCCCCCCGGCTAATTGTTTTACTCGACCTTGAACTTGCTCGAGCTTTCCTTGACCACTTCCCAGATTACATCCGTATAGGCTGCGGTCCAGTCCTGCTGTGGTACCCAGGTCTTGCCATCCCACATCTCGACGCGGGTCTTGCCGCCACCACCATGGTCGTCAGCCGTCACGGTGATCGGAGCGAACAGGCCGTTGGCATCAAAGTCCGTGATGCTCTCATAGCCGGCCTTCATGGATTCAGGCGTTACCGGGAACCCGCTTTGCTCTATCGCAAGACGTGCGGCCTCGAACGCGGCGGAATAGATCGCCAGGCCGGTATTGTAATACACGTCCTTGAGGTTCTCGGCAGGTCCGGCCCCTTTATCGGCCCCATAGATATCGGCAAGGATTTCCTGGATGATCGGGATATCCTGACCACCGGCAACATTGGTGCCCCGCTTAAGACCAGTGGCGGCCTCGGCACCGATATTGGCAATATCGACCTCGTTCAGCCAGTTGACCGAGATGTACTTGCTGATCGGGAAACCGTTACGCTTCATTTCCTTGGCCGCAACCACGTGGCCACCGGCCAACAGCCATGCCACCACGAAATCAGGTTTGTCGCGGCGCACTTTAGTCCAGACACTGGCCTGATCACTGCCCGGTAGAGGGACCGGGTAAAGCATCAGTTCAAAGCCTTCTTTCGCGGCAAGGGTTTCCAGAATTTCGATCGGCTCCTGACCAAACGGATAGTCGAGATAGGCAAAGCCAACCTTGACGCCCTTCAGATCGCCGCCGCTTTGTTCCTTGATATAGGCGATGTCGTTGGCGACCTGACCCCAATAAGTGGGACCAACCGGAAACACCTGGGTAAACACAGACCCGTCAGCCGCGTCACCCCGGCCAACCAGAGACTGGATCAGGATGTTCTTGTCCTTCATGATCCGTGGCAGAACGGCGATTGACACCGGTGTGGACAGCATGTCGAACACGAAAACGCCTTCGCGCTTGAGTTGCTCATAGCATTCAATGCCGCGCTGCGGCTCGTTGCCGTGGTCCTGGCTGATGATTTCAACCTGGTGGCCGTCGATACCGCCCTTCATGTTGACCAGCGTGGCAAGATCCTTTGCCGCCTGGGTGATCTGAGGGGTCACAAAGGTATAGGCCTTGCTGAGGTCGTAACACAGGCCGAACTTGATGGTTTCCTCTGCCGCTACTGACGACAGGCTGGCAATGCCCACCGCCGTGGCCGCAGCCATGGTTCTGATATAAGTCATTGGTTTCATTTGGTCGTTCCTCCCTGGTTGAAATTAAACGCGACTGTCACTAGCTTAGCCAGCGTTTTCGTCTGCTGTAATGCTTGATCTCATGAAAGTTCTTGCCCTCGCCTCCGCCCAGATAGAACTCTTGTATGTCCGAGTTCGTTTTCAGTGCCTCTGCGGTGTCGTGCATCACCACACGCCCGTTTTCGATCAGATAGCCGTGCGACACGATTTCCAGCGCGGCAATCGCATTCTGTTCGACCAGAAGAACCGACAGGCCCTTTTCGCGGTTGATGCGCTGGATGATCCCGAAGATCTCGGCCACCAGAAACGGAGCCAGCCCCAGGCTGGGTTCGTCCAGCATCAACAGGCGCGGCTGGGTCATCAATGCGCGGCCAATCGCCAGCATCTGCTGCTCGCCGCCTGAAAGATAGCCGGATTGCGCTGACTTTCGTTCGGCCAGACGCGGAAAATACTCATACATCCGCTCTTTTTCCGAATTGATCTTGCTGCGTGACATCGACATGGGCGCGGCAGCCTCAAGGTTTTCGTCCGGTGTCAGNTGTTCAAACACCCGGCGTCCTTCGATCACGTGGCAGATACCCATTGCCACCCGATCTTGCGGTGAACTGTCGCCGATNAGCTTGCCGTCAAACCGGATTTCGCCCCGGCTGACCTTGCCACGCTCGGCCTTGAGCAAGCCGCTGATCGCCTTCAGTGTCGTGCTTTTACCAGCCCCGTTCGAGCCAAGCAGGGCCACCATGCCGCCACGGGGTACTTCGATCGACACGCCTTTGATCGCCAGCAGTACCGAGTCATACAGCACCTCGATGCTGTTCAGGGACAGGATCGGATCATTCGCGTCTGTGTTATCGTGTTCCATGCCGCTCCCTATTTCTTTAGCTGATCAAAAGGCCAGACCATCAGATAATCCCTGACGTTGGCATATAGTTTGCCCAGTCCCAGCGGCTCGACCATCAGGAAGATGACGATCAGCGCACCGTAAGCCGCATTCGGTATATGGGCGAAGGTTTCGATACCAAGCTCCAGCCCCAAAAGTTCGGACATGGTCGAAAAAACCTGATTGACCACGCCCGGCATCAGCAGGATTAGGGCCGCGCCCAGATAGCTGCCAATGATGCTGCCCAAGCCACCGATGATCACCATCGCCAGCACCTGAATGGAGACATTGACGGCAAACTGTTCCGGCGCGGCGAGGAAATAGAATGTCGCCACAAGCAAAGCGCCAGTTATGCCGGCGATAAAGGCAGAGGCGGCAAAGGCGATGACCTTGTAATAAAAGCTGTTCACCCCAAGGATCGCAGCGGCAAAGTCCTTTTCGCGCACCGCAACCAACGCCCGTCCCAACCCGGTACGCTTGAGGTTCAGCATGAAGATCGTTACCAGAACGCACCAGCCAAGGGCGACATAGTACAACCCGGCATCAGACGTGATTTCCTGCCCCAGCAGCGCAAAGGGCGGCGATTGCAAAGACGCATGAGAGCCCCCGGAAATGGCTGGCGAATGGTTCAGAACCCAATCCATGATGAACTGCATCGCCAGGGTGGTCAGGGCCAGATACAGCCCCTTGACCCGAAGGGCGGTAAAGGCAAACAGGCTGCCGATAACCGAAGAAGACAGCCCGCCGATCAGCAAGGCAAACTCCCACGGGATGCCAAACCGTGCCGCATGAACGGCGGAATATGCCCCGACGGCCATGACGGCAGCATAGCCCAGATGCAACTGCCCGGCCCAACCTGTCACCAGGTTCAGGCCCAGAACCGCTGCCGTCCAGATCAGCCAGGGAAGCATATAGCTGTTCAGGTAAAGTGACGGCACCAGAAACGGCGCGGCAATTCCAAGCAGCAGAAAGAACACCACGGCGTTGCGGTCCGCCGGCACCGGGAACATTCTGCTGTCGGAAACGTAGGTGTTATGTCGAACACCGGACAGGCGATAGAACATGGCTCAGACCCTTTCAATGTCGTGGCGGCCAAACAGGCCATGCGGGCGGATCATCACCGTCAGGATCAACACGGCGGCAACGATCAGATCACGGCTGCCCCCCCCGACGATATCGTCCAGATAGAACGACCCGACACTTTCCAGAATGCCCAGGATGATGCCGGCGACTATGGCCCCGACAATACTGTCCAGCCCGCCCAGAACGGCCACAGTCAGCCCTTTGAGCAACAACAGCGACAGGGATTGTTCCACGCCCTGCACCTCGCCCCAGATCACTCCGGTTGCCACCGCGACGACCGACGCAAGCGCCCAGGACAGGCCCACTCCGCGTTCCACGGATATCCCAACCGACCACGAGGCCAGATAATCATCGGAAATCGCCCTCAGGCGGATGCCAAGCCGGGTGCGAAAGAACAAAAGGAAAGCCACGAACAGCGCCAGCGCCACNGCGGCCCCGACGATNTGGATACGGCTAAGCAGCATGTCTCCCAGGAAGAANGGATCATAGCTGACCCCCAGATTGACGGGACGGGATGATCCGCCCCAGACCGCCAGCGTCGTGCCGCGCAGGAAGATGTCGATGCCCATGGTCATCATCAGGATCATCACNATGGGACGNCCNGCCAGACGGCGCAGTGCAATCCGTTCGATGCCCATGCCGACAAANAACATGATCACCATCGCCAGCGGGATGGCAATCCACAGCGACCATCCCAGGTTATGCGAGAACGCCAGGACCACATAGGCCCCCAGCATNGTCAGTGCCCCCTGCGCCAGATTGGGCACAGCNGAAGATTTGTAAATCAGCACAAGGCCAATCGCCACCAGGGAATATAGCAGCCCCGTCAGGGCACCATTCACCGTCAGTTCCGACAGAAAAATCCAGTCCATTCAAACCTCCCGAATGGGCAAGGTGCGCTCGACAAAGCCCGTCTCACCGGTTTCATAGGTAACTTCTGCTTTCACATGCACCTCGGACGCGCCGCCATAAAGCGCCTCGATGACTTGTGAATAGCGCTCTTCCACCACTTTTCGCCGCAGTTTGCGGGTGCGGGTGATCTCGCCGTCGTCCGGGTCGAATTCCTTGGGAAGACTGACATAACGGTGCATTTTCAGGGTCTCGGGCAGGACGTTGTTGACCCGCTCGAAGGCCAATTTCAGCAGGGCTGCAACCTCTTCCCGCTGCGACAGGTCGCCGTAGGATGTATAAGGCACGCCATTCACTTCGGCCCAGTGGCCGACCGCTTCAAAGTCGATACAGACCATCGCGGTCAATTCATCCCTGCCGGCTCCGCTGACGGCGGCATCCTTGATGTAGGGGCTGAACTTCAGGCGGTTTTCCACATAGTTGGGCACGTAGCGTTCACCACCCGCCGTATAGACCACTTCGGACAGGCGCCCCAATACCACCAGATGGCCGTCATCCTCAAGATACCCGGCATCACCGGTCGACAGCCAGCCATCGTTCAGCGCCTCGGCGGTTGCTTCGGGATTATTGTAATAGCCGGCAAATACACTGCCGGACCGGAACATGATCTCACCATCTTCGGTGATCTCGACCTCAACCCCGGGAAGCGGCTTGCCGACTGTGTGCAACTGAACCTCGTCAGCCGCCTGAAGCGATGAAAAGGCGCTGGTTTCGGTCTGGCCGTAGAACTGGCGCAGGGCGATGCCAAGGCCGCGGTAGAACACGAAGGTATCTTCGCCAATCGCCTCGCCGCCGGTAAAGGCGCTGGTCAGGCGGGTCAGGCCGAACTGATCCTTGATCGGGCCGAACACCAGCCATTCGCCCAGCAAGTGACCCAAACCGTCCAGCATGCCGGGTTTTTCACCCTTCAGTTTGCGTTTTTCGGCCTCGATGGAGCGATCCATGAAGAAATGGTAGACCCGTTTCTTGAAGGGCGTCGAATTCTCGATCGCCACCTGAATCGTGGTCAGCATGTTGTCCCAGGTGCGCGGCGCGGCCAGATACAGGCTCGGGGCGATTTCGCGCATGTCGCGCTGCACGGTTTCCTGACGCTCGGGGACGCTGATGGTGAAACGATAAACTATGGCTGCCCCCACGGTCAGGGCATAGTCGCCGACCCAGGCCATCGGCAGATAGGCCAGCACTTCTTCGCCTTCGACAAAGGCCCCGGCAGCATGGGCGTTGCGTGACCCGGAAATCAGGTTGGCGTGGCTCAGCACGATGCCCTTGGGCTTGCCGGTGGTGCCTGACGAGTGCATGAACACAGCCGGATCGTCCGGTTTTGCGGCGTTCACCAGCCGTTCACCCAGGCCCGGATCGCCTTTCAGCGCCGCGTGACCCTTGTCCAGAAACGTCTCCCAGGCCATCAGGCCCGGTTCGGTATATTCGCCAAGACCACGCGAATCGTCATAGATGATCTGGGCCGGGCTGCCATCGCCCGCCTCGCGCAGTTCCAGCAGCTTGTCGACCTGTTCCTGGTCCTCGGCGACAGCGGCAGAGACGTTTGCCTCGCCGACAAAGTGGCGCAGTTCGTCCAGAGTTGCCCCGGCATAGGCCGGCATTGCATGCGCGCGCAGCATCGAAACCGCGAGCATGGCAATATACAGCCGCACCCGGTTGTCGCCAATGATGATCACCGCATCGCCGGGTTTGACGCCCATGGACTCAAACGCGGCGGCGCAGGTGGTGACGTTTTCGGCGTAATCGGCCCAGGTCATCTCGTTCCAGATGCCGCGGTCCTTTTCGCGCAGGGCAATGTCGGCACCGTGCTGGCGGGCATTGTGCGCCAGCAGGCGGGGCAGGGTGTTATCGGCGGGATCATGTGTCATGGCCGGCTCCGATGTAGGCTTCGACCACGCGGGGATCGTTGATCACTTCGCTTGGCACACCCGTGGCGATCATCTCGCCATAATTCAGCGCCAGCATCCGGTCGCAGATGCCGATGATGACATCCATATGGTGTTCAATCAGCAGCACGCTGACCCCCCGTTCGGCGCGCGCATCAAGGATAAAGCGTGCCATGTATTCCTTTTCCTCCTGGTTCATCCCGGCCATTGGTTCGTCGAGAATGAGAAGATGCGGTTCAGCCACCAGGGCACGGGCCAGTTCGACCCGCTTCTTCAGGCCAATCGGGATGCCGTCGACCAGCTCGTGGCGGATGCTTTCCAGTTGCAGGAAGTCGATGATTTCTTCGACTACCTCGCGGTTGGCTATTTCCTCGGGCCGTGCCAGCCACCAGTAAAGCGCCGTGCGGACCACACTGGGGTTCATATGCACATGGCGACCCAGCAGGATATTGTCGAGAACGCTCATACCATTGAACAGGGCNAGGTTCTGGAATGTGCGCGCGACCCCCAANCCGGCCACCTTNTGCGGCTTGGTGCCNGTGATGTCCTTGCCATCCAGCAGGATCTGGCCGGTGTTGGGCGGGTAAAAACCGGTGATGGCGTTGGTCAGGGTGGTCTTGCCACTGCCATTAGGGCCGACCAAGGCCGAATATTTCGCCCCGGTTGATGGTCACGTCGACGCCGGTGACGGCGACAAGGCCACCGAATCGTCTTTCGACATTGCGGCATTCCAACACAGGAGCGCCAGATCGGGTCTGGCCTGTTGACTGGTCAGATGACATCGTGGGTCACTCCTGTTTTCATCTATTTTCCCTTACAGTGCTGGTTGTCACTCTATTTTGAAATAGTCCGGGCGCCCGGTTGGCCACGGATCGCCCCACATCTGCTGGCCGCCGTCAATCGTAAGGACTTCGCCGGTAATGAACTTACCTGACGGGGCGGCCATATATGCCACACCCTGAGCGATGTCCCATTCGTCGCCTGCGGACAACATCGGGTTGGATTCCTTGAAGGTCGCGGCCCCCTCGGGCGGGTAATTCCCAAAGCCCGTGCTTTCGCAACAACCGGGTGCGACGCAATTGACCCGGATAGAATGCGGAGCCCATTCGACGCCAACCGACTTCGACAGATAGATCACCCCGGCCCGTGCCGCGGCTGTATGGGCAATGCCTGGCATGCCGCGCCAGATACTGGCGACGATGTTTATGACATTCCCCGCCTGTCCAGTCTCGACCCATTTACGCGCCGCGTTCTGCATCATCCACCAGGTTCCGTTCAGGTTGGTGTCAATTACAGCGTTCCAGCCTTTGACCGAAAAGTCCAGCGCGGCCTGCGGAAACTGTCCGCCAGCGTTGTTGATCAATATATCAAGCCGCCCGTATTCGGCATGCACAGCGTCGATAAATTCGCCAACCTGTTCGGGATCCCGGATGGTCAGTTGCCGGGCAAATACACGCCCGCCGAATCCGCGCAGGAACGTGGCGGCATTCTCCAGCTTATCCGGATTGCGGCCGCAGATCGCAAGATCGGCACCAAGGCGCGCAAACAGGGCTGCGATGGCCTTGCCCAGACCGCTGCCGGCCCCGCTGACCACCACGACCTGTCCCTTGAACAAGTCCGATGCGAATACTGTCGGCTCTTGGGTCAACCGATCTTCGGTGAACCCAAATGCCGGCTCTGTTGGTGCGGCCATTCTTCCTCCCTGTGGGGATGTGTTTTCCATCCCTCAAAAAAAATCTAACACGCGTTAGAATATCTGGCAAGACTTGTTTATCGGTGGCTCGGAATTTGGCTTAGCCGCGCATGCGCAACATGCGCAGAGGCTCATAGACAATGCATTCGGCCCCATCTGCGTTCAGCACGCGGTTACGGCTGCGCACCAACCCGCGACCGGGTTTCGATGTCGGGCGCATTTCGATGACTTCGACCTCGACATGAATTGTGTCGCCCACATGGGTCGGGCCCTTGACCGAAAAATCGGCGTGCAGAAAGGCCAAGCCAGTGTTTTCCATGGCATAGGTCAGCAGGCCTTCGGCCATGGCATAGACCATCACGCCGGGAATCACCCGGCCAAGTGTCGCGGCCCCTTCGCGGGCGTGGGTCAGGTCGGTGAACAGGCTTTCGGTCATCCAGGTCAGGTTGCAGAACCCGATCAGGTCGGGTTCGGTCACCGTGCGGGCGCGGGTTTTGAAACTGGCCCCAATTTCAAGTTCATCATAGTGATAACCGGTTGTTCTCAGCGGCTCTGTCATGGGTTTGTTCCTTTTTTTTGCGGTTTGGTTTGGCTAAATCATACAGATTCGTTCGGCGGGTTCTCTATGGAAAATGCGTAAATTTGTGGATCACGAATCTGCCTCTCTTGGCAGGCCGATGATTCCTTCGTCCGCAAGGGCGCTGATCCTGGCCGGATCATGGCCCATCTCTCGCAGAATCGCAGCCGTGTCCGCGCCGGGTTCCCGGCCCAGCCAGCGTACTTCGCCGGGGGTGTCGACCAGATGCGGGACCGGCCCCATGACGCGCGTTTCCTCGCCTTCCAGCGCCACGATGTCACCACGATGGGCGATCTGCGGATGGGCCAGGATGTCCTCGACCGACTGTACGGGGGCGGCCACGGCATCGGCGGCCTCGAACGCGGCCTGCACGGCGTCGAAATCCCGGGCCGTGATAAACTGGTCAAGTTTGTCAAACACCTCGCCCATGTTGGCGGTAATGCCGGCCATGGTAGCAAAGCGCGGATCGTCGGCGAAATCATCGCCTCCAACCGCGCGCAGCAGTCGGCGTGCGGTTTCCGCCCCGCCCGCCGAGACCGTCACCCACACGCCATCACGGGTGCGAAACATGCCGCCGGGGGCGAAATCCATCGGCTGACGCAAGCCGTTGCGCCGGGGCGAAAGCCCGGCCCCGGTCAAGGCGGGCACATGATAGTCGATCAGCCGCATCAGCCCCTCGAACACCGCCAGATCGACCACCTGACCGCGTGTCTTGCCGTTCTGGCGTGCGTGCAGTGCCATCATTACCCCAAGCGCGCCCATCAGCCCGGTGGTCGAATCGGCCGCCGGGAAACCCGGATGCATCGGCGGGCCGTCCGGATAGCCGGTGATATGGGGCAGGCCGGCCATCGCCTCGGCGGCGCGGCCAAAGACCGGTTTGTCAGCCATTGGCCCGTCCTGCCCGTAGCCCGAGATACGCAGGATCACCAGATCCGGGTTCCATTCATGCAGGGTATCGGGGCCGATCCCGGCGCGCTCCAGCACGCCGGCGCGGAAATTCTCGACCAGGACATCGGCACCCTCGACCAGTTGGCGCAGGATGTCGCGGCCCTTGGCGGGNTTCCAGTTCAAGGCCAGGATACGCTTGTTGCGGGCAATCGATTTCCACCAGACACCGGCACCGTCCTGCGTCGCCTTCGGCCCCAGATCGCGCATCATGTCAGGTGCGCGCGGGTGTTCGACCTTGATCACATCGGCTCCGAAATCGGCCAGCAGGGCCGCCGCCAGAGGTGCGGCGATCACATGCCCCAACTCGACGACACGGATGTCGTCGAGCGGCCCCTTGGCATCGGTGGTTCCCCAAGCCCCGAACATCAGATCACAAATCCTCCGCCACAGATTACGTATTGACCTGAAATGAAGTTCGATTCGGGCGAGCAGAACAGATAAACCGCCCCGGCCGCTTCTTGNGGCGTGCCGACGCGACCCAGGGGAATCGACGATTCCATCTGGCTTAGCAGGTCAGGATTGACACCAACGCGGATTTCCTTGCCTTCGATCTCGATCTTGCCCACGCCCGTTGCAGGGGCCTCAGTCAGGCGGGTGCGGATCGGGCCGAAAGCAACCGCGTTCACGTTCACCTTGTAGCGGCCCCATTCCTTGGCCATCGTGCGGGTCAGGCCAATGATGCCTGCCTTGGCTGCGGAATAATTGATCTGGCCCGCATTGCCGCCAGTGCCCGCGATAGACGAGATATTCACCACTTTGCGGAACACTTCCTGCCCGGCGGTCTTTTCCTCTTTTGCCTTGGCACTGATCACCGGCTGGGCCGCGCGCAGGATCTGGAANGGGGCGGTCAGATGCACGTCGATNATGGCGCGCCATTGCTCATCGCTCATCTTCTGCACGACCGAGTCCCAAGTGTACCCGGCGTTGTTGACNATNATGTCAACGCCATCGAACTTGTCGACCGCCGTGGCGACAAAGCGATCGGCGAACCCATCCTCGGTTACACTTCCGGCGCAAACAGCCGCTTCGCCACCCATGGCGCGGATTGCTTCGGCGGTTTCTTGTGCCGGATCGGCGTCCAGATCATTCACCACGATCCGTGCGCCCTCAGACGCCAGTTTCAGCGCGATTTCCCGCCCGATACCACGCCCCGACCCCGATATCAGCGCCACCCGTCCGTCAAGATTTCCAGTCATGTTCTTCCCTTTCTGAATAAGATATTTTTAGGCTTTTTCATACAGCGTCACCACACAGGCTCCGCCCAGTCCAAGGTTGTGCTGAAGCGCCAGCCGTGCGCCATCAACCTGGCGTGCATCCGCTGTTCCGCGCAATTGCTGGACCAGTTCGGTGCATTGCGCCAGTCCGGTCGCACCCAGGGGATGCCCCTTGGACAACAAACCGCCCGACGGGTTGGTCACGTATTTGCCGCCATAGGTATTGTCGCCGTCGTCAATGAACTTCGCCGCTTCGCCGCGCCCGCACAGGCCAAGCGCCTCGTAGGTCAGCAATTCGTTATGGGCGAAACAATCGTGCAGCTCTATGACGCTAATGTCCTTGGGTCCGATACCTGCGGCCTCATACACCTGATCGGCGGCGTTTTTGGCCATGGATGACCCAACCACTTCGCGCATGTCGTGCGCGTCAAAGGTGACCGGCGTGTCGGTTGTCATTGCCTGAGCGGCAATCCGCACCGAGGAATCCAGCCCGTGTTTGTCGGCGAATGCCTTGGAGCAGACAATCGCCGCGGCCGCGCCACAGGTCGGCGGGCAGGCCATCAGCCGGGTCATCACACCGGGCCAGATCACCTTGTCGGCCATCACCTCTTCAGCCGTTACCTCTTTGCGGAACAGGGCCACCGGGTTTTTGGCGGCATGGCGGCTGGCTTTGGCGCGGATCTTGGCGAAGGCCTCTACCGGGGTGCCGAATTCGTCCATATGCGCCTTGCCGGCCCCGCCGAAATACCGCAGCGCCAGTGGCAGGCCAGTGTCGCCCACCAGCGCGTCGGTTTCATCGTCAAAGGATTTGAACGGGCTGGTCCGGTCGTTGAACATTGCGCCGATCGCGCCGGGTTGCATCTGTTCGAACCCAAGTGCCAGCGCGCAGTCCACGGCACCGCTTTCGACCGCCTGGCGTGCCAGAAACAGCGCCGAAGATCCGGTCGAACAGTTGTTGTTCACATTCACCACGGGAATGCCGGTCATCCCCACCTGATACAGGGCGCGCTGGCCGCAGGTGCTGTCGCCATAGACATAACCGACATAAGCCTGACCCACCTTGTCATAATCCAACCCCGCATCCTTGAGCGCGGCCTTCGCCGCCTTGGCGGCCATCACATCGTAGCTGTCCGAGGCCCCCGGTTTTTGAAAGGGCACCATACCGACGCCCGCAACACATGCCTTGTTGTTCATTTCAGTTCTCCAGTTTCGATGGTTGACCCGGTGGCGACTTGCTGCGTCACAAGGCAATCTCAGATTTTCTACCGTTTGTTAGATTTTGTAGGGCGCTTTGTGATGGGCTGTCAACATCGCGGTGCCGTGCCCGGCGGGCCTTGCACCTTTTTCTAACATATGTTTGGTAAGTCAGAGCTGCACACCTCACCCGCGACGAACGCAAGGAATCCCACAATGAGCACCCCGATTGTCCTGACCGAAATCAAGGACCGCATCGCGACGGTCACCCTGAACGATCCCGACCGGCGCAACCCGATCACCGGGTCGGACATGATCGAACAGATGCTTGCCGCCTTTGCTGCGGTCGAGGCGAACCGGGATGTCAGCGTGATGATCCTGACCGGGGCCGGGTCGGCATTCTGCGCCGGGGGCGATATCAAAGAGATGGCCGATCCCGACAGCGTGTTCCGCAAATCGCCTCTGGATGCCGCTGAAAGCTATATCAACGGGATCCAGCGCATTCCGCTGGCGCTGTATAACATGGACCTGCCAACCATCGCCGCCGTGAACGGCCCGGCGATCGGCGCGGGCTGTGATCTGACGATGATGTGCGACATGCGCGTCGCCTCGGAGCGGGCCAAGTTTGGCGAAGTGTTTCTAAACCTTGGCATCATCCCCGGTGACGCCGGAAGCTGGTTCCTGCTGCGCCGGTTGGGGCACCAAAAGGCGATGGAACTGACCTTTTCGGGCCGGGTAATTGGTGCCGAAGAGGCGCTGGAACTGGGTATGGTTCTTGAAGTTACACCCCACGATCGACTGATGGAGCGGGCAAGGGCGCGCGCGGCCGTCATCGCCAGTAAACCGCCCCGGACCGTGCGTACCGCCAAGCGCCTTATGCGCAACGCCGAACGCATGGACTTGCCCGATTTCCTGAACTCCGCAGCCGGTTATCAGGCGTTGATGCACCAGACCGCCGACCACCAGGAGGCGCTGGCCGCCTTCATGGAAAAACGCGCCCCCACATACACGGGCAAGTGAGGCAGGGCAAAATGGCCGAGACCAACCAGAATGACGACCAGGCCGCGCGCCTGGAAAAGATCGCCAGCGCGTGGAATTCACGCGCGCTGGGTCTGATTACCGAACTGGACCTGCAGATTGAGAAACCGGAACTGAGCGGGGTCGTGCTGCGAATGCCGTTCAACCCGAATTTCTGCGTCGACGAAGAAGGAAGCATGCTGCATGGCGGGATACTGACCGCACTGCTCGACAGTGCATTCGGGCTGGCGAATTTCCTGGCCATTGAGGATGTGCAGACCATGGCGACGATTGATCTGCGGGTGGAATACCTGCGACCGGCCCAATCGCGGGCCGATGTCATGGTGTTTGCCGAATGCTATCGTCACACCCGGCATGTGGCTTTCAACAGTGGCCGGGTGTGGTTCGACACGCCCGACCAGCCTGAGGTCGCGCGCGGTTTTGCGGCGTTTTCGATCATTCGGGGCGAGGGTGGCATGATGGACAAGATGAACACCAAAGGGCCGGGCGGATGAGCGTTAAACAGTTGCAGGAACAATGTGCGCGGGTTCCCTTTTTCCGCTTCCTCGATTTCTCGATCCTCGAGGCTGAGGAGAACGGCATTCTGGCCTCGATGGTTCAGTCCGACCGCCATATCGGCAACCCGGTCATCGGCGCATTTCACGGCGGGATCACGGCCAGTTTCATGGAAGGCATCGCCAGCGTTCTGGTGTCGCGCAATCTGGACATCAAGCATCCCAAACCGATCAACCTGACCATCGACTACATGCGCCCGGCGCTGGCCGGGACATTGTATGCCCGTGCGGCTATATCCAGAAGCGGACGTCGCATGGCCTCGCTTGAAACCTATGCTTGGCAGGATAACGAGAGCAAACCGGTCGCCAAGGGCCGGTTTCACTTCCTGCTGGTCTAGGGGGGCGGGGAATGCCAGGCGCATGAAGGCATCTTCAGAAGGAGGTCATAATGGCCCATTGCTATGAATTCAAAGGCCTTATTCCCGTCGTTCCAGACGACAGCTATGTCCATCCCCAGGCTGTTCTGATCGGCAATGTGATCCTGGGGCACGGCTGTTACATCGGTCCAGGTGCCAGCCTGCGCGGGGATTTCGGTAAAATCGAAATTGGAGATGGGGCCAATGTACAGGACAATTGCATCATCCATTCCTTTCCCGGTCGCGGCGCGGTGGTCGAGGTGGACGGTCATATCGGCCACGGGGCGATCCTGCATGGCTGTATCATCGGGCGCAATTGTCTGGTGGGGATGAATTCGGTGATCATGGACGGGGCCGAACTGGGCGAGGAATCGATTGTCGGGGCGCAGGCATTCGTCAAGGGCGGAACCGTGATTGCGCCGCGTTCGATGGTGGTGGGGGCACCGGCCAAGGTGATCCGTCAGGTCAGCGACAAGGAAATCGAGTGGAAGTCGCGCGGCACCCGCGAATATCAGGATCTGGCGCAGGCCTGCCTGACGGGCCTGACCCCGGTCGAACCGCTGCGGGCAGTTGAGGCCGGACGCCCGCAAGCCGAGAAGTCAGACGTCGTGTCCATAAAGGAAGCACGCGACAAGGCCACGTGACGCCATTCAGCGCGTTGCATTAAACCGGCAACGCGCTGTCGTGTTTTCACGGGATTTGCCACAAGCGTAGATTTTTCTGCGAAAAATCTGGGTTGCGCCATCAAAGCCGCTTGGCGATTTCTTCCAGCATAACCTCGGTGGCACCGCCGCCGATGGCCTGAATGCGGGCGTCGCGTGACATGCGTTCAACCGGTGTTTCGCGCATGTACCCCATACCGCCGTGGAACTGGACGCAATCATACAGCACCTTGTTCACCAGATCGCCGCAATAGGCTTTGACCATCGAGACCTCTTTGACGCAATCCAACCCTTGCGCATCCATCCACGCGGCATAATAGGTCAACTGACGTCCGGCTTCGACCTGGGCCGAGCGTTCGGCAAGACGCTGACGGATCGCCTGTTTGTCCCACAGGACACCACCGAATGCGGGGCGGTTCTTGACGTATTCCAGCGTCAGTTCAATCGCCTTGGCGGCTTCGCCCATGGCCATAGCGCCCAGAACCGTGCGTTCGTTCTGAAAATTCTTCATGATGGCGTAAAAGCCCTTGTTGACCTCGCCCAGAATATGGTCGCCGGTCACGCGAACGTCCTCGAACACCAATTCGGCAGTGTCCGAGCACAGCCAGCCGGTCTTGTTCAGTTTCCTGCCCACAGAGAAGCCGACCGCGT
>JGI24723J26617_10002093_pt1 | contig 16389 bp, 12 predicted proteins | sample Cruoilmetagenom6_FD_26617 | JGI IMG/M metagenome (IMG submission 26617)
GCGGGCCGCCTGTCCGAAGGGGCGGGATCGCGCGGCGCAGCAGAAGTGTCGGATTTCCTTTTGTTGACCATCATCAACCGAATGATCCCGGTGGTCCGGCACATGACAACAATTGAAAACCTGCACCCCGAGGACGTATTCCGCACCTGTGTCGGGTTGGCGGGAGAGTTGTCTGTGTTCATGACGTCTGACAAACAACCGCCTGAATTTAAGCCCTACATGCACAATGATCTGACGGCCAGTTTTACCCCGGTGATCCGCACCCTGCGCCAATACCTGAGTTCGGTTCTGGAACAGACGGCGATTTCGATCGCACTGGAGGAACGCAAATACGGGATCAGTGTCGGGATCATTGCCGACCGAAAACTGCTGGGCAATTCCGGTTTTGTGCTGGCGGTGGATGCCGACATTCCGGCCGAGGATGTGCGCCGTCATTTCGCCGGTCAAGCCAAGATCGGCCCGGTTGAGGAAATCCGCCAACTGGTCAACTCGGCCTTGCCGGGGATCACCCTGCGACCATTGCCCGTCGCCCCAAGGCAGATCCCCTACCACGCCGGCGTGGTATATTTTGAGATGGACGCAGATAGCCCTTATTGGGGTAAGATGACTACATCCGGCGGCATCGCGGTGCATGTATCAGGCCAGTATCCGGGCCTCAAGATGGAGCTTTGGGCGATCCGCAACAACTAGAGACGCGCGAACCACCAGAGTATTGGGAAACACCATGTCCGACCAAGACGATCCGTTTGCAGAACCAAACGACACCGACAAGACGGTCATTCGCCCCAATCCGGGTGGTCGGCGCACGGGCGCGACACCCGCTCCGGCAACGCCCGCCGCTGCCCCCGAAGCGGTGGCGACCCCTGCCGGACACGCTGCTTCTGAAGAAGGGTCCGGTTCTTTCGGAGTGCCGCAAGCCGCCGCACCCAAGGCAGCGCCAAGACCAGCCGGAGGCGACAACGCCAAACTTTCGATGACCGGNATGAACCAGCTGACGGCCTGCGCCAGCACGCTGTTTTCGCTGATCAGCCGCATTCGCAACCGGGCACAACATATGGATCCGGATAAACTTCGCCAAAGTGTGGTGGCCGAAGTGCGGGGATTTGAAAGTCGCGCGCTTCAGGCAGGTATCGCCGCGCAGACCGTCAAGGTGGCGCGCTATGCCTTGTGCGCGACACTTGACGATGTGGTGCTGAACACGCCTTGGGGCGGGCAATCAAGCTGGGGTCTGCAATCCATGGTCGGCACATTTCACCGTGAAACCGTGGGGGGTGACCGGTTTTACGACCTGCTGGCACGGCTGGAAAAGGAACCAGGCGGCAATATCGACATGCTTGAGTTTCTTTATATGTGTATGTCTCTGGGGTTTGAAGGGCGCCTGCGTGTGGAACAGGGCGGACTGGAAAAGCACCTGCAAATTCGCGCGGCTCTGGCCCGGATCATCCGCGCCCAGCGCGGCCCGCTGGAATGGGATCTGTCGCCGCATTGGCAGGGCGAGAAGAAGCCGTTCAAGGCGCTGTCGGCCTGGCGGCTGGTGTGGATCGCTGTTGGGGTTACCTCTTTGCTGTTGATCCTGCAATTTTCGGGCTTGTCCTATGCGCTGTCGGTTTCGACCGAACGGGTGATCGGCCAGCTTTCGATCATTGATGCCGGCCCGGTTGCCCAATTACAACGACGCGCCCCGCCGCCGCCGCCACCCCCGCCTGCCCCAACAGCAGAAGAACAAATAAGAAAAGTTGAAGGCTTCCTTCAGGAAGAGATTGATAATGGCACCGTCGAGGTTTTCCAGAACGGTAATTCGCTGATCATCCGAATTCGGGGTACGGGTTTGTTTGGGTCAGGCTCGGACCAGTTGCAAAAGGGCTATATTGCCTCAATCGACCGGGTGGCACGGGCGCTGAATGATGAAACCGGCCCGGTGATTGTGGCTGGTCATTCCGACAATGTGCCTATCCGCTCGTCCCGGTTCCCATCCAACATGCACCTGTCACTGGCGCGGGCCAAATCGGTGATGGAAGGCATGGCAACAGTGATGGACGACCCCACCCGCCTGACCGCCGAAGGGCGCGCCGACAACGAGCCGATTGCCGATAACGCAACCAGGGAAGGTCGCGCCAGAAACCGGCGGATCGAAGTATTGCTGGTGCAGGAGGGCGATCAATGATCCGTCGTTACATTTTGCCACTGTTCAGATCGATCTATACAATCCTGATCATCGTCGCGGCGATCCTGTCCGCCTGCACCTGGTATTTTGCACCGCTGATTGGTGGTGAAACCTGGCGTCCTTTTGACGGCATCACATCCCGCATCGTCACCATATCGCTGGTGTGGTTGTTCTTCCTGCTGCTGATCGGGTTCATTTTCTGGCGGCGTCGCCGGCGCAACAAGAAGATGACCGAGGACATTGCGGAATCGGTGGATACCAGCGAAGACGACGTCTTTGCCGAGGAACTGGGAGAGTTGCGCGGAAAATTCAAAACCGCGATGACCGAACTGCGCAAATCCAAGAACGGGCGGCGACATCTGCGTGAACTGCCGTGGTACGTGATGATCGGCCCGCCCGGCGCGGGCAAGACTACGGCAATTGTCAACTCTGGCCTGCAATTTCCACTGGCAGGCAAGCTGGGCAAATCCGCCATTGGTGGCGTGGGTGGTACACGTAACTGCGACTGGTGGTTCACCAACAATGCTGTGCTGATCGACACCGCGGGGCGCTATACCACCCAGGAAAGCGATGCGGACGCCGACAATGCAGCCTGGATCGGATTTCTCGGGCTTCTCAAGAAATATCGCAAGCGCCAGCCGATTAATGGCGCGATGGTAGCNATCAGCCTGTCTGATCTGTTGCAACAAGACGAGATTACCCAGAAAAGCCACGCCCAGGCCGTGCGCCGCCGCCTGAACGAGCTGCGCGAAAAGCTGGGGGTCAGATTCCCGGTCTATGTGCTGTTTACCAAAGCCGACCTGATCGCCGGGTTCTCTGAGTTCTACGATAATCTGGGCAAAGAGGAGCGTGAACAGGTCTGGGGCTTTACCCTGCCTTTGAACAAGACCAGGGGTGAGAGCTCGTCGATCGCTGAATTCGATCAGGAATTTGCCCTGCTGCTGGGGCAGTTGAATGCGCAGCTACTGGAACGGATGCAATCCGAAACCGATCACCAGCGGCGCGCACTTGTGGCTGGTTTTCCGGCTCAGGTGGCTTCAATGCGCGGTGTGGCGCGCGATTTCCTCAACGAGGTGTTTCAGGATAATCGCTATGAGAACCGTCATATGTTGCGTGGTATCTATTACACGTCCGGCACTCAGGAAGGTACGCCGATTGATCGGTTGATGCTGGGTATGGCGCAGACATTCGGCATTGGCCGTCANGCGATAGGCACCGGGCAGGGGACCGGGCGNTCNTTCTTTCTGACCCGGCTNTTCGAAGGCGTGATATTCCCCGAAGCGGGGCTGGTGTCGTCCGATGACAAGGTCGAACGGCGTTACCGCTGGACCCGGCGTATAGCGATAGCCGCCACTGTTTTGATCGCCGTTGCCACCGGTACTTTGTGGGTGCGCAGCTATCTGGGCAATACTGATACAATCGAACAGGCGGCAGCGCAGGTCGAATTGTATCAGGCCGCCGCCGCTACGCTGCCGTCCAGCCCGGTTGGCGATACCGACCTGCCGCCGGTTGTGGCCGCGTTGAACAATCTNCGCGATCTGCCGGCAAATCCGGTTCTGTCCGACCCGGATCCGGAACGCCGCGTGACCTATGGTCTCTATCAGGGTGAGGTGATCGGNACCCAGGCTGCTCAGACCTATCGNGCNGCGCTGAACCAAAGGTTCCTGCCCCGGCTGCTGCTGCGGCTTGAGGAACAGATGGCCGGCAACATGAACAACCCCAACCTGCTGTATGAGGCGCTTAAGATCTACCTGATGCTGGGGCTTCAGGGGCCGGTGAACGCCGAACTGGTCAAGGAATGGATGCTGATCGACTGGTCACTGGCCTATCCCGGCATTACCCGTAGCGAACTCAGGGATGATCTGGATGACCACCTGAGTGCCTTGTTGTCCCAGCCAATGCAGGAGATTGCCCTGAATGGCCCGCTGGTGGAACAGGTGCAGGGCATCTTGTCGGAACTGCCGCTGGCCCAGCGGGTCTATAATGGCATCATCAACTCTGCCGCCGCCACTGCTCTGCCAAAATGGCGGATCAGCACGGCTGCCGGGCCAGCGGTCAAACGGGTGATGGTGCGCTCGTCCGGCAAGGCGCTGAACGATGGTATCGAGGGGATCTTCACCTATGATGGCTTCAACGATGTGTTCCTGCCCGAAGCGGTCAGTGTGGCCGAAAGGGTTCAGCGTGAAAGCTGGGTTCTGGGGCCGCGCGGTGAGGCGGAACAGACCGATGCGGCCCTGCTGGCACTAAGCCGGGATGTNCTGGACCTNTATTACAACGACTATATCTCGCGCTATGATGCGGTGNTGGGGGATGTCGACATCGTGCCAATGGAATCGCTTTCCCACTCGGTTGAGGTCACGAACGTGTTGTCTGGCCCGACATCGCCCATCGTCAATCTGCTGACCGAAATTTCCAAGGAAACCCGCCTGACCGAGGACCGCTCATTGCTGGATTCCGAAACGCTGAGCGGCGGTGCTTCGCAAGTGGCCGCCATTGAGGCGCGTTCCAACCTCAGCATTCAGGGCCAGATCCTGATGGAAGCACTGCTTAATTCGGCCACTGGCGGATCGGGGGAACCGCCAAAGCCGCCGGGTTCATATGTTCAGGAACGGTTTGAGTGGCTGCACCAACTGGTTGCCCGTCCTGAAGGGCAGGCTTCGCAGTTGGATCAGTTGATGGGGGTGCTAACCGAGGTCTACCAGGAACTGAACAAAATGTCCTTTAGCGGCGTCAGCAGCGGCGGCGAAAACGGTCAGGCTCTGTTGCAATTTCACCAGGTTGCCAGCCGGATTGACGGGCCGGTTCAACGCTGGGCGTCTCAGATCACCACCGGGTCGTCGGATATCCACGCCGACGGCACGCGCGCGTCGATCAACGCCCGTTGGCAGGCCAGTGTTCTGCCGTTCTGTGAACAGGCGTTGGCGGATCGCTATCCCTTCAACCGGCGCGCAACGGCGGATGTGGGGATGCAGGATTTTGCCAAACTGTTTGCGCCCGGCGGGCTGATTGACGGATTCTTCAACGAGAACCTGCAAAGGCACGTCGATACCCGCACCCGACCCTGGTCCTGGAAACGGGTGAACAATGTGGATCTTGGCATTTCCGCCGCCGTGTTGCAGCAGATGCAATACGCCGCAGAGATACGCGATGCGTTTTTCGCCAATGGTACCACCCCCGCCGTTCAGTTCCAGATCACCCCCGAGGCGCTGGACCCCAAGGCAAAATCCGTGCTTTTGGAAATCGACGGCCAGAAAGTCGGGTTTCAGCACAAGGGTGGCCAGCCAAACCCCGTGGCAGTGACCTGGCCGGGTTCGGTCGGGCTGGCGCGGGTTACGTTTCTTCCAAACAAGAAAAAGACCGAGAACACCCTGTCAAGGGACGGGCCATGGGGCTGGTTCCGCCTGTTGGACGCGGCAGAAGTGCGGCGCACTAATGTATCCGACCGCAAGAGGGTGATTTTCAATATCGGAGGGCGCATCGCCATTTTCCAGTTGCAATCGGGATCGGTTATCAACCCGTTTGCCCTGCCCGCCCTTGCCAAATTCAGCTGCCCCAAGTCGATGTGATGGCATCAAGGTTTGGCGCATTCGGCAAGATGCCTTCAGTCGGAGATTTCTTTCGCTTCGGTGTGCCGCCCGGTTTTGTTACAGCCTGGGATAGCTGGGTACAGCACGGCATGCTTGAAGTACAAAGCGCGTTGGGTGACGACTGGGACCGGCATTATATGTCCGCACCGATCTGGCGGTTCTGCCTGTCGCCAGGGCTTGCCGGGCCGCAAAAGGTGATTGGTGTTCTGATGCCATCGGTCGACCGCGTCGGGCGGCGCTTTCCGCTGACCCTGATGGCCGCATTGCAAACACCGGGGCCGGCGCAACTCGATCATTTTAGTGAAGAGGCGTTGTTTGTGCGGCTTGAGGACTTGGCTTTGGATGCGCTGGATGACAGCATGACCCGCGAAAAGCTGGAAAACGATCTGGCGGCTATTGTGCCACCCGATATGCGCCCCAATACGCCTCTGCGCAGCGCTGGGAACAGCCTTATCCTGACGCAAGCCGGTCCCGTGGGGTTATTGCCGGATTTGGCCTCGGGGCTGTTGTCGGGACGTTTTGAGCGGCCCAGCCTCTGGAGCGCGGTGATCAACGATGTACCCCGCATGATGATCTGCGAAGGTTTACCGCAAGGGTCTGACATGCAAGGATTGTTCAACCTCACCGCGCGTATCTGGAGCGAGGCAAAACCGGTATGAATGAACTGCGCCCCTATCGTTACAACGCCAAAACCCATGTTGGTCTTAAACGCAAGATCAACGAGGATGCGATACTGGCCTTGCCGGAACAAAATATGTGGGTGGTGTCGGATGGCATGGGCGGCCATGAAGCCGGAGACTATGCCAGTCGGCTGATTACCGATTCCATCGCCAGCATACCGCTTGGATTGGACCCGACCGCCCGGATGCACGCGCTGCGCGACGCGGTGCAGGCTGCGCATCGGATGATTGTGCAAGAGGCCGAAGCACGGGGCAGGGGGGTTATTGGTGCAACCATTGTGGCACTGATGATGGCGAACCGCCACTTTGTCGCTATCTGGGCCGGGGACAGTCGTATTTACCGGCTGAGAGATGGGGTGATCGAAATGCTGACCACGGACCATTCGGCAGTGGCCGAATTTGTCCTGTCCGGCAGGATGAGCTGGGACGAGGCCGAACAACATCCGCAATCCAACGCAATCACCCGTGCGGTCGGTGTCGGAGACGAGCTTGAGCTCGACAAAATCAGGGGCGAGGTGCAGTCAGGTGATCGGTTTCTGATCTGCTCGGACGGACTTACCAAATACGCGACGTTTGGTATTCTGCGCGATACGCTGTCCAGCTATCCGATTGAAACCGTGTCAGACCGCTTGGTTCAGATCGCTCTGGCCGGGGGTGGAGCCGACAATATTTCGGTGATTGTGGTGGATGTTTTGTGACCCGTTCTTCGCGCTCCGGACAAACCCCGAGGCGTACCTATCAAGGTTTGGCAGTCACCAGTATTCGGCTGTCCAATGACAGGATGCCACCAGCATCGGCCTCAGAACTTTCTTGCAGCGCCCTGGCATACCCCGCCGCGGATTCCGATGTCGGGCGCAGCCCGTCAAACAGCGGTTGCGACGAATGCAGAACAATCACCTTGCTTTTGCCAAGCGAGCTGTCATCGACCCGAAAGGCCAGCAAACCGTTCTGAGCGGCTTCACCCAACGAATAGGCAACGCGCACCGACATCGGGCCGGTCTGGCCATCTCGCAGGGATGCGATGTCATTGTCTTGCCGGTTGATGTTGGGCAACAGATGGAACACGTTCCCCGACACATCCAAAATTGACACCGTCAGATAGCCGTCAGTCGCATCCGCAGGCAGGGTCACGTCAATCACCGGGTTTTCGCCGACAAAGAAGCGCCCTGACGGGTTTGCTTCGTCCCGGTCACCAACACGAAAAGCCACGTCAATGCTGCTTGTCGGGGCCTTTGGCAGGTGCCTTTCGATCAGACATAATGTGGGATTGAGAACCTCAATATCCAGTATCACCTGACGCTCCCCCGCAGCGGCACGAAGGGCGTCAAACAGGCCAACACGTGTTGCAGTTTGGGCCACACGCCCTTTCACGATCACCGGAGTTTGCGGACCATAGCCCACCGCCGAAAAGCCAGGAACCTGCAACGGCCCGCAATCCGAATTCTGCTCAACAATCGTCAACACTTCGGCAAGTGCCAGAAACACCGGTTGCAGCAGAATTTCGGCTGTTCCCTCCAGCGCGCCTGGCAAGCCGCCGGAAAAGGTTGCCAGCAGGCGGTCGTGCATGGTCTGGTCTGTTGTAACCCCGCTCAGCTGGGCTTTGTTTCCGCTGACGATCAGACGCCATTCATCCAATCCGTCCAGAAAACCCAGGGTGGCCAGAATGTCATCACCCCAACTTTCGGCAATATCGCCTGTAGCCAGAGTCAGTTCAGCGCTGCCGGATTGATCGCTCATCAAATTACGCAATTCATCGAGAACACTCTGAGATGGCACATAACCAACCGCGCGGTCAGGCCCTTCGGCAGGATGCTCGATGATCAGGGTAAAGGGGTCCGCGACCGGGTATTTGGGGGCCATCAGCCCATCAAACAACCCGGCCATGTATCCGCCAGCACCCCCAGCGACCAATAGCGCGATTAACAGAATTGCCACCAACCCGCCGCGTGATTTAACAGTCTCGGGTGCCGGGGTTGGTATTGAGTGCGGTTTGGGATCAGGTGTCAGGGTTGGTTCCGGGTCNGATTCCGCCGGGCGGGCCAGCGGGACGATCACCGTGGCATCCGGATCAACCGATTCCGTTTCGGCCTGTGGCGCATCCAGAAAAGCCAGTACTGCATCGGCACTGTTGAGCCGGGCCTCTGGATCGGGCGCGGTCATCCGGTCGATCAGCGTCTTGAGCGGCTCCGGCACCCCATTCGTGTCCAGAGGTTCACCCTTCTTCTGCACCACCTCCATTGGGTTCCCGCCGATATTCGGCGAGGCTCCGCGGAAGTTGGCCAGTAAAAGCGCACCCAATGAATAGATGTCAGAGCGCGCATCGGACTGACCGTTAAGCTGTTCGGGCGCTGCATAGGCGTATTTGCCAGCAAATTCATTGCCGACAATGGTCTCGGCCCCCGGATTCGTATCCTTGGCGATGCCAAAATCGATGATCACCGCCTTGGCCGGATCGCCGCCTTCCAGGATGATATTGTCCGGAGACAGGTCTCGGTGCACGATGTTGCGATTATGCGCGGCTTGCAGACCTTCGGTTACCCTGCGGCACACGGTTAGCAGATCTTCGGGCGACATCGGCCCCTGTTTCAGTCTTTTGTCCAGCCCCGGCCCTTCGACGTAGTCCATCACAAGATAGACATGCCCGTCTGGAGTCCGGTGATTTTCGGAATAACGCACCACCGCGTCATGCCGTATCTCGCGAATTTCCTCTTCGCGGGTCAGCAGCACCAGATAATCGTCATTGCCCGAAAATTCGGCTTTGAGAACCTTGAGCGCGGCCAGGCGCCCGGAAATATCACTGCGCGCTTTGTAGACGTCCGAAGTGCCGCCACGACCAAGCAGTCCTTCGATCCGATAGGTATTGTTAAGCAGGTCACCAGGCTGAAACGCGTCGCTGGGGCGGGATTCAAGCATGGTGGCCTTTCTGCCTTCCTGGGCTGGTCAGGTCTGACAGTGTTCTAGCCCAGCGCCTGGAACTCTACCCGGCGATTGATATCGGCGCGGGGGTCATCGGAGTTGTATGGCGCGCTTTCACCCAAGCCCACAGCCTGAAGCCGGTTGGCATCAATGCCGCAGGAGGACACCAGGTGATGTTTGACCTCTTGCGCGCGCAGCAGCGACAGGCGTTCGTTGTAATTAGCCTTGCCGGAGCTGTCGGTGTGGCCAATGATCTGAAACACAGCGACATCCACCGATTTCATGGCCTGACACAGTGCCGCCAGCTTTGGCTTTTGATCTTCACGCAGCGCGGCAGAGTCAAAATCGAAAGAAATCTGGATGTTGACCTGGTCTGCCTTTTCTACGGCTGAATAATTTGTAACCGCAGTAGTTGTCGTTGCCTCGGTTGTGTCAGTATCTGAATTTGCGGTTTGCTGGCCAGACGGCACAATCACCAACCCTCGCGTTTTCTGCTTTTGGAAGGCATTGGAAATTTCTTCGGTCGACATTTCAGTGTCGGATTGCGCCGACACATCAGACATTGTCGCCAAAGTGAACCCGGCGGCGAACATACATGTGACAAAAAAATTGAGACGGACCATGGTTCGTCCTTCCCTCTAATGTTTAAGTGAAGTTATCGCCAAAGCTTATACCACGACAAAGAATCTCACAACGGTTTTGCAACATGATTGCAGCGTAGATTAGACAATAAGTCGTGGGCACACCGGCAGAAAGCTGCTTTACTCTGGTGCAACGAACAGGCTGAATAGAAGACAGGAGAAAGGCAGGAAATGCGGTTTTTACCGGCAATCATTATCGCAGTGGCAATGGTTCTTGCCCCGGTCATCTGGTTAAGCCTCAGCTATTTCCTGTCGGAAGAGGATTTTCAGGGTTCGGCAGTTGATTCCGGTGCGCGTATTGAGATCGAGATGCTGCGCCAGCAGGTGGAGGATCTGCAAAACCGTCTAAGCGCGTTGCAAAGCGAGGTTGCCCGCCTGCCAATCGGCGGTCCCGGGATGGCACCACAGTCAGACGAAGATGCCGAGGACGCAATTCTAAGGGGCACTGGTCCGAACGACATTATCGATGCCTATGCACAGGTTGTGCTGATCGCCGATCGGCGAAATGTAAACCGCGGGCTTGTGGTGGCGTCACCTAGCTATCTTGAGGAAAAACTGGGTCGCCCAAGGAAGGTACTTAGCGACAAATGCGAGGCGATGACCAATGAAACCCTGTCTGACAAGCTGGTACTTGAGGATGTCGGACCCATTCGTGTGCGAATGCTGGCCCCGGCGGTAGTTTCGCTGCGGCGGGTGTTTGACAACGTGCGGCGTGCTGACCCCGATCTTTACGCGCGGATTAATACCTCGGGGTCTTTGTGTGTCCGGCGCATTCGTGGAACGGCCAATCGGTTGTCGACCCATAGTTACGGATTGGCGCTGGACCTCAACATCGATGGGCATCTGGATAATTTCACCGATGGTAAAACCCAGCTTGGCCTGACCATCCTTGCCGATTTCTTCCACGAAGAAGGCTGGGTCTGGGGGGCTGGGTTCAACCGCGAGGACAGCATGCATTTTGAGATCAGCCGCAAACAACTGGACCAGTGGCTGGCCCAGGGTACGCTTTGATCGCGCCGTTCAGATTGAGCGAAGCAAAACCTTGTTGGAGCCAAGCGCCGATGCAATCCGTTGATACTGAATTGACCTTTCGGTAGATTCCTCGGCTGATCGTAGCAGCAGTGTTTCGGCTTCGGCAATAACCATAATGGCTTGTGACGCAGCCGATTCTAGTTTTGCATCGTCCACCGGAATCAAACGGCGGGTTGTTTTCACAGGCGGCTTTTCATTGCTGCTGAATCTGGCAGGATCCTTCTCGGACGAACGGTTCTGGCGGGCAATACCATTCAGTTTCAATGACGTTGCCTCAAGCACGGCCTGCACGTCTTCGAAGCCATCCTGCCCTTCCAATTCCTTCGCCAACTCGCCCAACCGCTCTGCTACACAATCAATAGCGTAGGCGCTGGCGATCAACTTGCAGTAATTTCTGGCAGCATCGATCGATGAAACAACCGAGGTGGTAGATGCCGGAGCCGCCGATGAGGCTCCCAATGTTTCGTTTCTTTCTCCACCGTCCGGGTCGCTGTAATCGGAAGAATCATCGTCACCATTGGTTTGGGCATAGGTCGCAAGAGGGCCAGCCAGTGTAAACAAGGTCGCCAGTAAAATTGTTCTGAAATAGGATAAGGTCATTGATCAGATCCTCAATTGGTTGGAAACAAAAAGAACTTCAAATAGGACTCAATACTGTTCTCGGGCCGATGTTGCCTACGGGTTAGCTTACTCCTCTATTCCATAAGCCGCCCGGATACTTCGTTTGGTCCCGGGGCCGAAATCTCCGTCGATGCTGCCGGAATAGAAATCGTAATTCTTCAGTTCTTGTTGCAAGGCGCGTCGGGTTTGGTTGGTAAACATTGTCGGCCGCTCGGTCAGAAGGTTCAATACGTCGGAACTGCCGGTACGCAGGGCGGCGTAAAGGTAATGCGCCGCGTCTTCCGGACCTTTGCTGGGAATCAGGCCATCGTCAATCAAGGCGGCAAAGTTGAATTGTGCTTGTGGATGGCGCAGATCGGCCGCGCGTTCAAAAAACGTCAAAGCCTTCTGGGCGTTGGCCGGCAGGCCCAGACCGCCTTGATAATGCAGGAAACCCAGATCGTTGATCGCATCGGCAAAACCCTGATCACCGGCAGCCTGATAAAGTTCCAGCGCGCGTTGTTCGTCGACCGGAACCCCGGTGCCGCGCTCGAACAGCTTGGCCAGTTCAAACTGCGCTTCTGGCGATCCGGCGGCGGCGGCGCGTTCAAGGAAATCCACGGCGGCGACCGGGTCGAACCGGCCCTCGTTNGGATTCAGGCGAATATAGGCCAATCCGAGCATTGACCTTGTGTCGCCCAGATCGGCCAACGCCAAGAGTTGTTGTTCCTGATCGGGGCGCAAAGATGCCCAGGCATCCAGTGCCGTAACCCCTGCCAATCCCTGTTGCCCTTCAGCGGCACCCGCCAGATAAAACGGGACGCCGGTTAGCGAGCCATATGTATGTGGTTCCTGCAAGTTGCCGGTGTCGTTCAGAACACTGTCACGGACCTGGCGAAACATCAGGCTGATTTCCAGACCCGGCACGCCCATCTTTTCCATCAGCGCGGTGGCGTATGGGCTGTTTTCGCCGGTGCCATCCAATGCCACTTGTCCGTCCTTGGCGGCAAAGGCCACCAGTGTTCCNCGGTCCGGGTTGGCCGCAGCCAANCCGCCAGCGCCGCGGGTTTTCTCTGTGGCGGTGACGGTTTCAGCCTTGGTCACCTGCGTCAGGTCAATCGAATCGCCCAAGGGATTGTCCCGGCAGGAATCCAGGATGACGATTCGCATTTTGCGGGCCCGTTCCACGGCTGTCAGCAATTGCTTTAACGACACAGATTGGCGCTGAACGTCCAGGTTTGATTTTACATTCGCATCGACCGGAATCAAAAAATTCTCGCCCTGAACCTCTACCCCGTGCCCGGCATAATAGATCAGCGCAAGATCGGCTGTTTCCGAGCGGAAGGCGAAATCATCAAGCAACTGATGCAATTGGTCCGATGTGGCATCCAATGACAGCGTCACATCAAAACCTATGTCGCTAAGCGTTCTGGCCATGGCTTCGGCGTCGTTAAGAGTGTTCTNAAGGACCGGTATTGTCTGGTAATCGCCCATACCCAGGACCAAAGCCACCCGATCGGTCGCTGCAATTGACACCGACGCGACCGAACAGGCGGCAAATATGGCGATGGTTCGAATGAACCTGAGCATAGCGGTCCCCTGCTGAGTGCAAAACTGACGACTGGGCCAGTCTATCCCAGACCCGGCGAAATAAAAGGCAGGAATTCCGGTAGTTTGCCGAACAGTTGGTAACCTGTCCGTGAAAATGTGATGTCTGGGGCCGCGCGCTGGCAATTCTCCNTCATCGAATCCAGCGCGCTGTCACCTATATCCTGATGCGTTCTCCGCCGCACAACAGGCATATTGCCCCGGCATCGGCACGATGCTATCTGCGCTCAGAACAGAAAACTTGAGGAGCCACGAGAATGGCCAACGACTATATCGTCAAGGATATCGCACTGGCCGAGTTCGGCCGCAAAGAGCTGGATATCGCCGAAACTGAAATGCCGGGCCTGATGGCGCTGCGCGAGGAATACGGGTCCGCCCAGCCGCTAAAAGGCGCACGCATTGCCGGGTCATTGCATATGACCATTCAGACCGCCTGTCTGATTGAAACACTGGTGGCGCTGGGCGCTGATGTGCGTTGGGCCTCTTGCAACATCTTTTCTACACAAGACCACGCCGCTGCGGCCATCGCCGCCACAGGCACACCGGTGTTTGCCATCAAGGGTGAGTCGCTGGAAGAATACTGGGACTATGCCGACCGGATTTTCCACTTTGAGGATGGCGGTTGCAACATGATCCTGGACGATGGTGGTGACGCCACCATGTACATCCTGATCGGTGCCCGTGTCGAAGAAGGTGAAACCGATCTGATCGAAACTCCGACNTCGGAAGAAGAGGTGGCGTTTTTTGCCCAGATCAAAAAGCGCCTGCAACAAAGCCCCGGCTGGTTTGTCAAACAACGCCACATGATCCAGGGCGTATCAGAAGAGACCACCACCGGCGTGCATCGCCTGTATCAGCTGATGGAAAAAGGCCACCTGCCGTTCCCGGCGATCAACGTGAACGATTCTGTCACCAAGTCCAAGTTCGACAACAAATACGGCTGCAAGGAATCGCTGGTTGACGGTATCCGGCGCGCCACCGACACGATGATGGCTGGCAAGACGGCGGTTGTATGCGGCTATGGCGACGTTGGCAAAGGCTCGGCGGCTTCACTTAGCGGTGCCGGTGCCCGGGTGAAAGTCACCGAAGTAGACCCTATCTGTGCGCTTCAGGCGGCAATGGACGGGTTCGAGGTTGTGACACTTGAGGATGCCCTGGCCACGGCCGACATCTTCATCACCACCACTGGCAACAAGGACGTGATCCGGATTGAGCACATGCGCGAGATGAAGGACATGGCCATCGTCGGCAACATCGGCCATTTCGACAATGAAATTCAGGTCGCGGCGCTGAAGAACCACAAATGGACCAACATCAAGGAACAGGTAGACATGATCGAGATGCCTTCGGGCAACCGGATCATCCTGCTGTCCGAGGGCCGTTTGCTAAATTTGGGCAACGCCACCGGCCATCCGTCGTTTGTGATGTCAGCCTCGTTCACCAACCAGACCCTGGCGCAGATCGAGTTGTGGACCAAGGGTGACGATTATGGCAACGAAGTCTATGTTCTGCCCAAGCATCTGGACGAAAAGGTCGCGCGCCTGCATCTGGCGCGCATCGGCGTGAAATTGTCTGAGCTAAGTGCAGAGCAGGCCTCTTATATCGGTGTCAAGCCCGAAGGTCCGTTCAAACCAGAACATTACCGGTACTGAAATTCAATCAACGTGACTGCCCCGGTTTTTCCGGGGCAGTNAACANTCAGTAAGACAGTCCGGGATACCAGTCGGTCCCACGTCCNCCCGGTGTAAGATCCAGCATGTTCCAAAGCGGCCAGAGCTGATCAATATGCCGGGGCTGGCCATCGGTATCCGCAAAGAAGCTCTCGCTGCCCCAAAAATGGGTGATGCCTGATGGTGTCTTCCTGAAGATGTTCATCATTGGCAGTTGCGCCCCGTNAGCCGTTTCGCCGTGATAGGCGGATTGATAGNCAGTGCCCTTGGNTGACAACAGATTCAGGTTGTCCCAACCGCGTTCTTTGCCAAGGTTCNTCAGCTGCTCCGGGCTGGCCGAAGCAACAACTGCAAAGTTAATTTTTTGCCCAAAATGGCTGGCCTGGCCGGTCAAGCCATCCAACAAGGAAGTACACATTGGGCAAGGGGATTTGTCTTCTGGTTTGAACATCAGTGAATAGACAGCCAATACATCTTTGCCTTCAGAGAACAGGGCGGACAGTTTCTTCTTTTCTCCAACCGTTGTCGTGAACAGAAAGTCTTCTTTCAGTGACCCTCCCGCAGGCAGTTTCCTGCGCAGCCCAGCCACACGCTCGGCTTGGTTTCGCAAAGCGATCTCTTGCTGCAAAAGTTCATCTCGGGCAGACCGATAGGCCGCAGTTTCATTAGGATAGGTAACAGGCATGGGACTCTCCTTTGATCACCATACTTAACCTTGAAGTTAAATAGATGCAACCAAGACCACCTGAGACATATTTTGTCGGGACCACTTTCGCCGGAGATTCCGTTTCAGAACCAAAGGATAAATTTCTCTTTGTCCCAGCCAGATTGAACGCTAATCTCATATCATTGGCTGATGTGGCCTGTGTAACAAATTGGGAGTTTCCAATGAGCAAACGCGATGACCTGATTGCGCAATATGCGGATGATCTGAAAAACAAATGCGGGGTGACCCCTGACATGGACTTGCTGACAAAAGTCACGGTCGGCTGTGGTCCGGCAATTTACAATGCAGATGCATCAACTGTGGCAGCAACTCAGGAACACGAGTTGGAAACAGTCAAAAACAACTTTCTGATCAAGAAGCTCGGCCTCGCAGATGGGCCGGAACTGATGGAAGGGATCAATGCCGCCATCGAAACCTATGGCAAGTCAGAGCGCAACAAATACCGCGCCGTAATCTATTACTTACTGACAAAGCATTATGGCAAAGAATCCATCTACGCGTAACTCCGGTCTTTTCCAAGCAATTCAACGCCCGCGAAATATCTCGCGGGCGTTTTGCATTTTAGACATGTCTTACGGGTTTTAGATTTGCCTTGCAGGCACCCTGTGGGATAGAAATAGTGCAGCGACCAGGATGGTCCGGACCTAAGTTTTCAAGACACGTGTGGTGAGTAGGTAACGCGTGGGGTGAAGGGAAGGTCCTGGCGTGTCGGGACCTTCCCGTTTATTTTCCGCCTATTGGAGATAAACCACCGGCTTCCAGCC